>Ga0206975_1267_pt1 | contig 10874 bp, 6 predicted proteins | sample Alteio_BWOrgHeat_81_FD_152919 | JGI IMG/M metagenome (GOLD analysis project Ga0206975, IMG submission 152919) | Enriched cells from forest soil in Barre Woods Harvard Forest LTER site, Petersham, Massachusetts, United States -... | ecosystem: Environmental > Terrestrial > Soil > Temperate forest > O... | reverse complement strand
AGGCCTTGAGCTGTTTGGATCGAATGGGGTGACGCATTTTTCTAAGCGCTTTGGCTTCAATTTGCCGAATCCGTTCTCGTGTGACATTAAATTCTAGTCCTACTTCTTCCAATGTTTTTGGCTTTCCATCCTGAAGTCCAAATCGTTGGCTGAGAACTTTTTTTTCTCGCTCACTCAAGGTATCTAAGACTTCACTCATTTTATCTTTAAGGATAGAGTATCCTGTTGCTTCCGCAGGGGAATCGGCTGCCGTATCTTCCAAGAAGTCACCAAATTTGCTTTCTCCTTTTCCATCGCCAACATCGGCTTGTAAAGAAATAGGATGTTGCGCAATTTTATAAATTTCTCGTACTTTTTCGGGTGTCATACCCAGTTCTTTCGCTAGTTCTTCTGGGGTTGGCTCTCTCCCAGTCTCCATCATCAATTTTTTAGCGCCCCGTAGTACTTTATTAATGGTTTCAATCATATGGACAGGGATGCGGATTGTTCGGGCTTGGTCGGCTATTGCTCGAGTGACTGCTTGTCGAATCCACCATGTCGCATAGGTAGAGAATTTGTAGCCCCGTCTATATTCAAACTTTTCTACAGCCTTCATCAAGCCCATATTCCCTTCCTGAATTAAATCCAGAAAAGAAAGGCCTCGATTTGTGTATTTCTTCGCGATTGAAATAACGAGACGAAGATTTGATTCAACCATTTCCCGTTTTGCTTCTTGGCTTTTGTCCATCCAGCGCTGAAGCATTTTGACATCTTTTTTGAAATCTTCTAGCGTTCGGCCTGCTGACGATTCTCGCTTTTTCAGTTTCCGATTGGCTGCAGCTAGTTTTTGGGCAGCAAATTTGTTTCGCTGTGCCCGGGGAATGAGTTCTTGGATTTCTTTTTCTAAGGCGATAAAACGATCATAAGATCGGAGAATGACTTCGACAAAGTCGTCGATGATGTTGTGTCGTAAATGAAGTCTTCTTAAATAAGCTTGTGTTCGAATTCGGCACTTTTCAATATCGTCAATAATTTTGGAACGTTCGCTTTTTTTAGCATCGAGATTGTCCAATTCGGCAAGAAGTTGCTCTAATATGGAATCTTCTTTTTTTAAGAGTTGTGCCAGCTTTGGCAAATGGGCCATGAATTCTTGTTTATTGAGAATTTCTTTTTCGGTAATGACTTTATCAAAACGCTCTTTGGAAGAAAGAAGATAATGAGCAATCGAAATGGATTCAGAAGAAGTGTATCGAAAGCGCATGATAATTCGCTCTACTTGAAATTGCGCTTTTTCGATTCGTTTTGAAATTTCTACTTCTTCTTCTCTAGTCAATAAAGGAACAGATCCCATTTCTTTGAGATACATGCGGACGGGGTCATCCGGAGTTCCTTCAGACCGTTTCGGTAGAGCTTCTAATTCTTTGGCTTCTTTTTTTTTTCTCTTTTTGACGATTGACTTCCGATTGATTGAGTACCTGAATATCCATCCCGCTCAGATAGATCAAAACCTGATCGATTTGATCGGGAGAATCGAAACTCATTGGGAGGATTTCGTTGATTTCTTCGTAGGTGATATAGCCATTTTCTTTCGATAGAGATACTAATTCATCGAGTTTGTCTTGGTATTGTTGAGAAAAGCTATTTTTTGGTTGTGTCTTATTCATGTTTTCTTATCCTAAAAGAGGAGCGCATGCATTTTGTGCTAAATTAAAACTTTTTGTCAAGAAAGGATGAACCTATCCGTCATATGGATCGATTCAAATCGATTTGCTAGCTGTACTTGAGTGAGAAATTTTTTTCAATCTATTTCTTATATAAATTCTATGTCTCTTGTTGCATTCGATTCCAATTCACAGTTGACAGAAGCCAAATGGGCAAAAAAACAAAGAAATTATTACTGTGTGGAATGCAAAGATGTGGTCAGGGTGCGTGGCGGTCCTTATCGACAATGTCATTTTTACCATGTACATCCAACCCATTGCCGCCAGAATCAAAAAGGGATAGTTCATTACCGTTTGCAATGGTATTTTCTCGATTCCTTGCCGACTGAAGATTGTAAAATTGAACACCCTTTTCCTTCTGTGGGTCGTATTGCAGATGTGGCATGGTTTTCAAAAAAAATCGTATTTGAAATCCAGTATTCTCCTATTTCTGCGGAAGAGGTGTTTTCTCGCAATCGAGACTATCGACAAGAGGGGTGGGAAATTGTGTGGATTCTTCACGATCGAAGGTATAATCAATTTCGCCTTACAGCAGCAGAAATGGCTCTCCGCTCTTCTTCCTATTACTACACAAATATGGATGAAAAAGGGAAAGGATGCATTTATGATCAATTTGATGTATGGAAAAGCGGATTTCGTTATGGAAAGATGTCTTCCTTACCTATCGATATAAATGAACCCTTTGTTATACCTGGACAAAGGTTTTCTCTTGCTTTTTTGCAAGAGAGAGCAAACAAGTGGAAAATGGCTTTTTCTGGGGATCTAAGTCACATCTATTTGAATCGGCAAAAAGAAATTTATCTTTTAGAAGCAGGAAGACTTGAAAGAAAATTTTTGAGTCAGGACAAGAAAAATCGATTTTTTCGTTGGAAACCCTGGGTAAGGAATCTATATCAGACTTTCTTTCGATCCATTTTAGAAAGAATCGCTCGTTAGAAATACCCTCTTAGGCAGGAAAAAGAATTCCTATCACATAGTTTCGAAATACCCCATTTTTGATGATTCCAAGTTGACAGTGGAGTACTATTTCTTGCCCATCCGCAGTTTTTGCCAATAATCTTGTCTCTGATTCAGAAGAATGGGTCAGTTCTTGCAACGCCTTTTTCCACTCTTTCATTCCTTCTGTGAGAATAGAAGAAAAGCCGATAACTACCTTATCTGCGCTCCATCCCAATATGTTTTTCGATTCTCCACTAGCAAATATCACTTTACCATCTTTCAATGAATATACAATGATTAGAGCTTTAGATTCAGTCCGTAAACTGTCAAATAAACGTCGTTGGTCTATGGCAAAATAGGAGGGAGACAGTTCTCGGTATCTTGCCGATTCATTTCCATAATAATGCGATCCATTCAATTTTTCGGCATAATCAATACATTTTTTTAATAACTGAGAACCTTCTGTTTGGGTCATCGTGATAGAATTTTGTGCACTAGGATATATACCTTCCGATTTTCCAAGGGGTGTTATGGTAGGGTGGGGGAGAGTGTTTTTTGGTGATTTATTTTCCTGCTCATCTTGGTGTAAGTACAATAAGGTTTTAATTTCATAGCCTAAATCGTGTATTTTTGTATCTAATTGATGAATTTGTTCTTGCCTTCTCTCTATTTCAAATGTTTGATCATCAATGATTTGTTGGCAAGAAACCAACTGAAGTTGTTTTTGTTTGAGTTGTTCTTCTGAGAAGAGTTGATAATCAGAAAAATCTTGTGTGATTTGTTGGATTTTACTCTCTAATTCTTCTTTTTCTCGTTTGTAATTTTCAAGGGCCGTTATAGCTTCTTCTCGTTTGCTATCTAGCAATTCCTTTCCCTCTTGAAATGTCGTTTCCAACATCTGGGGTCCCTCAGAGATTCGGGTCATTTCCGTATACTGTTGTGGGATGTATTGTTGTTCAAATTCTATACCAGGTGTTAATACGGTGACTTTTGTATCTTGTTTAGATTCTTGGAGAAAGGAAAAAGAAGAAGAGGTATTGCGGATCAATTGTTCCCAAGAGGTGAATAAAGAGATGAGAATAAGGGTGCAAACAGAGATGAGAAGCAAGCCTAATGATAAAACCATCCAACTTTTTTGTGCAGACATCAAATGAATGCTATAGGAAGAAAAAAATAGAAGGGGAAAAAAATAAAAAATGATGATAGCGATAAAAAGAGAGTGTCTGTTTTTCTTGTGTTTGTCCATTCAATTTGCTAATCTAATTTGTTAGAAATCTTCTTTATATTGACTTGTATGATTAAAAAAAACGGCAAAAGAGATCAGGTCATCGATGCCAAGAGCATACAGAGAGAGTACATAAAAGATATATTGCGTTACAGAGAATTGTTCTATTTCCTCGCCTGGCGCGATATTGTGGTGCGTTACAAACAAACTTTTCTTGGAGTGCTGTGGGCGATTATCCGTCCTTTATTGACCGTGGCTGTTTTTGTATTTGTTTTTGGGAAAGTAGCAAAGTTAGGCGTTATGACAACGACATACCCTCTCTTTGTTCTTTCAGGTCTTCTCCCCTGGATTTTATTTTCAAGTAGTCTGGCAGAAACAAGTAATAGTCTTATACTCAACGCTTCCATGATTTCAAAGATTTATTTTCCTAGAATTATTTTACCTATTAGCAATATTGTTGTTCATTTTATTGATTTTTTAATAGGTTTCTTTGTTTTAGTTTTTTTTCTTTTATTAAGTGGATCTGGATATCATATAACTATTCTTGCTTTTCCGGTTTTTATTTTGAGTATATTTTCCCTCTGTTTAGGCACAGGATTATGGCTATCAGCGATTTCAGTTCGTTACAGAGACTTTCGTTTTATTGTCCCTTTCTTAATTCAATTTGGAGTCTTTATCTCTCCTGTAGGGTACAGTAGTTTTTTATTACCCGAACCATTTCAATGGATTTTTTTTCTAAATCCACTTGCAGGAATTATTGAAGGTTTTAGGTGGTGTTGTTTTGGAATTGCTGATCCGAATTTATTTTTGGCCATTATTCTTTCGTTTGCGGGGAATGCTTTTCTATTGATCAGCGGGTTTTTCTTCTTTCGGAAAATGGAATCGATTTGCGCAGACATTATTTAAGAGGGTTTTTTGTAATTATAATAAGCCTTGCTTCTTTCTAAAACTCGCTTTATATCGAAAAATTGCTAGATTTTGCATGACAAGAACAATATCTACCACAGAGCCCACAGAGATCACAGAGAGAGAAATTTTGAGACCACTTCGGTATACTAGAAGTCTACAAACAAATGAAATATAACCCTTTGGAATTTCGAAAGAGGTCTATTTAGAGACTGTCTCCTAGGGGAAAAGAATTCGAATCAAGGTTTATTAGAATTACAAAAAACCCTCTAAGTTAACATAGTATCTAACATGCATGCCATAGAAGTAGAACAACTCTCCAAAATATATACGATTGCTCATGAAGCGCAAGTATCTATTTCCTTAAAAGAATCGATCACAAACGTATGTAAAAATTCTTTGCAAAAAATTTGGCCTCTGGGGAAAAAATCCATTTCTTCAAAATCACTGACAAAACGTTCTACCGAAAAGTTTTGGGCACTACAAGACATCAATATCTCCATCGAAGAAGGAGACAAAGTCGCATTGCTAGGAAGAAATGGGGCAGGGAAATCAACGTTTTTAAAGATTCTTTCAAGAATTACACCACCTACTACTGGAAAAATTAAGGTGCGAGGAAGGGTTTCTAGTCTATTAGAAGTAGGGGCAGGTTTTCATCCTGAACTCACAGGTAGGGAAAATATTTTCCTTAATGGGGCAATTATGGGGATGAAATACCAAGAGATTAAATCGAAGTTTGATGAAATTGTCGCTTTTTCTGATGTGGAACAATTTTTAGATATTCCAATCAAGAAATACTCCACAGGTATGTTTACGAGACTTGGATTTTCAATAGCAGTTCATTTGGACTCAGAAATCATGATTGTCGACGAAGTGCTTGCTGTTGGAGATGGACTGTTTCAAGAAAAATGTTTGAAGAAATTGCATGAGATAGGAAAGAAAGACCGAACTATTTTATTTGTAAGCCATAGCATTCCTTCTGTACTTGCCCTCTGCAATAAGGGGATCTACTTGGAACGAGGTCGATTACAAGCATTTGAACCTATTGAAGCTTGTATAAGCCGGTATACTCGAAATTGTCCTGTAGCTGGTCTTGCATGGGAGGGGAACGTAGGGGACGAGCATATTCGCATTACGCGCTGTTTTCTTCAACCTCCCGCTTCGAATCACGCATTTTTTTACCAAGAAGAAAACTCTCAGCTCATTGTCGATTTTGAAATTGTAGAGCCCGCTTCTGATTTACTATTGGGATTTAGCATATTGAACTCTCTCCAACAATCGATCGCTCGCTCTCGTTTGTGTGATCATCTCGTTTATCGATCTGTTGTGATGGGGAAAGGGCGCCATCAACTCAGTTTTGATCTCAATTTAGAGTATTTTCATCCAGGCGAATACCAAATCCGTTTAGAATGCTCTTTATTGAATAAAAAACAGATTCTTCAAGGGGAAATTTTGCTCGCATTTGCCGTGTATTCTCACGAAAAACCGATGCAATCAGAACAAGGGATTCATAAGGAAGGAATTAGCCTTGGAAACCGATGGAAATTGGTGGAGATCTGAAAAGCATAAATACTTCCGCAAGCAAATAAGAAAAAGCTCATTGTTTTGTATGCTAAATAGGCATCGAAAAAAATCATGTTTAGCGCAAAAGCAATGACCATGGCCTTTGTTTGTGAGTTGATCCGATACAAACTCCCAAAAAACTTCCAAAAGAAATAGATTCCCACAAATCCATATTCAATAAAAATCCGCAATAGTCCACCATCGAGAGCCGGACCGGCAAATCCCGGGCCAAGTCCTTGCAAATACGTAGCTGGATGAAGATAAAATGATTTTGTCACAAATAACCATTTGTGGAGTCGAATCCACCAACTCAAGTCATACTCTTTTGAAGCAAGGCCAATATCACTTTTGAGTTCAGTTGCGATATCAATTTTATCCCAAACCAATGAAAAAAGATCGAGATTTTTCCATGAAAAAAGGTCAGCACTTCTTTCATAAACTCCAATTGATGAAAAGATGGCATATCCCAAGCATAGGCAGATCACAGGAAAAACAAAAAATAATGGTAGATAAGAGGGAAGTGAATGCCATTGAATCGATTGTTTGAGTCGCCATAGAAAGGTGATCAGCAAGGCTAGCATAGAAATTCGATTGCCAGTGAATACAATGAGAACCCCAAATAAAAGAAACATCCAATAAAGATAAGAAGTGCGTAAGAAATAACGGCCGAAGGAGGAGGGGATTGTTGCAATAAAACGAGAAGAGAAGAATCTATTCTGGTATTGGGGTGAGTTCTTGGGTTCATAGACAAAATAACAAAAGAGCAAATTCAAAATAAGACCCATTTCTGAGGGAAATGAGGCGATCCCTTGCACCCGTTCAGAGACGTTTGAAGAGTATCCATCAAGAGAGGAAAGCCCCCCTACCCAGTTCATCTTTTGAAGGATGATGATGAATAAATTCCAAAAAAAGAAAGCTCGAATTACAGCCCCTTTAGGAAAAAAAAGGGTTGAAATAGCCCCCAAATAAAAGAATAAAAAGTATTCGAGTATTCGAAACACATAAAAAATTTTAGCGGGGGTGTAGAGAGTTCCAGATAGGGTAAAGTATTGGTTTGAGAAGAAAGAGAAAAGAGAAACTCCAGTAATGAATAGAATCCAACCTTCGCATTGTAAGAGAGGTTTTTTTAGAAAAAATATGTGCTAGAAGGAGGGAAATAGCGAAAAAAAAGAGAACGATGTCATCGATTCTCAAACCAGCTGTCTCTTGTGCATCGACATTGAGGAGATTCATTTTTGGTAAAAATAAGAGTGGAAGAGTAAAAAATAATACCAAGAAAGAAAGGCGTCGATCAAAAAAGCAGAGAATATTCATAATTACTAACGATATTTTTTCATAACTCACCAAAAAACACTCTCCCCCACCCTACCATAACACCCCTTGGAAAATCGGAAGGTATATATCCTAGTGCACAAAATTCTATCACGATGACCCAAACAGAAGGTTCTCAGTTATTAAAAAAATGTATTGATTATGCCGAAAAATTGAATGGATCGCATTATTATGGAAATGAATCGGCAAGATACCGAGAACTGTCTCCCTCCTATTTTGCCATAGACCAACGACGTTTATTTGACAGTTTACGGACTGAATCTAAAGCTCTAATCATTGTATATTCATTGAAAGATGGTAAAGTGATATTTGCTAGTGGAGAATCGAAAAACATATTGGGATGGAGCGCAGATAAGGTAGTTATCGGCTTTTCTTCTATTCTCACAGAAGGAATGAAAGAGTGGAAAAAGGCGTTGCAAGAACTGACCCATTCTTCTGAATCAGAGACAAGATTATTGGCAAAAACTGCGGATGGGCAAGAAATAGTACTCCACTGTCAACTTGGAATCATCAAAAATGGGGTATTTCGAAACTATGTGATAGGAATTCTTTTTCCTGCCTAAGAGGGTATTTCTAACGAGCGATTCTTTCTAAAATGGATCGAAAGAAAGTCTGATATAGATTCCTTACCCAGGGTTTCCAACGAAAAAATCGATTTTTCTTGTCCTGACTCAAAAATTTTCTTTCAAGTCTTCCTGCTTCTAAAAGATAAATTTCTTTTTGCCGATTCAAATAGATGTGACTTAGATCCCCAGAAAAAGCCATTTTCCACTTGTTTGCTCTCTCTTGCAAAAAAGCAAGAGAAAACCTTTGTCCAGGTATAACAAAGGGTTCATTTATATCGATAGGTAAGGAAGACATCTTTCCATAACGAAATCCGCTTTTCCATACATCAAATTGATCATAAATGCATCCTTTCCCTTTTTCATCCATATTTGTGTAGTAATAGGAAGAAGAGCGGAGAGCCATTTCTGCTGCTGTAAGGCGAAATTGATTATACCTTCGATCGTGAAGAATCCACACAATTTCCCACCCCTCTTGTCGATAGTCTCGATTGCGAGAAAACACCTCTTCCGCAGAAATAGGAGAATACTGGATTTCAAATACGATTTTTTTTGAAAACCATGCCACATCTGCAATACGACCCACAGAAGGAAAAGGGTGTTCAATTTTACAATCTTCAGTCGGCAAGGAATCGAGAAAATACCATTGCAAACGGTAATGAACTATCCCTTTTTGATTCTGGCGGCAATGGGTTGGATGTACATGGTAAAAATGACATTGTCGATAAGGACCGCCACGCACCCTGACCACATCTTTGCATTCCACACAGTAATAATTTCTTTGTTTTTTTGCCCATTTGGCTTCTGTCAACTGTGAATTGGAATCGAATGCAACAAGAGACATAGAATTTATATAAGAAATAGATTGAAAAAAATTTCTCACTCAAGTACAGCTAGCAAATCGATTTGAATCGATCCATATGACGGATAGGTTCATCCTTTCTTGACAAAAAGTTTTAATTTAGCACAAAATGCATGCGCTCCTCTTTTAGGATAAGAAAACATGAATAAGACACAACCAAAAAATAGCTTTTCTCAACAATACCAAGACAAACTCGATGAATTAGTATCTCTATCGAAAGAAAATGGCTATATCACCTACGAAGAAATCAACGAAATCCTCCCAATGAGTTTCGATTCTCCCGATCAAATCGATCAGGTTTTGATCTATCTGAGCGGGATGGATATTCAGGTACTCAATCAATCGGAAGTCAATCGTCAAAAAGAGAAAAAAAAAAGAAGCCAAAGAATTAGAAGCTCTACCGAAACGGTCTGAAGGAACTCCGGATGACCCCGTCCGCATGTATCTCAAAGAAATGGGATCTGTTCCTTTATTGACTAGAGAAGAAGAAGTAGAAATTTCAAAACGAATCGAAAAAGCGCAATTTCAAGTAGAGCGAATTATCATGCGCTTTCGATACACTTCTTCTGAATCCATTTCGATTGCTCATTATCTTCTTTCTTCCAAAGAGCGTTTTGATAAAGTCATTACCGAAAAAGAAATTCTCAATAAACAAGAATTCATGGCCCATTTGCCAAAGCTGGCACAACTCTTAAAAAAAGAAGATTCCATATTAGAGCAACTTCTTGCCGAATTGGACAATCTCGATGCTAAAAAAAGCGAACGTTCCAAAATTATTGACGATATTGAAAAGTGCCGAATTCGAACACAAGCTTATTTAAGAAGACTTCATTTACGACACAACATCATCGACGACTTTGTCGAAGTCATTCTCCGATCTTATGATCGTTTTATCGCCTTAGAAAAAGAAATCCAAGAACTCATTCCCCGGGCACAGCGAAACAAATTTGCTGCCCAAAAACTAGCTGCAGCCAATCGGAAACTGAAAAAGCGAGAATCGTCAGCAGGCCGAACGCTAGAAGATTTCAAAAAAGATGTCAAAATGCTTCAGCGCTGGATGGACAAAAGCCAAGAAGCAAAACGGGAAATGGTTGAATCAAATCTTCGTCTCGTTATTTCAATCGCGAAGAAATACACAAATCGAGGCCTTTCTTTTCTGGATTTAATTCAGGAAGGGAATATGGGCTTGATGAAGGCTGTAGAAAAGTTTGAATATAGACGGGGCTACAAATTCTCTACCTATGCGACATGGTGGATTCGACAAGCAGTCACTCGAGCAATAGCCGACCAAGCCCGAACAATCCGCATCCCTGTCCATATGATTGAAACCATTAATAAAGTACTACGGGGCGCTAAAAAATTGATGATGGAGACTGGGAGAGAGCCAACCCCAGAAGAACTAGCGAAAGAACTGGGTATGACACCCGAAAAAGTACGAGAAATTTATAAAATTGCGCAACATCCTATTTCTTTACAAGCCGATGTTGGCGATGGAAAAGGAGAAAGCAAATTTGGTGACTTCTTGGAAGATACGGCAGCCGATTCCCCTGCGGAAGCAACAGGATACTCTATCCTTAAAGATAAAATGAGTGAAGTCTTAGATACCTTGAGTGAGCGAGAAAAAAAAGTTCTCAGCCAACGATTTGGACTTCAGGATGGAAAGCCAAAAACATTGGAAGAAGTAGGACTAGAATTTAATGTCACACGAGAACGGATTCGGCAAATTGAAGCCAAAGCGCTTAGAAAAATGCGTCACCCCATTCGATCCAAACAGCTCAAGGCCT
>Ga0206975_1232_pt1 | contig 10881 bp, 7 predicted proteins | sample Alteio_BWOrgHeat_81_FD_152919 | JGI IMG/M metagenome (GOLD analysis project Ga0206975, IMG submission 152919) | Enriched cells from forest soil in Barre Woods Harvard Forest LTER site, Petersham, Massachusetts, United States -... | ecosystem: Environmental > Terrestrial > Soil > Temperate forest > O... | reverse complement strand
GTTGGCCTCTTGGGATGCCTCTTGTGCGAAATCTAGGTAAAGGTTTGTGGGAAATAAGAAGCACTATTCCAACTGGAATAGCTCGTGTTCTCTTTAAAATGATAAACGGGGAACGGCTGAAAAAATTGTTAATGGAGTTTATTCAAAACAGCGCTATATTTCATCTTTTGTGGGCTTTGCTCCCGCAAATTGTGAAAAAATCGGTGAGGGAAAGCTCTGCTTGATCGTATCAATGGAAGAGCCTGAGGTAGTCTATATCCCAGGGGTGGGAAAAAACCACCATGGCGGCCACTGTGCAGCACCGGTCTTTAGGGAGATTGCAAGAAGGACGCTGGAGTATTTGGGTGAAATGCCTGATGACCCCTTTGGGTACCCATCTCAAGATCCGAGATATGATGCACAAAAGGCCGATTGGGCCAAAGAGTTGAGCAGCTTGCAAAAGCTCTATGACGAGTGGAACCATAAGAGTGGGTCTGGAAACTCTAAAAAATAAGGCAGCTATAGCGATGAGATTGAAAAAAATGCTTAAATTGCTCCCTCAGGATCTGGTCATAGATGTCCATGGGCTTAGTAGAGATATTGAGATTACAGGACTATCTTCCAATTCAAAGGTGGTAGCACCAGGCATGCTCTTCATTGCAAAAAAGGGGAGCGCTGAAGATGGCCACCGCTACATTCCTGACGCCATCGCCCATGGTGCCAGGGCGGTTGTGACCGAAGTCAAAGATCCCTTTTGTGAAATACCCCAAATCATTACAAAAGATCCAGCCTCCTGCGAAGCAAAGCTTGCCGATATCTTTTACCAGTCGCCAAGCCGCGACCTCTTTTTAGTGGGTGTCACAGGAACAAATGGAAAGACTACCACCTCCTATCTGATCCAATTCCTCTTTCAAAAGCTGCTGGGACCTTGCGGCTTGATCGGAACCATCGAGTACCAGATCGGCGAACAGAGATTCATTGCTTCTCGGACTACACCAGACGTTGTGACCAATCAGAAATTATTGCGTGAAATGGTGGGCCATGGCTGCAATTTTGCTGTCATGGAGGTGACCTCCCATGCCCTGGAGCAGAACCGCGTTAAATATCTCGATTTTGATGCTGCAGTGTTTACCAATTTGACCCAGGACCACCTGGATTACCACGAAACGATGGAGCAGTATGGAATGGCCAAAGCCAAACTTTTTCAATCCCTCTCTTCATCAAAAGTAGCGGTGATCAACCGCGATAGCGAAGCTTATGACAGAATGGCCATGGGTTGTAAAGCCTGTATTGTGAGCTATGCGATCGATGCCGATGCCGACTTCAAAGCGAGCAACATCACCTTCAGTGCAAGGGGAACCCAGTTCACCCTATCTAATCAGGGGAAAACCTATCCCATCGAGTGGCCTCTCATTGGTCGGTTCAATGTCTACAACTGCATGGCTGCGCTCGCTGTTCTCCAAAGCTATGGAATTCCTTTAAAAGAGGTGATCCCCCATTTGAAAGAGTTTAGATCGGCCCCTGGCCGTCTTGAAAGAGTCACGAATAAAAAGGGCCTTAATATCTTTGTCGACTACGCCCATACCGATGACGCCTTAAGCAATGTGTTAAAATGCTTGAGGGAGCTTTCAGCAGGACGCCTCATCACGGTCTTTGGCTGCGGAGGCAATCGGGACAAGGGCAAGCGTCCCAAAATGGCGAGGGTTAGCGAAGACTATTCCGATGTCACGATCGTTACCTCTGACAATCCTCGTCATGAAGATCCTCAGGAAATCTGCAACGAGATTGTGCAGGGATTTTCTAAAAACCACTATTATGTAGAAGTGGATCGCAAGAGGGCGATTGCCAAGGCCATCACTATGGCAAATCCGGAGGACTTGATTTTAATTGCCGGAAAAGGGCATGAAACCTATCAAATTTTTGCCCATCAAACCGTTGAGTTTGATGACCGTAAGATTGCCAGCGAATTGATTGACGGTTAATTTTCCATGAAATTCTTGAACATCTTGTATAAATTATCCATAGCTTTATGCCTGGTTTTTTGTCTGTGTGGAGCGTGGTTTTTTCTGATCTCTGCAAAACCTGCGAAAGCCTCCAAACCGACTCCGACTGTCAAAGGGGTTGCCAAAACTGAGAAAAAACGGGTTGTAAAAAAGACTAAGAAAGAGGAGCCAGATCAACCAGTTGGGTATCTCCGGCCTCAAACGGTAATAATCGATTCAGGCCATGGAGGCAAAGATTATGGGGCTTTAAGCGAGGGGTATGGCTACGAAGAGAAGCAGCTCACCCTCTCTACATCTCATATGGTAAAAAATTACCTTCAAAAGCTTGGTTATAAAGTTGTTATGACGAGAAATCAAGATGTCTTTCTCTCTTTAGATGAGAGGGCGGAAATCGCGAATAAGCTCCCGGCAGACCTCTTTATCAGCATCCACTTTAACTTCTCCCCGAACACCAGTGCTGAGGGGATCGAGGTCTATTATTGTACATTGGCCACTGAATCATCCGATAACGAAAAAAAACGTTTAAAGATATCTAAAGAGCTCGCTCAAGAGATGCTGACCCGCACTGTGAAACATACGGGTGCACATTCGAGAGGGGTCAAAACCGCTAACTTTGCAGTCCTTCGAAAGACAGAGATGCCGGCGGTATTGATCGAATGCGGTTTTTTATCCAATCATGCTGAAAGAGAGCGAATTAAAGATCCCAGGTACCTAAACTTTCTGGCTTGGGGCATTGCAAGGGCTGTTGATTTCCACCTGACATCCCACTTTTAACCCGTCCAAAAATGCGTCCTCGGCGCGAATCGAACGCGCGACCTGCTGCTTAGGAGGCAACCGCTCTATCCTTCTGAGCTACGAGGACATTGTAATCAAATAGACGTTTTTTCCCAGCTATAATGCCTTGCCGTGAAATTTTTCTTCTAGCAAACTTTTTAAAGACCAGGGAAAATAGAGTAAAAAAGAGCCTTTTGCAAAACTCCATTTGGATCACAATCCGTGTTTTTGCAAGAGGCTCAAAGAAGATCAAAATTTTTTTGCTAAAGGGTGGATCAATGTCAGCAGATATTGGATTAATCGGTCTTGCCGTAATGGGCCAAAACCTCGTGTTGAATATGAATGACCACGGATATACCGTAGCTGTGTTCAATCGCACAGTCTCAAAGGTCGATGATTTTATGGCCGGTCCTGCTAAAGGGACTAAAGTAATTGGAACCCATTCGCTTGAAGAATTTATTAAAAAGCTGAAGCGCCCAAGAAGAGTAATGTTGATGGTGAAGGCCGGGGATCCTGTCGATGAGTTCATCGATCTCTGCCTGCCCTACCTCGAAAAAGGGGATATCTTGATCGATGGGGGCAATAGCCACTACCCCGATACCAACCGACGCTGCCAGATGCTGAAAAGCAAAGGGATCTACTTCATTGGAGCCGGGATTTCCGGCGGAGAGGAGGGCGCCCGCCACGGCCCTTCAATTATGCCTGGAGGCCATTATGAGGCGTGGCCCCATGTGAAAGATATTTTTCAAAGCATTGCCGCCAAAGTAGAGAATGGTGAGCCCTGCTGCGATTGGGTAGGGGATGAGGGCGCTGGCCACTATGTCAAAATGGTGCACAACGGCATTGAGTATGGTGACATACAGCTCATCTGTGAGGCATATGCCCTTCTTAAAAATCTCCTTGAGTATAAGGACTACGAGCTGGCCGACATTTTTGAAAAGTGGAATCAGGGAGAGCTGGACAGCTATTTGATTGAGATCACCAGCCACATCTTCTCTGTCAAGGATGAGGATGGTACGATGCTATTGGATAAGATCCTCGATGTCGCAGGACAAAAGGGGACCGGTAAATGGACGGGGATCAATGCCCTTGAAATGGGAATTCCTGTCACTCTAATCGGCGAAGCGGTCTTTGCCCGCTGCCTCTCTGCTCTAAAAGATGAAAGGGTAGCGGCATCCAAAATATTGACTGGGCCAAAGCCCCAATTAAAGGGGGATAAAAAAGAGTTCATTGAGGCGATCCGCCTGGCGCTCTACGCATCTAAAATCATTAGTTACACCCAAGGGTACATGCTGATGAGGCAGGCGGCCCAAGAGTTTAAGTGGAAGCTTAACTTTGGTGGCATTGCTCTCATGTGGCGGGGAGGCTGCATCATCCGCAGCAAATTCCTTGGAGATATTAAAAAGGCCTTTGATAAGAATCCTCAGCTCAAAAATCTTCTTTTGGATGATTTTTTCCACAAAGAGATTGATAAATGCCAGCAGGGCTGGAGGAAGGTTGTTGCGGCTGCAGCTGAGAATGGAATCCCCATTCCCTGCTTTAGTACAGGCCTTTCATTCTATGACGGCTACCGCTGTGAAAGGCTGCCAGCCAATCTGCTTCAAGCTCAAAGGGACTACTTCGGCGCCCATACCTATGAACGGGTGGACAAGCCGCGCGGACAGTTTTTCCATACCAACTGGACCGGCACAGGCGGCAAGGTCAGCTCCAGCTCCTACAACGCCTAAACTCTTCTCAAAGCCCTTATCCTTCTGATTGGGGCTTTTTCTTCTTCTATTTCAAAGCTTTTATTGAAACTTACCTTATAAAGAATAATAACGGGGCTCGCCCCGGACCCCTCGGCTCCACTCTACTTCGTGAGTGATCAAAGAGGTTTGTCGGGGGCTTTCGCCCCCCGCGCCCCCACTTGGGGCTGACACCAGCTTTGCATAATCGATCCTCCCTCGGCGGTCCGTGCAAAGCACGGCTCCCACCTCGTTCGGACCCCTCGCTTCGCTCATTTCGATTCTGCCGTGCCGGTGCAGCCTCGGCACCGCCTGCTACGCGGCGGCCTGATATTTCAAAGCTTTTCGATTGGGCACGTGCAAAGGCAAGGGCAGGGAAATGAATTATGCAAGAGGTTTAATGTTTCATCTATGATTAGTTCGTGAAGTGGGCTGTAAGACAAAAAACTCGCACATGGCATCTAAGCTCTTAAACATTTTGACAAGCCTGCGTGAGCGGCTTGACTCTCTGTGAGCTCTGTGGTAAATAACTTGGGCCGTTTTTTTTGGTTGATGTGTAATTTATATAGGCCGTGATTTCACTGAGCATAGAAAATTCCACGCCAGCAGTGAGGCCAATTTTGATTTGTGCTCTATAAAGTTTATTTAACCTGAGGAAGACAACCCAAAACTCAGGTTATTTATTTACTCTTTCTGAAAACTAGAGAGCTTAATTCAAATTTTTTGCCATAAAACTTAGCTGCATCCGAGTTAAAGGCATATACTGAGGCAAAAATCTCTTTATCTGGAAATTTTTCAAAAATTTTTTCTACTAGTTTTGTTGCTAGGTGTTTACGACGAAATCCAGGTTGAATATAAAGATGTTCAATCATGAGGGCGTCTTTTCTTTTTATCGCTGAAGCAAAACCAATAATCTGAGAATTATACTCAGCATAAAAAAGATATCCATGCTCATATATTTTTTGAATATCTTCTTTACGCTTTTCTAAAGAATACAAAGGGAAACGTTCAGGAGCCGCTTTATGATGAATTTCATCCAACTCTATAAGCAGAGTAGCCAATCTATCAATATTTAACGGCTCTTGTGCAAACTTAATCATTAAATTAGACTCTGATTCCAAAGTGGAAACTAGCCGGTAGTAATTGGGTCATCTTCAGGATCAGTTGAATATGAAACGCCTTCTGAATCAGAATTTTCAGCCAGGATCACATTTTGTGTCTGTATATCTAGATTGTATTTGGCAAGAATATCAATAGTCTCTTTAATTATTGAAAGTTTAGATCCTTCTAAATTTTGAACCTGAGAAAAAATCTCTACTTTATTCTGTCCCAAAACTTTATCTAGCTCCACTTGACTTGGGCTACCAGACATAACAGATATGGCTGCAATAATAATTGCTGCTGGTGTCATACGGCTACTCCTTGTGATTCTAAAACTGCCATCGAATAAGCAGTCATAAAAGATTTCTTTAACTTACAATACGAATTAAATCTCATTTCTTTTGTGACGGGGTTTCCCGGATATTTCGCTACCCAATGCCATTTAACTCTTTCACAATTTTTTTGCCATGGACACTGAGTTTCTGGACAGTTCGATTTGGGATAGGAGCAATTTTCCTGAAAATTTATTATCTTATTGATGATTTGATCATAATCGTTAGATTCTTTAATTCCATAAGGATCATTGATATCAAGTTCAACCAAATAAGACATAGTCCCTCCATGGTCGGCATAAATTTCCGGAGAAATATAGGCAAAAATGTTTATGCGATTTTTCCCAAACCATCTCTTAAAGATTTTGTAGATATTCTCTTGAAAATCTTCGATTTCCTGATCTGTTGGCACAACAAATTTGTCGTAATTAATCTCAGCCAAGTTTGGGAGAAGGCCTGTTTCTCTGTAAACATAATCGCAAATATCATAGAGCTTCGAAAAATCTTGATTCCTCACTACTGTCAATCCCAATCTGAGCGGAAACTCTTCGCAATTGAGAGTACGTATCTTTTCAAGAACCAACTGTGGGTTGGGTGCTCCTGGATCTGGATTTAATGGATTTTCAAGAGAAACACATGCATGACTTAAGGCTGATTTTTTTGCTTTTTCAATCCATTTTTCGGAGAGAGCTTTACCAGCTGTAAGCATATAGGGCTTTGTACCAACAATTTCGTGCCTCGCGCAGCAATTGTAAAAAGACGATCTCCTAAAACCATGGGATCGCCACCAGAAAAACGATAGAACACATTGGAGTTTTGATATTTTTGCTTGAAATACGCAATAAAACTGAAATAAGCTTCTATTGTTTCATTATCAATATCAGAGCGAAAAAGCCCTCTACTTGTGCCTCCAACACGTTTTGCAGCTTTCCCTCCAGCTGAATAATAATGACAATATGTGCAAGCCGCGTTGCATCTATCGGTCGAAGTGATTGTAAAGGTGAAGTTTGAATTTTTCATAGCTCGCATTTGTACCAAAGTACAAGTTTTTGGGCAACGAATTGATAGAATTTTTTACTAACCTTATGCAAACATCAAACTCTAAAGCCCAATATTTGCGAAGATGGGCCTTATATTCTATAACGCTGAATCAACTGACCGATAAGCTACTAACGAGAATATATGGGGAAGCCGGATGGGGGAAATCTGCACGTCCGATTTGACGAGGGGGAGGGTAACACCTAAACACCTCCCTACTCTACTGGTAAATAACTTTTAAAAAGATTTTATTGATAAGGATTGGTGGGTATAGACTTCTTAGAACTTGCAATGATTTTCGATAAAAAGATACATTAGTATCCCTCGAAAAATCAAAAAATGCTCTTTAAAATACATGGCTTTTCAATATCAACGCAAGTTTATCCGCAATTTTTCCATCATTGCCCATATCGACCATGGAAAATCCACCATTGCAGACCGCCTTCTGGAACTGACAGGCACTTTGGAAGCAAGAGAGATGCAGGAGCAGGTCCTCGACGCCATGGACCTGGAAAGAGAGAGGGGCATCACCATTAAAGCCCACCCTGTCACCATGTATTATAAAGCCAAGGACGGCCATCTCTACCAGATCAACCTCATCGACACTCCAGGCCACGTGGATTTTACCTATGAGGTCTCAAGATCTTTAGCCGCTTGCGAGGGTGCACTGCTGGTTGTGGATGCCGTACAGGGAGTGCAGGCCCAAAGTTTAGCCAACGTCCACCTCGCCTTAGAGCGGAATCTGGAGATCGTTCCCGTGATCAATAAAATTGATCTTCCGGCAGCCAATGTAGAGGATGTGAAAAAGCAGATCGAAGATATCATCGGCCTCGATGCCTCTGAAGCCATTCCTTGTTCTGCCAAGGCGGGCATCGGCATTCAGGATGTCCTAGAAAAAATTTTAGAAAAGGTCCCTCCTCCCAAGGAGCCCACCGACTCGATTCTTCGTGCGCTGGTATTTGACTCCCATTACGATACCTATCGGGGCGTCATGGTCTATATCCGCGTCATCAGCGGGGAGATTAAGAAGGGGGCCCAGATAAAAATGATGGTCACCGACAAGAACTTCGATGTATTGGAAGTCGGTGTCTTCAAGCCGCACGAGACCCCCGTCGAGCAACTGAGGCCCGGAGAGGTCGGCTACATCATTGCCAATATCAAGAAGACCTCCGATGTCAAAATCGGGGATACCATTACCCTTCAAAAAAATCCGGCGTCAGAACCTCTTCCGGGTTTCAAGGTCATCAAGCCGGTGGTTTTTGCGGGGATCTACCCCGTGGACTCCTCCGATTTTGAAGCCTTGAGGGATGCTCTCGTCAAACTTCAGCTCAATGACTCTGCCCTGCACATTGAACAGGAGAGCAGTACTGCCCTTGGCTTTGGCTTCCGCTGCGGCTTTTTAGGCCTTCTCCACCTGGAGATTGTCTTTGAAAGAATACTTAGAGAGTTTGATGTCGATATCATTACAACAGCTCCAAGTGTTGTCTACCAGGTCCACCTGAATAGCGGTGAGGTCTCGGAGGTGGATAACCCTGCCCACTATCCCGACCCCGCCATGATCGACCATGTGGAAGAGCCCTGGGTCAAATCCCATATCATGATCCCTGCAGATTATTTGGGAGCGGTCATGAATTTGGGGATGGAGAAGAGGGGGGAGTGCTTAAAAACCGAGACCATCAATGCCCATCGGCTTCTTCTAACCTACCGCCTCCCCTTAAATGAGATCATCACCGATTTCAATGACAAATTGAAATCGGTCACCCGCGGCTACGGCTCTTTCGATTATGAGTTTGACTCTTATCAGAGAGGGGACATCATCAAATTGGAGATCCGCGTCAATGAAGAACCTGTAGACGCCTTCTCCTGCCTTGTCCATAGGTCAAAAGCGGAGGGCAAAGGGCGGGCTATCTGCGCGAAACTGGTCGAAGTGATCCCCATGCAGCTCTTTAAAGTCCCCGTTCAGGCAGCCATTGGTGGAAAAATTGTTGCCAGAGAAACCATCCGCGCCATCACAAAGAATGTCACAGCCAAGTGCTATGGCGGGGATATCACCCGTAAGCGCAAGCTGTGGGAGAAGCAGAAGAAGGGCAAGAAGAAGATGAAGGAGATTGGCAAGGTCCAGATCCCCCAAAACGCCTTTATGGAAGTCCTCAAAGCCGAATAAAATCAGACTTTTTTATCCATAGAGGGGTTGATGGAGGTCGGTATAATTATTCGTTGGCTGTACCCAAGGAGGATTTGTTGAATTATTTATTTCTTCTTCTTCTTCTATATATCCTGGAGCAAAGCTGGCAAAAGCATGACTAAATTGTTTTGCATACTCAATATCATCCTGATTCGATGGTAGATATTGGACTAAACGGATGGTCTTTTCAGGATGTTGGTTGTTTCTTTCGAGAATACTCGTATAATTGGAACAGTCATTAATGGGGAACTCATAAGGATAATAAATTATCCATTTCTGTGAGCTGTTATTTTTAAGAATTTGCTCTAAGAGGTGATCCATCTGATCAACTCTAATAGGATTATTATAAAGGTTTATTTGAACTTCGTTCTCTCCTCTGCCTGATTTTCGAACTAGCGCTAAAAATTCACCGATTAAATTTACAATTTCTTGAGTAAAATGTAGTTTTAAATTTGAGAAATTAAAGAAGTCAAAAGTGATATCGCGCTGTAGACCCACATTACAGCAATGGATCAATGCCTTTAGATAGCATTTTAAACCAAGTTTACTAAACTCTCTTCGTGGGTATATGTGACTATCCAGATCACTCTGAGGTATGTTAGAGGGATAGCTCAGAGGAAGGAGAGGGTTCCCATCGTTGAAGGGAACGCTTTCTATATAGTGAATCCATAATTCTGTAAAGATAGCTGTACATAACTCCTCCTCGAAAAGAGAACGATCTGGACTGCAGGCATATTTTCTTTCGATCTCATTTTTTGAACTGCTATTGATTTGGTTATAGGAGTGCTCAGGATCTTTTAATTTATTTTGAATAATATCCAACAGTCTATTTTGAGCATTCGTTAATCTGAATGAGTGATTCTCTAAAGATCTAATCTCTGGATGGGTTTTAGGCATGCTTCTAAATATTTTAATAAGATCACTTCGTATCTTATCGGCGTTATCAAAAAAAGAAGATTTTTTTATAGATGCAACATCCTTTTCCTCAAATCCTAACTCTTGTAAAATATGGTAAAGGCAGAGCCTTTGATCTGCAAAAGTAATACGGCTCGGCTCTTTTTTCGGAGCTGCCGGGAAATTCAGCACATTTGGGCCATTATTTTTTAATGTGTCTGTTTGAGTATTAGGCTGTGTAGAGGTTCCATTGCCGGAAGTGGAGTTGGATGGATGAGAAGCATTTTGAGAAGATGTATTTGTGCTGTTGTTTGCAGATTGTGAACCTTCAGTTTCTAAAGATTCGTGCTGTACATTTGTTTGAGTGGGTGTAGGTCGCTGGGGTCTTTTCAATAAGAAGTAGAGGCCAAAGGCTGTCCCCTCTCCAACTGTCAGTGTGGTCATTGCAGCGAGGCTGATGAGGCTGTAGCCTTGGGCCAACTGAATAGCGCAGAGGCCAGCGCCCAGAAGAACAAGCGTAGAAATAGCGGCTGTGATTATCTCCAGCTTTCTCTCTTCCCAGTTTATTTGCACTTTCACTAATAAGGCTTTAAAGAACGAAGCGGGACCAGAACCATTTCTCATCTCCTCTTCAAGCTGGGGCTCTCTTTCTAATTTGTAGGGCTTTCCTAGAAGAAATTTCACTGTTATTGCGACACCAAATAGCACGCCTGAGGCGATCAAGACGCTGAGGGCTGCAGAGGACATAAAGGGTGTTAAATAGATAGCGGCTCCACCCACTACTCCTGCTAGAGCGATCAGGCATAGAGAGCTTATAATAGATGCTTTTCTGCCCTGCCAGTTATAAGAGA
>Ga0206975_1266_pt1 | contig 10913 bp, 9 predicted proteins | sample Alteio_BWOrgHeat_81_FD_152919 | JGI IMG/M metagenome (GOLD analysis project Ga0206975, IMG submission 152919) | Enriched cells from forest soil in Barre Woods Harvard Forest LTER site, Petersham, Massachusetts, United States -... | ecosystem: Environmental > Terrestrial > Soil > Temperate forest > O... | reverse complement strand
TAGGTTCAAATGATTTTAATCGTGGATGAAATATGAAAGTATCGGAATGGAAACCGTTTTAACGGTTTTCATACGGGGGTAATAACCGACAACGCACCCGGTTGAATGGTTATCTCCAATCGTGTACCCATCATGTCGGGCTCTCCGTCGTAATGGACAGGACCTGGTTTTTGCCGTTCGAGAACGATGTGTTTTCCTTTGAGGAGGGTGACATGGCGGGAATGCTGGAGACTGCCGGCAAACATACGGAAGACAACAGGGAGGCCGAGCAGGAGGGGGAAGGGATGAATGATGGTGATGTCGATAATACCGTCCTGTATATCGGCCAGAGGAGCCACATAGGCATCTCCTCCATATTGGGCGGCATTGGCAAAAGCAATGAGGAAGGCGGATAGGGGAGGCTGTGTCTTTCCATCTACGGTAAGTGTATAGGTAGCCGGTTTATACCGAATCACTTCCTTCAGGGTCATGCCGGCATAGCTGATCATTCCCCGGAACCGGCTTTCGGCAAAAAGTTTACCGATATGCGCATCGAACCCTACGCCGGCTGTGCAAAAAAACGGTTTGTCCTGAAGGGCACACACATCAATACTTCGGAGGGTGCCGCTATAGGCCAGCTCAACTGCTTTCTTCGTCTCCAAGGGAATGCCCAGATGGCGGGCAAGTCCATTGCCTGATCCGAATGGGATGATAGCAAGGCTCTTGGTGAGTCCTGCAGCCGAAGCCTTGGCAACTGCTGCTGCCACCATATTCACCGTGCCGTCGCCCCCGCAGGCTGCGATGGTGTCATAATCGCCTTCGAGTGCCTGCCGGAAAAGCTGGTCTTTCTGTTCTGGCTTTTCCCAGAGCAGGATATCACAGGCGGCGCCGGAAGGCAGGGACTGACGGATGAGCTCGGCCCTGTTGAGTCGCCTGCCCTGGCCCGACTTAGGGTTAACAATGAATGCGATCTTTCTCATGGGGTAATGGGGACTAAGTTAGAAATAAAAGCAGCATCCGGCAGCCAGGGGCATACCCTTTCAAAAATGGGTAAAGGGTAAAAAATCCCTTATCTTTGAAAGCATAAAAAAAAACAGCATCATTATTCTGTATGAAACTATTAGCAGGTAAAGTAGCGCTCATCACCGGAGCATCCAGAGGAATTGGTAAAGGAATTGCAGAGGCTTTTGCGGAAAGTGGTGCCCAGGTGGCATTTACTTACCTGAGCTCTCCCGAAAAAGGGATGGCTCTGGAGGCGGAGTTGAATGCACGGGGTGTCAAAGCCAAAGGATACCGTTCGGATGCGGGCGATTTTAAGGCGGCGGACGAACTGGTGACAGCCGTTTGTGCCGATTTCGGAACAATTGATATTTTGGTAAACAATGCCGGTATCACCCGCGATACGCTGCTGATGCGGATGAGTGAGCAGGCCTGGGATGAAGTGATTCATGCCAACTTAAAGTCGGTCTTTAACCTGTGCAAGGCTGCGCAGAAACCCATGCTCAAGCAGCGCAAAGGATCAATTATCAACCTGAGTTCGGTGGTGGGGGTGAAAGGCAATGCGGGCCAATCGAACTATGCTGCTTCTAAAGCCGGAATTATCGGATTTACCAAGTCTGTGGCCCTCGAGTTGGGGTCGAGGAATATACGTTCCAACGCCATCGCTCCGGGCTTTATCGAGACGGAGATGACGGCTGCACTGGATCCCAAAGTGGTGCAAACCTGGAGAGAAGCCATCCCCCTTAAACGCGGAGGGACAGCTGAAGATGTGGCGAACCTGGCAGTGTTCCTGGCCTCTGACCTTTCTGCCTATATCACCGGGCAGGTCATCAATGTTTGCGGGGGCATGCTTACCTAAATGCTGCCATGAGTGTAAAAATTGTCACGGAGCTTCCTTCCTGGTACCTGTTCTTCTGCCTGCTGGCAGGAGGCACTTATTCCGTTGTGCTGTATTTCAGAGAACGTCGCTTTTCCGAAGCGCATCCCTGGCTGTTACGGGGAATGGGTCTGCTCCGTTTTCTTTCTGTCACTGCTATTGCCTGCCTCCTACTGAATCCCTTATTAAAAACAGTCTTCCGCGAAGTGGAAAAGCCTGTCATCGTGATTGCACAGGATAATTCCGAATCAATTGTGGTGGGGAAAGACTCTGCCTTTTACCGGACTGCTTACAAAGCAGGTTTGGAAAAGCTGGTACATGACTTGTCCGACAAGTTCGATGTGAGGATGTATACGTTCGGTGATCAGCTGAAAGAGGTGCCTCCACAGGTCTTGGCCAACGAAGGCGGACTGGACGTTGTGAATTTCAGAGAAAAGGAAACCGACATGAGTTCCCTTTTCGAAGAGCTTGATACGCGTTATGCCAACCGTAACCTGGGAGCCGTCATCATTGCTTCCGACGGGCTATACAATAAAGGACTGAATCCGGTCTTTTCCTCCGGTCGCCTGAAAGCTCCTTTTTTTACGGTGGCCCTGGGCGATACTACGGTACGGAAAGACCTGCTGATCAGCAAGGTGATCAATAACCGTTTGGCTTACCTGGGTAACAAGTTTCAGGCAGAGGTGGTGGTGGATGCACGGCGTTGCAAAGGCGAATCGGCAGTGCTGAGTGTGACCAAGGGGGATAATACTGTCTTTACCCAGAAGGTGGATATCACCAGCGACAGTTATACCAACACGATCCCTTTTGAGCTGGAAGCCAAAGAAGCGGGGTTGCAACGTTACCGCGTGAAATTGTCAGTATTACCTGGAGAGCTGAGCCTGGTTAACAATGTGCAGGACCTGTTTATTGATGTGTTGGACGGCAGGGAAAAAGTGCTTCTTCTTGCCGACGCTCCACATCCCGACCTGGCCGCGCTGAAACAAACGATCGAGTCGAATCAGAACTATGAAGTGGAAGTAGCCACGGTGAAAGAATTTGATAAAAAACTGAATGGGTACAACCTGATTATCCTTCACCAGCTCCCTTCGGTAAACGGTACAGCGAAAGTGGTCAGTGAAGCGATGAGTTCGGAGGTTCCGCTGATGATAATTGCCGGGACACAAACCAATACGCGTGGTTTGAACGCATTTCAGGCAGGACTTCAGATCAACACCTCTGGCCAGCGCTTCAATGAGGTGCAGGCCGTATTGGAGGAGCATTTTCCTTTGTTTACAATCAGTGAAGGACTGAGGAGTTACCTGCCCAAATTCCCAGCCTTGCAGGCTCCTTTCGGATCTTACAGGGCAGGTAGTTCCTGTGTGCCACTGCTTTATCAAGAAGTGGGAATCGTGAAGACGAAAGACCCCCTGATGGTGTTTAACCAGCTGGGTGAAAAAAAGATCTGCGTGCTGGCCGGTGAAGGTATCTGGCGCTGGAGGCTGCAGGATTTTGCCGATCACGGCAACCACGACCTGTTTAATGAATTGATCAATAAAACAGTGCAGTACCTCGCGGTGAAACAGGATAAGAGTCAGTTTCGCATCACTTGCCGGAATAATTTCAAGGAAAACCAGGCACTGGAAATGGAGGCAGAAGTGTATAACGAAAGCTATGAGTTGATCAACGAGCCGGAAGTGACCCTGGAAATAGACAATGCTGGCGGAAAGAAATTCACTTACACCTTTAATAAGACAACCAACGCTTACCGCTTAAATGCAGGAATGTTCCCTCCTGGTAACTACCGCTTTCAGGCGAAGACCAAGGTAGCCGACAAAGTGCTGACCCAGCAGGGGGAGTTTAGCGTCAGTCCCCTTGTTCTGGAAGCGGTGAATACGACTGCCGATCATCAGCTGCTTTACCAGCTGGCCCGCAAACACCAGGGTGAAATGGTTTACCCTGCACAGTTAGATCAGCTGGCCGAAAAGATTAAACAGCGGGAAGACATCAAACCGGTCATCTACAATCCAAAGAAGCTGGTGGATCTGGTGGAGCTGAAATGGATTTTCTTTGTGCTCCTGCTGCTTCTGAGTGCCGAATGGTTTATGCGTAAACGGAACGGAGCCTACTAGTCAATTACTTCCCGGGCAGCAAGCCTATTCCAATAAAAAAGTTAATGGTTTGGTTGTTAAAGACCAGCAATGCTGCCGGGTCTGCTATATAGCCTGTGGTGGCATTAGACAGGTTGGCGTTGCCGATTCGGGCGAGGTTGACCAGGCTGAAACGAATGCCCCGGTCGATCATCAGTCGGTCGAACAGAATAAATGTTTTGCCAACTGAGTACGAAAAACCTATGCGTGGCGCAGGATGGGTGGTGAAGACTTGTTCGGATGGACGGGTAGAGGTTCCGTAATAACTGTTTGTTCCTCCGCTGATCAGCTCGGTTCCCGAATAATAAAGCACACTCAGCTCGGGCTTGACATATTTTCCTAAAGGAGCAATCGCCCTCCGACGTTGCCGGAACAACTTGAAATAAATACTGTAAACCATGCCCGTACCGGAATAGTTATACATCACTGGACTGCCTTGATTGTCTGCATAGGTAATGGGACTCGGGTCGGAAAAAGTGAAATAATTGAAAGTGGCCCCTATCATGCTTTTTCGGTTTAACACATAATCCAAGCTGAAAGAATGTGAATACAACAAAACGGGGTTGTTTATTCCGGTTGTTTGTTCATTGATAAGAAAGTCCACCATATTCAGGTAAGGATGGACGTTGAATTCATATAACAGCACCAGGCGTTTGCCCTGATACCCAGGAGGTGTTTGGGCGATGCAATGCCGGGTGGAGAACAGGAGAAATAAAAAAATCCCGCTGCAAAAAAATGGTTTTACTCGTTTATTCATCTGAAGCAGGGTATGAGTGGGTGCTTGAAGAAACTTTCACCGGAGCGGCTGTTTGATGCATCTGATGAAAAATATCGTAATACTGAGAGTTGAGCATAGCCCGGCTATCTCGCATTTTCACCTGCCGGTTCTCCGAATAAATAAGCACTTCCCGGGACATGTCATAGACCATCACATAAATATAGGTGGTGGGACTTCTAAGTCCTTTGTTAGTCACCGACACGACCCCTGTCCACATAAAATAAGCTGTTCCGTACTTGGCGATGATGGCATCTTTCTGGTCGCTGGCCGATACAAGTGCGCGCAGGTTGTTGCCAAGCATCAGTCGTTCATTGATCCAGTCGTTTGTGTTGACAAAGTCGTTGTAGCTGTTTACATCCGCTTCTTTCATGTGCTGCGGATCCAGGGCGACATATTCCAGTTTCGCTTTTTCCGCATTTTCCCGAAGTACCTCCTGGAAATTCTGAGCGCCCGAAACGGTTGCCTTGAAATCTATTTTCTCTTCATTTTGAAGATCCAGGTGATAGAAGAACGGTTCTACAAGGACAACCTTGTTGATGCCAAGTGCCTTTCCAAACTTCATTTCCTGTTTTCGTATGCGTTTTCTTTCGGCATAACTGTTATGGGAGTAATTGGATTTGTTGGCTGCCGGTTTGTGATCAACGTAATACTGGAATCGGGTAGTGAAAGCAGTGTCTTTCAGTTGATCGATCAGTGCATATCTGGAAAAGTTCTCTTCGGCATGGGTGGTGATTTCAACCACTTCTTCCTTTTTTTTGCTGGGCTTTGATCTTTTCATATTTGCTCAGCTCTTTTTTAACAGTATCTGTCACAGCCGTTACAGATGCTTTTGTTTCGATTGGAGGCGGCACTTTTTTGAGTGAGTCTTCCAATAGTATTTCAGCCCGTGATTTTATGGAAAAATCAGAAAGCGTCTTTTCGTTTCCCTGAGTCAGCAAAACGAATAATGAGTCGCACAACTGGTTCTCCTTCCTGTCGGCATAGTGCAGGGAAGCATTCAGTTTCCAGGAATAGTTGAGCGCTACTACAGTTGCCTCTGTTGAACTGAGTTTGTTAAGGAGGTAATAGACCTGCTGGGAAAAGCCTTCTACCTCTTCATAAGATTTCGGTTCATAGCCAGCACCGTTTCCGAAGATATTGGAGATATTATTAAATCCATGAAGGGAGCTCTTGTAGGATGCCACCTCGTAAAGCGAACAGGAAACGACACGACGGAGGTATTTGTTGTTGGGGTATTTTTTCAGCAGGATATAGGCTGAATAAATGGCGTTCGGGTAATCAAGGTCGAGCAGATACAGGCGGCAGGTTTCAAAGCGGGCGATATCTTTGGAGTGATTGAACAGCGCCTGACTGACAATGAATTTTTTTCGCCCTTGGTTGACATATCCGCTTCCAAGGCGGCTGTTGACCGCCACCTTGCGTTTGCGTACGTTGGGGTGGGTGCTCTTGGTATCGTCATAATTGTCATCGGCCTTGATCGCAGAAGTCTTATCCAGAAAATAATCTTTCGGGAAGACGAGGTTGCCATCTTCCAGGAAGTCTCTAGTAAACTCTTGCTCATCAAAAGGGAGGTAAGAATATTGAAGGACATCAAAAGCACTGTTCACCGCATCTAAATCATAATTGGTGGATTTAAACAGATCCAATCCTGCCGTATCCGCCTCCGTCTCCTGATCTTTCGAGTATTGTAGGACATCCTCATCGTTTCGCGATTTGTGGTAATTGCCGCTTGATACATTACGCAAGTCGAGATAGGCATTGATCGCATGTTTGCGTTTGAAATGAATCAGCTCATGGCAAAGGATGAAAGCAAGCTGAGATTCATCATCCAGCTGTGAAAGCAAACCGGTATTGACAAGGATAATACCGTTATCGAATGAAAAGGCATTGACGGTAGGAGACTTGACAATAAAAAGATGGATGTTTTGCCTCAGCTCAGGATCTTTTTTAAGGATCTCGTCAAGTACCTTATTGACATAAGCGCTGATGGAGTCATTGAAGAGCATGGCTCCGCTTCGGATCAGGTGATCAATATGGTAGTTGCTTTCGAGTGCAAACGCCCTTTTTTTGAGAAGGATAGAAGCGTTTTTGTCGGTGATTTTTTCCATATCTTCCATGGCTTTCTCCGAAAAATTTTTTACAAAAAGAGGAGGAAGGAGGCCTGTGGAAGAAAGTGGCGTGTAATCGTATCTGAAATCCTGTGCATTCGACAATGAAACCCAGGAGCTAAGAAGCAGTGTGATGAGACCAGCAATCCGGAAATGATTCATAAACAGAGGAATGAAAGGTGTGGATCCCCTGTCGGCGTAAGGCCTGTTTCCGAAACCGGGTTACACAAATATACGCTTTTTGAGGCAGGAAAAGCAAGGTGATCCTATTCGCGGAAGGATGACTCTCTAACGGGAATTCTGTGTATTTTTGATTCCTTCACAGGGAGCCTTTGCATGAATCAACCCCGTATTTCCATCATCCTTGTCAGCTACCAGGTAAGGCAGTTATTGCTTTCTTGCCTGGAATCTATCCGCCAAACCATTGGGCTCGGTGCCGATGTGGAAGTATTGGTGATAGACAATGCTTCTACTGATGGAAGTGTTGATGCCGTGAAAGCAGCATTCCCTGAAGTGATCCTGATAGCCAATTCCTTCAATGCCGGATTTTCAGGAGCAAATAATCAAGGAATCGTGCAAGCGAAAGGTGATTATATATTTCTCTTAAACCCCGATACGGAACTGCTGCCTGGTGCAGTTGAGAAGTTACTGGCATATCTGGAAGCGCATTCCGCTTGTGTGCTGGTTGCTCCGCAGCTATTGAACTCGGATGGTTCCTTGCAACTTTCGGCATGGAAGGAGACGCGTGTGCTGGCCTTGCTATTGGAAACGGTATACCTCCATGTTTTTTTTCCGGTTTCCCCTTATCCCATTGAGCAACTCAGAAGCGTCTTTGAGCCAAGTTCACTTTCGGGAGCTGCGCTTTTTTTCAGGAAATCCTTGATCACACAAATAGGGATGCTGGATACAGCTCTTTTTTGGATGGAGGATGTTGATTTTTGCCGAAGAGCCAGGACGACCGGTCATCTTGCTTACCTGCCCTCTGCACAGGTCATACACCACAGCGGACAAAGTCAGAAGCGTAACTACCACATCGCCATTTCCAATCAGTTGTTAAGCAAGCTGAAGTATTTCAGGAAATATCATTCCCGTCCGGTTTGCTGGGTGGGCAATGTGGCCTGCTTTATTTTTGTTTGTTCCCGGATAATCGCTTTTGGAGTTGCTTCGCCCATGGGTGAAATTTACCGGTTGAAGCGAAAGGCTTATTTGTATACTTTTCGAAAACTGATGCGTTATCTGTTTTTGAATGACCAAACCGTTGTTTAACCCACTCGTCACTTGTGAAGATACTACTGCTCTCCGACTTGAATTCCGCCCATACCCAGAAATGGGCCACTGCGCTTGCAGGGGAGGGAATTGAGGTAGGCATTTTTACCTTGAACGAAGCGGATTCCGATTGGTGGAATGGTTATTCTGCTATCCGGGTATTCCGTCCGTTGACTTTTTCCCGCAAACGAATTGCGGGTAACCCGTTTTCGAAATTAGTATACCTGAAAGCAATATCCCATCTGAAGCGTGTCATCCGGGAGTTTCGTCCCGATGTCGTGCATGCGCATTATGCCACCAGTTATGGTTTGCTTGGAGCACTCAGCGGATTTAGGCCTTTTATAATTTCGGTTTGGGGCAGCGATGTAATGAATTTTCCTCAACGTTCTTTCTTTCACCGTCAGCTCCTGCAGTTTAATTTCAGAAAAGCAGATTTGTTGTTGTCCACCAGTAAAGCCATCGCCGATTGCATCCAATCCTTGACGGCGAAGCCTACGGAAATAGTTCATTTTGGTATTGATACGAACGTATTCGTGCCAGGGATGGAACGCATAATAGGTGAAGCGGAAGATCTGGTGATTGGTACGGTCAAATCGCTGGAACCGATTTATGGAATCGACATCCTGCTGAAAGCCTTCCACGTATTGAGCAACAGGCATCCCGGCAAGCGATTGAAACTACTGATTGTAGGGGGAGGCAGTTTGTCAGAAGCCTATCAGACACTGGCCTCCGAGTTGGGGATTGCTCACCTGACAACCTTCACCGGAAAAGTAACCTATGAAAAAGTGCCGTTCTACATTCAGAACCTGGATATCTTTGCCAACCTGAGTCGTAATGAAAGTTTCGGTGTAGCTGTATTGGAGGCGGAAGCTTGTGGTAAGCCTGTAGTAGTGACTGCTGTTGGAGGGCTCAAAGAAGTGATGCTTCCCGGAATAACAGGCTTCGCCGTGCCTCCCGAGCAGGTGGAAGAAACCGCACTTGCTTTCGAACGCCTGTTGGATGAAAAACTCAGGAAGCAGCTGGGTGCTGCCGGAAGGCAGTTTGTGTTGGAAAAGTATACACTTGAAAAAGGACTTTCCCAATTGATTGACCTGTATAAAAAACTACTGCTTCGATGAATAAGACTAAAGCCAAAAGAAACCCTTGTAATCCTGTTTTTCTGTGAATGATCCCAGGGTATCGATTGTTATTCCTGCCAGGAATGAGGAGTCGTACATAGGCAAATGCCTTGACTCCATTTTGTTACAGGATTATCCAGCAACGCTGCTGGAGGTGTTTGTCTGTGACGGAAAGAGTACGGACCAAACGGCTGAGCGGGTGAAGGACTATGCCTCCAGGCACCCCGGCATTCACCTGCTTGTCAACGAGCAACAGACTACCTCTTTTGGTCTGAACAAGGGCATTCGGGCTTCTACAGGTGATTTTGTGATCATCCTAGGTGCACATGCCGAGCTGGCGACAGATTATGTGAAACAATGTCTCGCTGCCTATAGCTACTCCGACAAGGTGGGTTGCACGGGCGGAATATTGGAAAATATTTATGAAAACGATCAGGCGGAAATCATTGGCCTGGCCATGTCCTCCGGGTTTGGTGTGGGCAATGCTCACTTCCGGACAGGCAGCAAGGAAGGAGTGGTGGATACTGTTGCTTTTGGAGCGTATGCCCGGAAGGTATTTGAAAAAGCAGGTTATTTTGATGAAGAGCTGGTGCGTTGCCAGGATGATGAATATAACTTTAGGGTGGTAAAGGCAGGATTTGATATTGTGCTCAGCAGGAATATCAAATGCAGGTATTACGTTCGGGCGTCTTTTCAGAAGCTGTATCGCCAATATTACCAATACGGATATTGGAAAGTGTATGTGAATAAAAAGCATCAGACGATTACGACCTCCCGCCAGTTGGTCCCCTTGTTTTTTGTGCTTTATCTGATCGGAATCCTGCCGGTTTATCTGCTGCTTCCCGGATTGGGTATTCTGTATCTGCAAGGTGCTGTGTTGTATCTGGCAGTGTCGCTGGGTACCGCCTTTCGCATTTCCCGCCGGTTCAAACAAGTGATGCCGGTGGTACTTTCTTTTTTTATCCTTCATTTCAGCTATGGCTACGGGTACCTGAAAGGGATCATTCATTTTTTGTTCCTGGGCCGTAAAGTACAGTTGGATGAAAAGCTGAGCCGTTGACCGGGCAGCACCTCCTTTCCCGTTTGTTTTTGTAAATTTGAGCGATGTTTTCCAGAACGGTTCACAGCCGCATTCAGTTTCTCCTTGCCTGTCTCATCGCTTTTTTGCTGCCTTTCAAGCAGCTGGGGCCCCTGCAGATTGTGGCCCTCAGCATTGCCATGTTGCTGCTCAACTGGTTGCTGGAAGGTGATTTCAAAAATAAATTCTCAGCTATAAGTCATCCGGGAATGCTGGTTTTGTACCTGGCTTTTTACGGTTGGCATGTACTCGGACTGGGGTGGACTACCAACCTGCCTGCCGGTTATTTCGATCTGGAGGTCAAGCTTTCGCTTTTTGTATGTCCCTGGATCTTCAGTACCCGTCCTTTTCGAGGTGAACAGGTGGACCGGGTGCTGGGCGCCTTTGTGCTGGGATGCGGAGTGGCGTCACTTGTGCTGCTGGTCAGGGCGGTATACTTCTGGTTTTTCCTGCATGAAAATAAATTCTTTTACGAAGCCTTTTCCTCCCTCATGCACCCTAGTTATTTCTCCATGTACCTCAATATGGCGATCATCAGTCTGCTGTTAGCCTTTTCGAAAAAAGGGAACACGCTTTCCAAA
>Ga0206975_1133_pt3 | contig 10920 bp, 10 predicted proteins | sample Alteio_BWOrgHeat_81_FD_152919 | JGI IMG/M metagenome (GOLD analysis project Ga0206975, IMG submission 152919) | Enriched cells from forest soil in Barre Woods Harvard Forest LTER site, Petersham, Massachusetts, United States -... | ecosystem: Environmental > Terrestrial > Soil > Temperate forest >... | reverse complement strand
TAACCAGGTCATCGCAGGGGGTGGCAGCGTCATGTTTGAGGGCGCGCAGGGCACCATGCTCGACATCGACCACGGCACCTACCCCTTCGTCACCTCATCCTCGGCGACAGCAGGCGGGGCAGCCACCGGAACAGGCGTTGGCCCAACGGCAATCGGCACCGTTATCGGCGTAACCAAGGCGTACGTCACACGCGTCGGCGAGGGGCCATTCCCGACAGAGATTCACGACGACTCGGCTGAAGTGCTGCGCGCCCGCGGTAATGAATACGGCGCCGTAACCGGCCGCCCCCGCCGCTGCGAATGGCTCGACATTCCGCTCCTTCGCTACTCTAACCAGGTCAATGGCACCGAGTGGCTGGTAGTGACAAAGATGGACGTACTGGATGAGCTCGCTGAGATTCCAGTCTGCATCGGCTATGAAATCAACGGCAAACTGACCGACTGCGTCCCCGCCGATGTACAGGGCCTGGAGTCGATCATTCCGAAGTACACTACGCTCAAGGGTTGGCAGCAATCGACAGAAGGGATCCGGGAGTTCACCGAGCTTCCCAAGGCGGCACAGGAATACCTCCGTTTCCAGGAGCGCGAGAGTGGCGCAAAGATCGGAATGGTTTCCACAGGGCCTGACCGCGATCAGACCATGATTTTGCCGGAGTTTGCGGATATGCTGGGAACACTCAAAGCTTAGCGGGCAACAGGAAGAGGAGCGTTTATGGTCAGCTTTATCGTCCGCTTTAAATTCGCCGCCGAAGAACGCGACGAAATTGCAGAGATTCTTCGCCAGCTGGCCGAAGCCTCGCGTAAGGAACCCGGATGCGTCAGTTACATTCCGCATCAGGTCGAAGACGACCCGGACACAGTCGTAATTTATGAGCAATATAAGGATGCCAAAGCGCTGGCCGCTCACCGCGCCTCAGATCACTTCCAGAAGCTGGCAGTCGGCGGCCTCTTTCAGCGCATGCGTGATCGCGCCGTAGAGAATCTGACCGCACTGAACTAGAACTCGCCTGTTGTGTGCAATTCAAGACACGCGCCTTGCGGATTCCCTTTGACCTGGCCTCGCGTCCAAGGCTACGATGCGTTAGCATATGGCCGCAAAACTCTTCCTTCGAACCGCACTCGTGGCTGGCTCTCTGCTCCTGCCCGGCGGCGTTGCAGAATTAGCTTCGCAAACTACTACGCATCCGCCCTCCCGCGCCCATAAACACGAATATCGTCACGAAATCGATCAGATGGAAGATGCCTGGCGGTCGGCAATGCTCAAGAGCAACAGCACCGCCCTTGAACCCCTCCTCGCAGATGACTACACCGGCATTACAGCCCAGGGTGCTATCCAGACCAAGGAACAAGCGCTCGCCAGCGTTCGCTCTAACGCTCTGCAACTCACGTCCCTCTCCATCTCTGATCGCAAGGTTCGCATCTACGGTTCTACTGCCGTCGTCACATCAGTGGCTGAACTGACCGGAAACAGAAAGAATCAGGACCTCGCAGGCAGGTACCGCTATACTCGGGTCTACGTCCGCAACCAGCAGGGACAATGGAAAATTGTCAGTTTTGAAGCCAGCCGGATTCAGGAACAAGGAGACCGCCGGTAACCATTGATTAGATTGTGGAAATCTCGATCTATTTCAAAAAACGTATGAAATGTTACATCTCCAGCCAACACACTCCACATAGCATTACCTTTGTCGACCACATTAGGTTACCTTTAGTGGATTGACGTCTACCACCTGACAGCGTTATTCAGGAAATAATTGAGTCTGCCGTTCTACAAGGGTGTCGGTCGTATTGCTTCGATTCGGGGAGAACAGTGCGTATTTTGAGCATGGCAAAATCTCGTTCCGCGCGATCCGATGGCACACCCAAAGCGGGGTCCAAATGAGTCGTATGCGTTTGACGATGTTGAAGTTCTTTGCATTGTTGTTTTTGTTGCCGGGGCTGGGTGGGTTAGTTTTTAGCGCAATGGTTTCAACCGACTACCTGGAAAACCTTCCAAGGACGCCTGTACCGTCCGCTCACCGGATGACACCGCGAGATGTTCACGGCGTTGTGGTCTTCCAGACCGTTCAGGAGGATGCGCGCCTCTCGATCATGGAGTACAGCTCCGTTTCCGTCTTTCTGATTGGCCTGCTCCTGGGTATTGTCTACCTCGAGAAATGGTCGTCGTCACGTCAGACTGAGGCCGAGATGGAAGTTGATCTCCTTGAAGAAGCCGGAATCTAAGCCTGACTTCGGCTCACTTCGCAATACCCTCAACCAGACACCCCTTTGAATTTTCTGGGGCGTGCGAATTGTCTGCGCCCTCATTGCGCTGATAGCACTGCGTCGGCAATAGCAGCTGCTGTGACCGCCGCCTGCACCTGATGCACCCGAACGATCGACGCGCCATGAAGAATCGCCGTCACCAGCGCCGCCGCGCTGGCAGTTTCGATCGCCTCCGTTTCGCTTTGCCTTGCCGCCTGTCCGGCGGCAATCGTGCGGCTAAGGAATGACTTCCTCGAAAGCCCTGCCACCAGGGGACGTCCCAGAGACAGCAATTCAGCTTGCCGTGCCAGCAACGCGTAATTCTCATCGAGCCTTTTGCCGAAACCATACCCGGGATCAAGTACCAGCGCCTTCTCGGCAATGCCTGCATCAAGCGCCGCCCGCAGACTCGCTGAGAGCCCGTTGTGCACCATCGCAACCAGCGCATCGCCGCCGAGCCGGGACTGCGCTCGCCACTCATCCGGCATCCCGCGCGTATGCATCAACACTACGCCACATCGCGCCTCAGCGCAGACACCCGCCATCGCCCGATCCCACGTGAAGCCGCTGACGTCGTTGACAATTTCGGCTCCTGCATTGACCGCAACTCTCGCCGTCGCCGCTTTATATGTGTCAACAGAGATGACCGCATCCGGACGCTCCCGAAGCACGCCCTCCAGCACCGGCAGCAGCCGGGCTTGTTCCTCGTCGGCGCTCACTGCGGCAGTCTCCGGATCGCCCGCATGCGATCCTGGTCGGGTGCTCTCAGCGCCCAGGTCAAGAATGTCCGCCCCTTCGTCCAGCAGGCTAAGCGCATGCTCGATGGCACGGTTCGGTTCGAAATACAGTCCGCCGTCTGAGAAGGAGTCGGATGTAATATTCACAACGCCCATCAGCAGGGTGCGTCGTCCCAATAGCAGTCTCCTTCTTTTCAGTTGCCATTCAACTTGAATCTTCGGAAGGGAGATTGCAGTTTCCATAATGGCTCATCTTACATCCGTTCAATTGGCAGATTCCGGGTATGGGCAGGCCCGTTGAAAAGCGACCCTGGGCAGCGCTACGTCCCATCTAGCACGTACTTGCAACGCCGCGTGAAACTCAATGATCGTATGAGAAAATCGGGATGCGGCTACGCTACATCCATCCGTTCGATCCCGACAAGCCAGGTGTTCCCTCTGACTTCACCGGCCACAATGAGTATCCCGTCCCATCAATCCGGCCGCAGGCCTGAGAAGATTCACGCCCTTACTTCGTTACGATTTTTCGCCGCGCTTTTTGTAGTGATTTACCACACGATTTGGACGACACCTCCGGCAATCAACAGCGCGAAAGTGATCGATCGAATTGGATCGCTTGGCTTTCTCTCCGTAGGTTTCTTTTTCCTGCTCTCCGGATACATTCTCGCGATGGTGTATCTAAGCCCTGGAAACCAGGTCTCCAAAGGCAGTTTTTGGGCGGCGCGTTTTGCGCGTATCTACCCGCTGTATTTGTTGACGCTGATAGTGGATACCCCCTGGTTCATCCTGCAGGTAGTTAAGGAACATGGGCATGGACATATCAGCGCAGGCAGAAGAGTTGCCGAAGTCCTGGCGACGAATTTATTTATGTTACAGGCCTGGTTTCCGTCTCTGCGCGGAATCGACAATCCAAATTGGTCCCTCTCCGTAGAGGCTGTTTTCTATCTGCTCTTCCCGTTTATCGGTGTATGGTTGTGGCGATTGAGAGGCCGGGCGATCTGGATTACCGCGGTAGGACTCTGGATCAGCAGTCAGATTGTTATCTACCTGATCACGCCTCATCTCGGAGACAATGTCCGCAGATTCAATCCCGTGCTGCATCTGTGCACCTTTGCTCTCGGTATTCTCCTGGCCCGCTGGCAGGTGACTGAACGCGAACGCCATGGTCAATCACCAAAACATACCGTCAGCGTTGCAATTTCGCTGCTGCTGGCATTATCCGGTTACGTTGCGCTCATCCACTGGCTGCCAAAAATTCGCATCGGTAATGTGCACGACGGACTTATGGCTCCGGTCTTTATGTGTATTATCTGGGCATTTTCCGCCAACGAAAGATGGCCTGCCCGGCTACTTAGCGTTACATGGCTTGTCATTTTAGGAGAAGCCAGCTATGGCCTGTATCTCATACACATCCCTGTATTTCATCTGTTTCAGAGCTCCGGACTGCAGAGCATTGCCATGCTGTATCCGCTGTATTTATGTCTATGTGTCGGGCTCAGTGTACTGAGCTTCTATTGGATTGAGACGCCATCGCGCAAGTGGATATTGCACAAGCTGCACACTCGCCCGAAGGAAACTATGGAGATGGCTTCCGACGCGCAGTAACTACTGACCTCGATTGCCGCTAACATGCCATACAATTTCCCTATACGATAGACACATTTTTCTAGGAGCCAGTTCCTGATGCAAATCCCAAAAATTAGCTTTTTGCTGCCGCTTGCGGTAGCAGGCGCCCTCACTTTGCATGCGGCGCCCGCAGCCAAGCCAGAGAAAGCCAAGCCCGTCGCATCCGCCGAAGTTGACCCATACACCGAAGTTCAGCCCGCAACCGAGACGCTAGATCTGACCGCGTATCAGCGCATTCGCGATGAGGGTCTGAATCACTCCCACGTGATGGACTTCGCCACCGCGCTCATGGACGGCATCGGCCCGCGCCTGACCGGCTCGCCTAACCTGAAAAAAGCCAATGAGTGGACCCGTGACACCCTCACCAAGATCGGCCTCGAAAACGCGCACCTTGAAGACTGGGGTGAGTTTGGCCTCGGCTGGCAGCAGGTGAACACCTGGGCGCGCATGGTCACGCCCGATACCGCAATTCTCATCGTGCAGGCGACACCGTGGTCCCCTTCAAGCCCCGGGCCAGTAATCGGCGACGTCGTCTTCGTAAAGATCGATAGCGAAAAGGACTTTGATACCTATAAGGGCAAGCTCGCCGGCAAGGTCGTCCTCTTCGGCGCCATGCGTGAAGTTCCACCCGTAGACAAGTCCCTCTTCGAGCGCTACACCGACAAGGAGCTCGAAGAGCTCGCCGAATTCCCCGTGAGCGCTAGAAGCGATAGCGGCATTACTCCCGAGATGCAGGCTCGCCTGCAGGCGCGTATGCAGCGTCTTCGCCTCATCGACAAGATCGCGAGCTTCTTCGCTGAGGAAAAGGTAGCCGCGGTCATTGAACCCAGCCGCGATGGCAAGAACGGCGGCGGCTCCGGCGGCACGCTCTTTGACGACAATGGAGCCACGCTGGGACGCACGCCTTACCTGGCTGACAAGCGCGTCAAGATTCCCGTAGCCGTTGCAGCAATCGAAAGCTATGGGCGCCTCTATCGCCTCACAGAAGCGCACGTTCCCGTCACCGTCGAGATCAACGTTGAAACCAAGTTCACCGGCGAGCATGAGCACGGCTTCGACACCGTCGCTGAAATCCCCGGCACCGACCCCGCTCTGAAAGCCCAGGTCGTCATGGTCGGCGGCCATCTGGACAGCTGGATCGCAGGCACCGGCGCTACCGACAACGGCGCAGGCTCGGTCGTCGCGATGGAAGTCGTTCGCATCTTCAAGGCGCTTGACATCAAGCCACGCCGCACCATCCGTATCGCTCTCTGGACCGGCGAAGAACAAGGCATCTTCGGCTCCAAGGGCTACGTCACGCAGCACTTCGGCTCAGCGGCGACCTCCACCGCGCCGGACCAGATGCAGTTGCCTGAATTCATGCGCCGCTCCACCGGGCCGCTCACTGTCAAGCCTGAGCAGAAGCTGATCTCCGGCTACTTCAACATTGACAATGGAACAGGCAAAGTTCGTGGCATCTACACGCAGGGTAACTACGCCATCGCGCCGATCTTTGCACAGTGGATGGCGCCGCTCAAGGACCTCGGCGTCACCACGGTCACTAATCGCAACACCGGCGGCACCGACCACCTGAGCTTCGACGCTGTCGGCATTCCCGGCTTCCAGTTCATCCAGGACGATATGGACTACGAGAGCCGAACGCATCACTCCAACGACGACACCGTAGAACGCCTGCAGCCAGCAGACCTTAAGCAGATCGCAACTGTAGAAGCGATCTTCGTCTACAACGCAGCTATGCGCGACAAGATGCTGCCCCGCAAGCCACTGCCGCAGCCAGAGCTTGAAGAGCAAAAGCGCAAGCCGCTCGAAGGCATCATGCCCGGCGCAGTGCCCCCTCCCGCACCACCCGCCAGGTAATCAAGTGCAACCTAACTGGCCCGCGTGAATCTCAATTCATGCGGGCCTTTCTGTCTCTTCGAATGACATGTCCGTCACATTTTGGGTGCCTTGCAAAGCGTATAATCCGGATGCGCAGTTTCACCTTTGGCATTTAGCAAGCCCAGCGTCCGACACAGCAGACAAAACCAGAATTCCGGAGAAGAGAATGACCACCAGCCTGACGCCCCTGAAGCAACTGCCAGCATGGCAAGCCCTTGAAGCGCACGCGACCAAGCTGGCCGGCACTCATCTCCGCCAGCTTTTTGCCGATGATCCAACGCGCGGCGAACGCCTCACCGCCGAGGCCGCCGGCGTCTTTCTGGATTACTCCAAGCACCGCATCACCGATGAAACGCTGAGCCTCTTCCAGCAGCTTGTCGAACAATCCGGCCTGCGCGCCCACATCGACGCCATGTTCCGCGGCGACAAGATCAACATCACAGAAAATCGCGCCGTGCTGCACGTCGCACTACGAGCTCCCAAGGATGAGTCCATCCTCGTCGACGGCAAAGATGTCGTTCCCGGTGTCCACGAAGTGCTCGACAGGATGGCTGTCTTCGCCGACAGTATCCGCAGCGGAAAATGGCTCGGCTATACCGAAAAGCCCATCCGCAACATCGTCAACATCGGTATCGGCGGCTCCGATCTTGGTCCGGTCATGGCTTATGAAGCGCTGCGCCACTACACCGATCGCGACCTGACCTTCCGCTTCGTCTCCAACGTAGACGGCACCGACTTCCATGAAGCCACACGCGACCTCGATCAGGAAGAGACGCTCTTCATCATCTCGTCCAAAACATTCACCACGCTTGAAACCATGACCAACGCGCACTCTGCGCGCATGTGGTGCCTCTCCAGGTTGCGTGAGCACACGGCCATCGCGCGCCACTTCGTCGCCGTCTCCACGAACGCGGCCGAGGTCTCCAAGTTCGGCATCGACACAGCCAACATGTTCGGCTTCTGGGACTGGGTCGGCGGGCGCTATTCGATGGACTCAGCCATCGGCCTCTCCAACATGATCGCCCTTGGCCCGGATAACTTCCACGCCATGCTCGCCGGCTTTCACGAGATGGATGAGCACTTCCGCACCGCGCCCTTCGATAAGAATCTGCCCGTGATCATGGGCCTGCTTTGCCTCTGGTACAACTGCTTCTTCGACGCGCAGACCGTCGCCGTGCTGCCCTACGATCAATACCTCAAGCGCTTCCCTGCTTACCTGCAACAGCTCACCATGGAGAGCAACGGCAAGCACGTCACGCTCGACGGCCGCATCGTCGACTACCAGACCGGTCCCATCTTCTGGGGCGAGCCGGGCACCAACGGGCAGCACTCCTTCTACCAGCTCATCCACCAGGGCACCAAGCTCATTCCCTGCGACTTCATCGGCTTCTGCAAATCGCTCAATCCTCTCGGCGCCCATCATGACTACCTGATGTCCAATGTCTTCGCACAGGCCGAAGCTCTCGCCTTCGGCAAGACCACTGAGCAAGTGAAAGCAGAAGGCACAGCCGACTGGCTGGCGCTGCATCGCACCTTCGACGGCAACCGCCCATCGTCCGTCATTCTTGCTGAAAAGATGACGCCTGCCATGCTCGGCAAACTCGTCGCACTCTACGAACACAGCGTCTTCGTCCAAGGAATCATCTGGCAGATTGACTCCTTTGACCAGTGGGGCGTCGAGCTAGGCAAAGTGCTGGCTCAGCGCATCATTCCGGAGCTCGAAAGCGACTCCGAACCCGAGCTCAAACACGACAGCTCCACCAACGCGCTGATCAGGCGCTATCGGGCAGGCAGGCGCAAGCGGCAATAGCGCCGGTCCGTTCCGGTACACTCCTTTCTATCGGTTCGCGGTGGAGTAAAGTACTTCCGCAGCAAGCATCCTTCCCGGCCAATGCACGTTCCAAGTGACGAAGGAGAGACCTCAATGCCCGCAAATGATCGCATTGCTATCCCTGGGAGCGAACGTGCCCCGATGCGTGGAGCCACGCTCGTGGGTCCCACTGACCCCAATCAGCTCATCGAGGTCTCCGTGGTGCTCAAGCAGCGGCGTCCGCTTGACCTGAATGACCTGCAAGGCAGAATCCTGAGTCACGATGACTACGCATCGGCCTACGGCGCAGATCCGGAGAACATCCAGCGCATTCACACCTTTGCCGCAAACAACAATCTGCAGGTAGTCGAGCACGGCGATGAAATTGCCCGCCGCACCATTAAGGTCCAGGGCACCGTAGCCAATCTCGAAAAGGCTTTCGGCGTCACACTCAACGACTATCGCCACGCCCGAGGACATTATCGCGGCCGCACCGGAGCCGTGTATGTTCCTCCCGAACTCGCAGACGTCGTGCAGGGTGTCTTCGGCCTCGACAACCGCCCGCAGGCAAAGCCCCACTTTCGCTACCGAGGATTGAGTGGCGCATCCGATGCTGCCGCTGCAGACATCTCGTATACCCCCATCCAGGTAGCCCAGCTTTATAACTTTCCCACCGGCGTAACCGGCGCGGGCCAGACCATCGGCATCATTGAACTGGGCGGCGGCTACAAGCCTGCCGACATCACCAACTACTTCAAATCCCTCGGCCTCACAGCGCCAAAAGTCACCAGCGTCTCCGTCGATGGCGGTACCAACAGCCCCACCAACGCCAACAGTGCCGACGGCGAAGTCCTGCTGGACATTGAAGTCGCGGGAGCCGTTGCGCCCGGCGCAAACATCGTCGTCTACTTCACCCCCAACACCTCCCAGGGCTTTCAGGACGCGCTCAGTACCGCCATCCATGACAGCACCAACAATCCGTCTGCCATCTCTATCAGCTGGGGCGCTCCGGAAGACGACTGGACTTCGCAGTTGATGCAGAGTTTCGATCAGGTCGCGCAAGCCGCGGCTGCACTTGGAGTCACCATCACAGTCGCCTCCGGAGACGATGGTTCAAGCGATGGCGAAAGTGGCGATCATGTCGATTTCCCCTCATCCAGTCCGCACGTGCTCGCCTGCGGCGGCACCACCCTGGAGTCTTCCGGTGGCGTAATTACGAGCGAGACCGTCTGGAACAGCGGCTCCAGCGGCGGAGCTACCGGCGGCGGCTTCAGCACCATATTCGCGCAGCCGAGCTACCAATCCTCTATTTCTGGCCAGACAGGGCGCGGCGTGCCCGACGTAGCCGGCAACGCCGACCCGGCCACCGGCTACAACGTCCTTGTCGATGGCGAGCAGTTTGCCGTCGGCGGCACCAGCGCCGTAGCTCCCCTGTGGGCTGGCCTCATCGCCCTGCTCAATCAAAAGCTCAACACGCGCCTCGGATACATCAATCCCGCAATCTACACCCTTCCGGAGCCCGACAACGGCTTCAACGACATCACAGAAGGCAATAACGGTACTTACTCTGCCGGCCCCGGATGGGATGCGACTACGGGCCTGGGCTCTCCAATCGGAGCAACCCTGGCATCGCTTCTGGCAGCGTCGATAACGACTCCGCCGACCGGCGGAAACGGCCCCAGCACCCCTCCCGACCCCACTGGACCAACAGATCCAACGCCACCGACAGACCCAACACCGCCAACCGATCCAACTGGGCCAACAGATCCGACCGAGCCTACCGACCCTACAGATCCGACTCAGCCAACGTGGCCCACTGACCCCACTGACCCCACTGACCCGTGCGATCCGACGGATCCCACAGACCCAACCTGGCCAACTGACCCTTGGGACAAGCCTGCGAACTAGCCCGGCAATCGCAGGCTAGAGGGATGATCGACTAATAGAAGAGATACTTCCGCCAGCGATCGTCGCCCCGGCCCAGCATCCGCATGATCTGGCGGCTCGTGTGCAGGCTGAAGGTCCGCGGCTCGCGCAGCAGCTTCATATCGTCCAGTTCGTGCAGCATGCGATTGCTCTTGCGCCGATTGCAGCTATGGCAGCAGGCTACAAGGTTCTCCCACGTTGAGTTGCCGCCTCGCGAACGCGGAATCACGTGGTCCAGCGTCAATTCGCTCGACGGCAGCACTGTGCTGCAGTACTGGCATGTGTTCCGGTCGCGCAGTAGGATGTTCTTCCGCGAGAGCGCCCGCGTCTGGTGCGGAATGCGCCGGTACTCCAGCAGTCGAATCACGGAAGGCATTGCCATGCGGCTGCGCTGCGCGTGCAGAATCAGCCCATGCTCTTCCTCAGTCTTGGCCACGCCCTTGAGCACCAGCACCAGCGCACGGCGCGCTCCGCAGATATTGATGGGCTCATAGGATGCGTTCAGAACCAGCACCGGCATCTGCATGACTTGGCTCGACATTACGCTCGACTGCGTCCAGCTCTGGCTCTCTGAATGAGCGGCGTGGGCCGCTGCTGCCTTGGCGAGTGACTTCTGCTTGCGGGCTGGATGAGGGGAAATCGACATGATCGCCACTTTCGCCATCGCTTGAACCATCGTCTCCGGAGGCGACTGTGATG
>Ga0206975_1265_pt1 | contig 10929 bp, 8 predicted proteins | sample Alteio_BWOrgHeat_81_FD_152919 | JGI IMG/M metagenome (GOLD analysis project Ga0206975, IMG submission 152919) | Enriched cells from forest soil in Barre Woods Harvard Forest LTER site, Petersham, Massachusetts, United States -... | ecosystem: Environmental > Terrestrial > Soil > Temperate forest > O... | reverse complement strand
GTTCTAATGCTGCCCGATAAGGCAGGAGATGCTAGCCGCCGTCCGAAGCGCAGCGGAGTCGGCTCAGTTAGAGATTGCGAAGGGCTGTCATAAAGTTTTCGATCCATATCGAGGGCGGCAAGTTGAGCGGTTCCGGCGTACAGATCGATATCACGGGCGATGCAGGTGATCTCAAGATCACAAACACCTCAGCATTTGGTGGTGTCAATGAAGACTACATTGTCACTGGGGCACAGGGGGATAGCAAACCCTTGGAGCATCTCCCAATCCCTGCGGAGTACGAGTGGTTCCCACGGGCCGGCCTACAGACAGGCGTAGCGGAACTCGGCGACTTGTATGTGGCGTTGAGCAGAGATCTGGCCAGTGGAACACAAGCCGTTCCGACATTCCACGATGCGGTCTGGCAGCAGCAGCTCTTCGAGCAGATTCAAGATTCGTCCGAAACAGGTAAACGCATCAACTTGTGACTTTGACCGGTGCTGTCTCCAGTCTGGCGACAACACCGGGACACACTTACACGTTTGGAGGAAAACTATGTCGACCAAAGCAACAGCTGCACGTATCTACGAGTATGGAGAGCCCGATGTCTTTCGTTTCGAGACCATGGATGTTCCTGGTCCCGTCGGTCACGAGGTTCTGGTGCGAAACACCGTCATCGGTCTCAATTTTGTAGACATCTACTATCGCCGCGGAACACTACCGGTCCCGGAGTTTCCAGCGATCATCGGTGACGAAGCATCCGGAGTCGTCCAGGCGGTTGGCCCGAACGTGACGCTGGTGAAGGTTGGGGACAGGGTCGCCTACGCCGATGCGTTCGGTGCGTACACGACGGTGCGTCTCTATCCTGAGGATCGCCTCACCGTAATTCCCGATGGAGTAACAGACGACCAGGCCGCCAGCAGCCTGCTCAAGGGATTGACAGCACGTTACCTGCTGAAGGAAACCGTTCAACTCCACGAAGGAGATACCGTCCTGTACCACGCTGCAGCTGGTGGAGTGGGTCAGATCTTCACGCAGTGGGCAAGATCGCTTGGGATTTACGTGATTGGAACAGTATCGACTGCGGAGAAAGCGCAAATCGCTCTCCAAGCGGGCTGCACAGCGGTAGTCAATTACAGCACGGAAGACTTCGTAGAACGCACCTTCGAGTTGACTGGTGGCCAGGGAGTAAAGGCTGTCTACGACTCGGTCGGCAAGGATACGTTCCGGGGCTCACTCGCGGTACTGAGACCCCGCGGCACGCTGGTTCAGTTCGGCAACGCCTCGGGTTTTCCGGAACCAATCAAGCCATTTGAGCTGGCACCCCGAGCGCTGTATCTGACGTGGGCAATTTTGCCGCACTACAACAACACCCCGGAAGCTCTCGCTGCATCCTCAGCCGATCTCTTCCACGCCATACAGTCGGGAATCCTCAAGGTCGACCCAACGAAAATCTATCGCTTTAATCAACTGGTCCACGCACATCAGCAACTCGAACAGCGACGCACCGTCGGCGCAACAGTACTGCACGTCTAGACACCGAGCAATCACGGGAGAAAAAAATCATGAATCAAGCATCGCAAGACGTAATCGAACACCGTCGCACCACGAACGAATTGTCAGGAGAGCACATGATCTACGAGCTTCGTGTTTACAGAGTCGTGCAGGGCCGCATGGCGGCCCTGCTGACACGCTTCGAACATCAAACCTTGCCGATAATGGTCCGCTATGGCTTCCTGCAAGTCGGGTTCTGGACGACAATCGTTGGTCGCTCGGAACAACTCACTTATCTGCTTGCATGGAAGTCGCTTGCACAGCGCCAAGAACAGTGGGCTGCGTTTGAGTCAGACGCTGAATGGCTGGCCCTCCGTAAATCGACAGAGGAGAACGGCCTTTTGATCTTCGAAATCGAAAGCTCTCTCTTGAGACCAACGAACTTCTCAGCAGCCAAATGACAAGTCACCGTTTGTCATTCTGCTATGGCCTTATCATCGCTCTGCTACTTCAGGGTCTGATCCATAGATACGGACCAGCGCTCTTTCGACTCGCCATGCAGCATCATTGAAACGAGACGCCATGGCTTCTTTCTCCGACGAACGCCATAGATCTGAAGATCGGACTCTATGTAGAGCCATAAACGGTGGCTCATACGTCGCAGGAAACGTCTTTCAAGCGAACCGATTACCAAGTCCGCTGCGCATTCCGTAATCTGGCGTAAATAAGGATAATCAGCAGAAATAAAGTCCGTCACTAGCGGAGCCAAGATATTGAAACGACAGTGGATGCGCACTGTACCTGAACTCGTACCTTAGAGCAGCGTCGACCCAAAAAGCACCCAAAGCACAGCGCACTAACGAGCGCGGCAAGCCTATGATTCAACAGGATATTGGTATTTTAGATGATGCCGACAGGGGGAATCGTACCCCCATTGAATTGCTTTCGACGGATTTTGAGTTTCCTGAGAATACCGTAAGTCTATGATAAATAAGCGCATTCGAGCGTAAAATTAGCGAACCAGCTAAACCCATTGCCACCTGTAATTTAGCGTCTCTTGCCGAAATTAGGGCGAACTGACGTCTGTACCCGAACCTGTACCCGAAAACCCTGCGCTATAACGCCTCTAGTATTGCATTTCCTTCGTTCGAATCAATCGCAGCGAGCGGCCACATCCCTGGTCTACAGTGGGCATCGTTTCCCTTTCAAAGTGTGAGACACACTCTCTCTAGACCAGAGAGAAGCCGCCATCGACAATAATGTGTGGGTTAATTTTCGTTAACGTACACAGATATTTGCACTACCTTCTGAAGGTACGCCTTTAGTTTTTCTTCTTTCAGCAGCGCATGAAAGGGAAGCGTATAGATATCCATATCTACAGGGATTTTTCTTCAACAAAGAAATTACATTCTTTTTCTTGACAGACGTAAAAGGGCAAATCTAAATTCGGGGTGCTTAATCTGAAGATCCACTATCTCGTTTACGTTACCGCTAGTATGAGTGCATACGTCAAACCCCACTTCACCTGAGTACGAATTGCCAGGAGGCAACCCCATGCAGACCAGGCTTTGCGGTTTTGGTTCGTTCCAGACTCGCAAATACATTTGTTCCCTATTCCTAGGCGCGACCGGAATGCTCTTTCCGCATTCACCCGCACAGGCGCAGGTGAACGGCGTAGGACAGAAACCCTATCTTGGCTGGAGCACCTTCAGCGAGCAGACCATCAACAGCAGTTTTCTTACGCAGACCAACATTCAGGCGCAGTCAGATGCCCTGGCAGCCTCGGGGCTTCAGCAGCATGGCTTCCAATACATCAATATCGACTCAGGATGGATGTCCACTTTTGATGCGAACGGCCGCCCGATTCCCGCTGCTCCGAACTTCCCTGACATTAAGGCATTGATTGATCACATCCACGCGAATGGCCAGAAGGCGGGTATTTACTGGATTCCCGGCATTGAGCAGCCGGCGGTTGACGGTAACTTTCCTATTCTTGGAACGCCTTACACGACGCAGCAGATTGTCGCCATTCCGCTGGCGCAGGGCAATACCTTTGCGGCTCCGCCACCCAATCCCTTCCACGATAAGATCGACTTCACCAAGCCGGGCGCGCAGGAATATATCAACTCGATTGTAGATCTCTTTGCCTCGTGGGGCATTGACTTCATCAAGCTGGACTCGGTGGCTCCGGGCTCAGATGTCGATAGCCTTGCCATTGATGATCGTCCCGACGTAGAAGCATGGTCGAAGGCCATTGCACAGAGCGGACGGCCTATCTGGCTGACGGTCTCGTGGGATATCGACCAAGACTTCCTGAGTACATGGCAGCAGTTCTCGAATGCGCGCCGCATCGACCAGGACATTGAATGCGAAGGCGGCTGCGCCACGCTGACTGACTGGCCACACGTTGTTCTACGCGAGTATGAGGCCGTAGGCTGGGAGCATAATGCGGGTCCGACAATGGGCTGGAACGATCTGGATACGCTGGACGTGGGCGACGGCACACTCGATGGTCTTACCCAGGATGAGAAGCAGTCGGCCATCACACTTTGGGCCATGGTGAATGCGCCGATGTATTTGGGCGGCGACCTGACGAAGCTGGACAGCTTTGCCAAGTCAGCCCTGAGCAACGATGAGGTTATCGCGATTGATCAGTTGGGGCATCCGGCTACGCAGGTGCGTGGCGGCTTCACGCCAGTCTGGGCCTCTGATACGGATGACGGATATGAATATGTGGCGCTCTTCAACCTGAATGCCTTTCCTGCCAGGGTGACGGTGAGCTGGAGCGACCTGGGTTTTGCCACTGCCACTAGCGTGCGCGATGTGTGGAATCGGATCAACTTGGGCGGCTTCTCCAACAGTTTCAGCACGGTTCTGGTAGGCCATGGGTCGCGCGTGCTCAAGGTTCGGCGCGTGGGCAGCGTTCCGGAGCGGGAGGGGAATGTTTACGAGGGTGAGTCGGGCCTCTTTACCGGAACCGCTACTGTGAGCAACTGCTCGGCCTGCTCAGGGGGAGCCGAAGCCGGATTTCTGGGTGGCGCTCCGGGCACGGATACCGTCACCTTCAACAATGTGGAGGCCCCACGCGCTGGAACTTACCTCATGGAGGTGGATTACCTCACCGAAGACCCACGCGCGTATGAATACAGCATCAACGGCGGGCCATCGGCGACGCTGAACCTGGGCGGAGGCAGCTTCAGCCTTCCGACTTCCACCACTGTTCCGGTCACACTGAAGAAGGGGCTCAACACGATCACCTTCGGTAATGCCGGGACCTTTGCGCCGGGACTCGACCGCATTATTATCCGTGGGAACGGCGACGCGATCCCCAGTGCATCCACTACCTATGAGGCCGAGGCCGCGACACTGACTGGAACGGCCAGCGTGGGCGGATGTCCGTATTGCTCGGGAGGTGCGATTGTCGGTAGCTTTGGAGCAGGAGCGGGCAATAGCGTGACATTTAATAATGTGACTGTTCGTGAGAGCGGCATGTACGACCTTGAGGTGGACTATGCCACGCAGGGTCCACGCACTTTCTTCGCAACGGTCAACAATGGGACGCCGATCGAACTTGACCTTAACGGCAGCACCTTCAGCGACCCACAGCCCCTCGTCATTCCGGTGCAGCTCCATGCCGGGGTCAACACTATTTCGTTTGGTAACCCTAATGCGGGTGGATTTGCTCCGGGGCTGGACAGCATTACTGTTGCTCCTATAGTGGGCACTCCGGACCTGAGTGGTGCGGTTACCCGCAAAGCCGGACCTGCGGGTCTGCGCCTGTGGCAGGTTACGCTGGCCAATGGAGGCAACTCGGCCGCGACACAGACGCTGCTGAACAGCTTCACAATTGTTCCCAATACGGGCAACCATGGCTGCAGGGCAAGCGTTCTGCTGCCGATGCCGCTTCCGGTGGGACCGATTGCTCCGTCATCGACAGGCTCGGTTGAGGTGCCGATCTCGTTCACCCCGGGGTGCGGGAAGAACGACACCTTTTCGGTGCAAGCGGTCTTCTCTGCTGGCAACGGAAGCGACGTAGGCACCTTAGCAGTAAGCAACGAAACCGAATAACTTCTAACCAGAAAAGCCGAAAGGGCCTTCTTTTGGGAAGGCCCTCTGGTATTTGCTTTCTTTAGTGATGCACTAATACGCGGGACGTTTCCACGACGATCTTGGCTTGCCGGACTCAGAGCCCTTCCGCCCGAGCATCTCCTGCATGATCGCCCCGGGGGGTGCAGCGCCGCACACTCGATATATAGGGAACTCGATGTTTCTATCGTTGAAGAGCGATGCGAGGTCAGTTCCGCGAGAATGATCGCATCGACTCCATCCCGCTTGCAGAGGGTGAGAGCAAGGCTCGTGAGCTGCAAAGCTCGATATCCTATCGCATGTTGTGCCGCAGATTCGGATCCGATTGACATCGCTTCGATGGGTAGATCTCTCTTGTAACTGGCCGTCTCCCCGGCAAGCCATGCCTCTGCTTCGTCCAGTCCCTTGTCGCAACGGCCTCTAAGCGTTACCGAATCCGCCTGCGGCGAAACGTGATTAGGAGGACCACCAGCCCGGCGACAGTCGCGATGGCGCCGCGGTAGGCCCACTGGATCTGCCCGCTCATGAAGCTTCCCGGCAGTACATTGATGCCTTGTAGTATCCAGACGACTCCTCCTGCGATGAGCAGGATAGCCAACAATCGAACTACCGTCCGCATTGATTGTCTCCTTCTTGCTCTCTGTGGATGAGCCTTGATTGGGAAACTCTCGTAATAGTGCACGGCAGCCCCAGTGCCAAGCAGCGTCCCTTGTTCATGAACGAGTCTAATGGTTGACTTCCTCATGCGCTGGCGAGCTTCTCCCAGCACGCATGTTCGGTGAACTGGTGAACTCAGATCTCGTGATCTTTCCGACGGACTGCGTCATTCTGACAACCTACTAACAAACTTAAGACCTTTCGGCGACACATTCATAGTTGCCGAAAGGCTAGGATTCATGGTTGCGGACAAATAAGGATTCATCGGTGCCGAAAAATAGGTTTGAGAATCACTTCCTTCCAGTCGAATGGATGCGCCTCCATTTATTTCCAACAGTTCAATTTTATTTAGGGAGATATTTCGAGGGCGCTGCAGTTAAGCGCGACATGTCTGGATTTGTTGTTCCCCACCATACATCTCTCCAAGGATGAGGCGAATTTTATGAAGCTCTTCTGTGTACGCAGGTGGTTTGTTCATACTCAAGGAGAACAGTATGCATTTGAAACTGAAAGGGCTATTGGTTACGCCGATTGGCGGTCCATCTCTGGCTGGCAGGGGCGTAGCGCACACGAGTAAAAGAATCTTTGTAGGCGCCTGGCGTTCCACTCCCCTGATTGTGGCACTGGGTTTCGGTGCCATTACCACGCTGTCCATACTCTCCCCATCAGCTCACGCTCAGAGCGTAACCTCCGGAGATATCGTAGGAGTTGTTACGGATTCATCGGGCGCGGCTATTCCCAACGCGAAAATCGTCGTGACTAGTAACGATACTGGTCTCAAACAAGTTCTGGCCTCGAATGGCAATGGCTCCTATCGTGCTCCCCTGCTGCAACCCGGCGTTTATGGCGTAGTTATTAGCGCGGTCGGCTTTGAGACGGCCTCGACCAGGGTGACTGTAGCCGTCGGTCAGATTACGTCTGGCGACGCAAAATTGAAAGTTGGCTCAAACAGTGTGACAGTCGAGGTTACGACTGATGCAGGGCTGCTCCATACAGAAAATGCTGACCTCTCTACATCGATCTCGCAAGAGCAGGTAGCAAACCTGCCTAATCCTGGAAACGATTTGACGTTTGTGGCCCAGGTTTCTCCAGGTGCGGTCATGAACGTTGCTGGAGGTAACGGAAACTTCTCCGTCTTCGGTCTTCCCGCCGTCTCGAATACCTTCACCTTGAATGGCTCTTATGAGAATGACCCATTTCTGAACCTGAGTAACTCTGGGGCATCGAATCTGCTGCTTGGCAACAACGAGGTCTCGGAGGTGAGCGTTACCTCGAACGCCTATAGTGCGAATTATGGTGGCCTCGGCGGTGCTCAGGTGAACGAGGTTACGATTTCCGGGACGAACAAGTTCCATGGCAACGCGGTCTACCAGTGGAACGGTAGGGTACTGAACGCAAACAGCTATTTTCGAAATCAGACTCCAACGTTGACCCCGCGAAGCTTCGATAACGTCAATCAGTTTGGTACAAGGTTCGGAGGTCCGATCATCAAGGACCGCCTGTTCTTCTTCGTCGACTATGAAGGCCTGCGAATTGTTCTGCCGACCTCCCAGACCGTATTTGCCCCAAACGCGGGATATATTGCCAACGCAATTGCCGGCGCTCCAGCCATCGACCAGCAGTTTTACAAGCAGTTATTCAGCGTCTATCAGAACGCTCCCGGCTATGCGACGGCAACACAGTCTCCCATCGACCCGAATGCCGTGGTCTATACCTCTACACAAGGAAATTTCACGCACGAGTTCCTGCTTACCTCCCGGGTGGATTTGAAGCTTGCCGACAAGGACACGGCTTTTGGCCACTTCAAATGGGATAAGGGTGTACAGGCAACCTTCACCGATCCCATTAATCCCACCTTCAATGCCGATAGTCCTCAGCCTTCGTTTGAGGGGACCCTTGGAGAAACTCATGTAGTGAACCCGAACATCAGCAACCAGTTCCTCTTTGGAGTGATCTGGTATAGTGCCGTCTTTACGAACACTAACCTGGCCGCTGCGAATGCGCTTGTTCCCTACACGCTCGACTTTATCCCCTTTGGCGGGAACTTTACCACACTCGGTGGTGAAGACTTCGAGTTTCCCCAGGGCCGCAACGTGACGAACTATCAGTTCACCGACGACGTGAGCATCACACACGGTCGTCATAGTTTCCAGTTCGGTGGTTATTTCCGGCGTGACGATGTGACGGACTATAGCCCCTCCATTGAAACCACTCCCCTGGCTCTCGCTGACGAGAACGGGGACTTCGCAGCCGGAAACGGATTGGAACAATATATCCAGCAATTTCCGCTACGGCACACCCAACCGGTAGCCCTCTATAACCTTGCAGCCTATGCCCAGGACACCTGGAAGCCTGCTCCAACTTTAAGTGTCACCGCAGGAATTCGTTTTGAGCACAACTCAAACCCGGTCTGCGGTACGAACTGCTTCTCCTATACCAACGGATCCTTTGCTTCCTTGAACCCCAGCACGACAACGCCCTATACAACTCTGTTAGCTAGTGGACGGCATCAGGCGTTCCCTGGGTTCCAGGCAATATCGGCCAATCCGCGTGTTGGCTTCTCCTTCTCGCCGTTTGGTGCAGGTAGCAGCACAATCGTTCGCGGCGGCTTTGGTCTGTTCACAGACGTATTTCCAGCGACTGTGGCGGACAGCTTCCTGAATAATGCACCTACCAATGTCGGATTCACGTTGCTTGGACCTGAGTTGAACGGCAACTTTATCAGTCCAAATCCCGGCAATCCGTTGAGCGGTCAGAATGTGGCATCCGCCTCAAACCAGGCCTTTCAAGCGGGGTTTGCGAACGGCGCAAGCTTCGACACGCTCTCGACCGTTCCCAACTTTTCCGCGCCGGGGATTGTCACTGCAATCGGGAAGCTCCATTACCCGACCTACGAGGAGTACAGCTTTCAGGTTGAGCAAGCCCTTGACAGCAAGAGACAAACAGTTCTGTCTATCGCCTACGTGGGCAATCATGGATATCATGAACCTGTCGAGAATACAGGGGTGAACGCATACGGCGTCAACAATGGCAGCCCCGGTTACAACGGAGTAACGCCGATCAACTTTGCTGGCCTTCCAGCTACCATTCCGAATGGCTCCTTTGGCGCAGCTACAGAGGTTAGTAATGGGGCGAGTTCGAACTATAACGGTCTTATCGTCGGTGTCTCGCGTCATACAAAGCTGCTGACGCTCAACTTCAACTACTCCTGGAGTCATGCCCTGGATGAGATCTCGAACGGTGGCATCCTGGACTTAGGCCCTGCTGGCACCGATTTTCTGACTCCTGTAAACCCGAATAATATCAGTCAGAACTATGGAAATGCAGACTACAATGTACGGCAGAATTTCACTGCTTCGTATGTCTTTGTGCTGCCCTATTTCGGTGGTCCAAAGGTGCTGACGGATGGTTGGCAGGCAAGCGGTACGGTCTTTCACCATACCGGTTTCCCATTCACAGTTGTTGATACTGCTGTAACGGCATCCAACTATCAGACGGGCGGTTTCTTCGCGCAACAGGTACAAGGCGTTAAAAGCTGCGGCGGAGGTGCAGTCTTCAACAACGCCACCGGCATAACGGCCAATCCATGCGCTATCGCCACGCCTGGCAATTACATCGACCCGACGGCATTCGGACAGCAACGTCGTAACCAGACGGTTGGCCCTGCCTACACCGATACTGATTTGAGTGTTCTGAAGGGTTTCAGGCTTCCTCTTCCACACCTGGATGCTGGTCACCTTCAGGTTGGAGCTCAGTTCTTCAACCTCTTCAATCACCCGAACTTTGGACCTCCGATCAACGACATCAACAATTCGAACTTTGGTTCGATACAGACTTTGGTTAACACGCCGACGTCGATCCTGGGTTCGTTCCTCGGTGGCGACGCTTCTCCCCGTCTCGTCCAGTTGAAGGCAGCCATCACCTTCTGATTGTGATGGGCCCGAAGATAGCTGATCCATCTTGATGGTTAGTATTTCGGCAAAAACCAGCCCTTGAGGGCTCGAGGATTTGTCGATGAAGAAGAAGTTTTCTGTGGAGCGGATTGTGTCGGTTCTGGAGCAGTCTGAGGTGGGAGTGCCAATGGCGGAGTTGATCCGCAAGGTAGGGATCAGCGAGCAGACGTTTTATCGTTGGAAGGCGAAGTATGCTGGCCTACAGGTAGATCAGGCCCGCCAGATGAAGCAGCTGCGCGACGAGAACACACGGCTCAAGCAACTGGTCGCGGAGCTGACGCTGGAGAAGACGATGATGCAGGATGTGCTCAGAGAAAAGTTGTAAAGCCTCACGACGCCGCCCTGGAGTGCCCGCCTCGATTCTGGCAAATTCCATAAAGCTGCTGATGATTTGGTCAAGATGCAAGCTCTCACCGTCCACAGTTCGACGAGTTCCTTGGCGAGATCTGAATCGAGAGTCTGACCTGTTCGTTGAGCCTTGTACAACGTTGTAGCCGCAGCGCGTATCGAAGTCAGGGGGCGTGTGTAAGTCGTGTGTAACGGCATCGAGCAAGGCTGACTTCATGCCGAGCATGGCTACAAATGAGGCAGCCAGCGCAGGTTGCTTCTCATACCCGAACTTGTACCCGAAATATTGGCCACGGCGAAACTTCTTCAGAGAAAAGTCCTTCTCGTCATCTTAGTGAGCAAGAAGCTTTCCTGCCGGTCGGAGATTGCCCGCGAGGACGTGTTCCGCGAACCCTGTCACAGTCAGACGCGC
>Ga0206975_1243_pt2 | contig 11068 bp, 4 predicted proteins | sample Alteio_BWOrgHeat_81_FD_152919 | JGI IMG/M metagenome (GOLD analysis project Ga0206975, IMG submission 152919) | Enriched cells from forest soil in Barre Woods Harvard Forest LTER site, Petersham, Massachusetts, United States -... | ecosystem: Environmental > Terrestrial > Soil > Temperate forest > O... | reverse complement strand
AAAGGAAATCTGGCAGCCCGCCCGCCTTAACGACCCTTCGCCCCGCGGACGCCTCTACGCCGTGCTGCGCGTGATCTCCATCACGGTGAGCGGCCTTTTTGAAAACAAGGCCGCCAGCCGCGCCGCCGCGCTCAGCTTCAGCTCGTTGCTCGGGCTCGGCCCGCTGGTGGCCATCGCCGTGCTCGTGGCCGGCTTCGTGCTCGACAAGAATGACCCCTATCTTGCCGTCAACGCGCTCCACCGGCTTATCACCTTTGCCGCGCCCTCGATCTCAGAATACGAAAAATTTTCCGGTCAGGGCAAAACCCCGCCGCCGCCCGAAACAAAAAACGATGCCCCTCCGACGCCCGCGCCTGCCTCGCACTTGGCGGCCAGCGCCGGCAAGTATCCGTCCCCCACCCCCGGCCCAAGTCGTTCCCCGCCTCTCCATCGACCGCCAAAAGGCAGGGGCTCCGTCAACGATGATCTCATCCAGCTCATCGACGGTTTCATCGCCGGCGCGCGCCATGGCACGGCGGGTGTGATCGGCGGGCTCACCCTGGCCCTCATCGTGCTGGGGCTTTTCATGTCGATTGAAGACGCCTTCAACGAAATCTGGGGCGTGCGCCGCGGGCGCAGCCTGCTCACGCGCATCGTGTTTTATTGGACTGTGCTCATTCTCGGCGCCGTCCTTTTTTTTGCCGCGGTCACCGCGCTCGGCGCCAGCGCCTTCTTTAATTTTTTTGTCGAACATTTGCCCCTCGGCGCGCACTTGCTCGGCCTGCTGGTTGCGCTGCTGCCCACCTTGTCCAAGGCGGTGCTCGTCCTCGTCCTGGCGCTTTTCTACCGCTTCATCCCCAACACCCGCGTGTTCTGGCGCGCGGCGTTCATCGGGGCGCTGGTCGTGGCGGGGCTGCTGATGCTGAACAACTATCTCGCCTTCATTTACTTTCGGCGCGTATTGATCAATAAAAGCCTCTACGGCTCGCTCGGCATCGTGCCGATGCTCATGTTTGGCCTCTATATTTTCTGGTTCTTCGTGCTCGTCGGCGGCCAGCTCAGCTACGCCGTCCAAAACGTCCGGTTCCGCAGCAGCCGCGCCGCCTGGCACAATCTGGCCGAAGCCACGCGCGAACGCCTGTCGCTCGTCGTGTTGCTCACCATCTGCCGCCGCTTTCAGCAGGATCTGCCGCCCGTCACCGCCTCCCAGCTTGCTGCGCTGCTCAAGGTCTCCACGCAAATCCTCAACGAATGCCTCAACTGCCTCGTCGATCTGAAATTTCTCACTCCTGTCACGCCTGAAGCTAACGACACGACGACAGATCGCGTCTATCAGCCCGCGCGCCCGCTGGCCCGCCTCACCTTGCAGGAATTCAAGCTGGCCTTCGATAACTATGGCGACGATCCCGCCGGCGACACCCTCGATGGGATCGACCCAATCGCCCGGTCCTACCGCGAACACATGCTGGCGCTCGGCCAGGACAGGTTCCTCGCCAGGCCGCTCGACCGGCTTCTGGCGGATTTCCCCTTCGATGAGACCCGGCCTCCCTTCAGCCGTATCCGCGCTCAGTGAATGCTGCATGCTGCGGAAAATTATAATCAACTTGCACCGGCCTTTTCTCATCGCTATAGGCTTTTCCCATGTTTCGCCTCGTGTTGGCAATTCTGACCGCTTGGAGCTGCGTGTTCGCGCAGGCTTTGCCAGCGGCTTCGGCAAAACATCAATGCACGGCCCCTTGCTGCGCCCACTGCGGGAGCAACGGTTGCAATTGTGCGACGCCGCAAGCGTCACCACAATGGATCGGTTCAGCCGAACGCAAGGGTGCGGCCGTCCGCTCCATTCTGGCATTAAAAGCTGTTGACCGCGATGCGATCAACTGGAGCAGCGCACCCGTGGACCAGTGGCTGGTGCGTGGCGATAGTTACTGCTCCCGCCGGCTGGCGTCTGCAGCGGAAGCCCCGCTGTTCAAAGAGCACTGCAGTCTCTTGATTTGAGCGCACTCGCGTAGTGTGCCCACCCGCCTGCCTGTGCCGGCGGTTATGGCCGTGCGTTTCTGCAACCGTGTTTTGCGGTTCTGCGCCTGCACACCGTTCTCTCCATGTGTCCAAAACCATGAAATTTCTATTTTATCGTACTTTCATCTTAATTTTTGCATTCACCTTGTCCGTCGTTGCCCGATGCGACGGTGCAGCCGAGCATGTGGCCATCACGCCCGATCTGGTGGATCAACTTCTGTCCGAGGCGCAGACTCACAATCCTGCATTGCAGGCCGCCGGCATCCGGGCTGACGCCGCCGGGATGGGTGTTGAGTCCACCCGCCAGTGGGAGGATCCGGTCGCCACCCTCGGTGTGATCAAACGGACCGCCCGCGGGTCCAAAAGCTCGGAGGAAGGCGATCTCATCTACGGCTTCGAACAAAAACTGCCGCTCTTCGGCCGGCCCGAATTGATGCGGCGCGTGGCGGCCGCCAATGCCACCCGCGAACAGCTGGCCTCCGATTACGAAACGCAAAAACTCCGGCGCGATATCGTCGCGGCCCTGAACGACCTCGCCCTCGCCGACCGTGCGCTTGAAATCGGCGAACAGGATTTATCGTGGCTCGATGCCACCCTTTATGCCGTCGATCACCGCTACCGTGTCGGCCAATCCAGCCAGGTGGAATGGCTGAAAATCCAGACCACGCGCGCGAAGGCCACGGACGAACTCAAAACCCGCCGGCTGGAGCGCGAACACGGCGAAGTCGAATTGAATCGTCTGCTCAACCGCGACCTGCACGCCTCCTGGCCAAAGGTGGAACTGTCCACCGTCCAGCCCGAGCTGGCTTACACGCCAAAACTGGTCGACGCCGCCCTCACCGCCGAACCCCAGCTCAAGGTGATGCAACAGCAAACCGCCGTCGCTCAGGCCGCGGCCGACCTCACCCGCCGCACGCGCCTGCCAGAAGTCGGCGTCGGCATCGAAGCCCGCCAGTACAGCGGCGATGCCGGCATCCGCGAAGGCACGCTCACCGTAAATTTCAGCCTGCCATGGCTGAACGGCCACCGTTACAACAACGACTGGCACCGCGATCGCGCGCTGGCGCGCGCCAGCGCGCTCGATGCCCAGGATTACGCTCTGACGATCCGCGAAAATCTTCATCATGCGATCGTCGATCTCGACGCCGCCCGCCGCCAGGCCCTGCTCTACCGTGACGAAATCATCCCCCTCACCGAACAGACCCTGGACAGCGCCCAGGCCGCCTGGGTCGCCAACCTCGGACTCTTCCAGGATGTGCTCGATGCGCGCCGGATGCTGCTCGACGACCAGCTTGCTTTCGCCAGCGCCTGCGCCGAACAGGGACGCAAGCTCGCCGACCTCGAATTGCTGACCGGCATCCATGATTTCTCCGCCCTGCTCGGACTGGCCGATGCTTCCGCCGCTCCCGACGACACCCACCACCTTCCCGACGATTCAAAATGAAAACCATCAACCGCCGCCATTTCCTCATCTCCGGCGCCGCCCTCGTCGCCCTGACCGCCTGCCCAAGATATCTGTTCGCGCAAGGCGCCGGCCAGGTCGATTACTACACCTGCACCATGCATCCGTTCGTGCATGCGGCCGAACCGGGCAACTGCCCCGTCTGTGGCATGGAACTCGTCCCGGTGATGAAAAAATCCGGCGCACCGGCCGCGCCCGCCAGCGGGGAGACCCCCACCGAGTTCACCATCCCGCCCGAACGCCAGCAGCTCATCGGCGTGACCTACGCAACCGTGGAGAAAAAGCCGCTGCAGCGCGTTCTCCGCGCCGCCGGCCTCGTGGCGGAAGAAAACGAACGCCATTGGGACGTCGTCTCGCGCGTGCAGGGCTACGTGCAACAACTCATCGTCAGTTCGCCCGGCGAATTCGTGGAAAAAGACCAGCCGCTGCTGACGATTTACAGCCCGGATTTGCTGGCCACGCAACGCGAACTCGTGGATCTGCTGCGCATGCGCGACAACGCCCGGCAGTCGGGCTCGACCGCCGTGCTGCAAAACGCGAATGACCTCATCACCTCGACTGAACAGCGCCTGCTGCAGTGGAACGTGACGGCACAGCAGATTGCCGAGCTCGAAAAAACCCGCGTGCCGCAGGAAAACGTCAAACTGCTTTCGCCGTATCGGGCGATCGTGCACGAGATCCATGTTGGACAGGGCAAGAACATTGGCGCCGGCACCGTCCTCATGGACATGGCCGATCTCTCTGTCGTCTGGGTCTGGGCGGATTTCTACCAAAACGAAGCTGCGATGCTGAAGCCGGGCCTGCCCGTGACCATCACGACGTCAGCCTACCCGGACGAGAAGTTTTCCGGGAAAATTGCGGCCATTGACGCCTTCCTCAACGCCGACCGCCGCACGGTACGCGTCCGCCTGGACATCGACAACCCGGACATAAAACTGCGGCCTGAAATGTACGTCGATGCAGGCCTGCAGATCGACGCCGGCGAAGGCCTTGCCATTCCCTTCAGCGCCGTGCTGCCAACCGGCACGCGCAACATTGTGTTTGTGGATAAAGGCGGCGGAAAACTGGAGCCGCGCTTCATCGAACTGGGCGCCAAGTTCGGTGATGTGTATCAGGTGACCTCCGGCCTGAAAGAAGGCGAACGCGTGGTCAGCAGCGCGAATTTCCTCGTCGATGCCGAATCGAAGATCCAGGGCGCGCTTAAATCCTGGTGAATATGAAACTGTCTGAAATTTCAGGATGTGGGTGGGGTGCCCTCACCCCGTCCACAACGACCCACCTCACGGTTCAATCCACCGGGTGCGGGGCCTCAGGGCCTGCACTTCCCCATTGCTCCTCGCCAAAGACTCGGCCGCGCTGCGCATTTTCACCTTTGAAATAGCTTCAAATGTCCTCGCCCACTCCAGCCAACAGCCACCCGGCCCTGATCGAACGGATCATCGAGGCCAGCGCCCGCAACAAGTTCCTGGTCTTCATTCTTGTTTTCCTTGCGCTTGCCGGCGGTTTTTGGGCGCTCCGGCACACGCCGCTCGACGCGATCCCCGACCTCAGCGACGTGCAGGTGATCGTTTACACCGATTGGGACGGCCGCTCGCCCGACCTCGTCGAGGACCAGATCACTTATCCCATCTCCACGCGCTTCATCGCCGCACCCCACGTCAAATTCGTGCGCGGCGAGTCGATGTTCGGGAAGTCTTTCGTTTACGTCATCTTCGAGGACGGAACGGACATTTATTGGGCGCGGTCGCGCGTGATCGAATATCTCAACTCCGTCCGCGGCTCGCTGCCCGAGGGCGTCAATCCCGTGATCGGCCCCGACGCGACCAGCGTCGGCTGGGTCTACGAATACGCTCTGGTCGATGAAACCGGCAAAAACGATCTCGCCGCCCTGCGCAGTTTCCAGGACTGGCACCTGCGCTACGCGTTGGAATCCGTCAAGGGCGTGGCCGAGGTCGCGCCCGTCGGCGGCTTCGTCAAGGAGTACCAGGTCGATCTAGATCCAAACAAACTCGCCGCCTATCGTATTCCTCTGGCCGACATCGTCGCGAAAATCCGCATGTCGAACAATGACGTCGGCGGAAAGATTTTCGAGGTCGGCACGACGGAGTATTACATCCGCGGACGCGGCTACATCAAATCCCTCGCCGACATCGAAGACATTCCGCTCAAAGTCGTGAACGGAACACCCGTCTATGTGAAAAACGTGGGGGCCGTCCACCTCGGCCCCGACCTGCGCCGCGGCGTGGCCGAGCTTGACGGCAAGGGCGAGGTGGTGGGCGGCATCGTCGTGATGCGCTACGGCGAAAACGCCCTCACGGTCATCGACGGCATCAAGAAGAAGTTAAAGGAGATCGAGCCCTCGCTCCCGCCCGGTGTGAAGATCGTGCCCACCTACGACCGCAGTGAGCTCATCCGCAACTCCATCGCCACCCTGCGCGAAAAGCTAATCGAGGAGAGCATTGTCGTCGCGCTCGTCTGTCTTGTTTTTCTCTGGCATGTGCGCTCTGCCTTCGTGGCCATCGTCACGCTGCCCATCGCCATTATTCTTTCATTTTTGCCGATGTACCGGCTCGGGCTTACCTCGAACATCATGTCGCTTGGCGGCATCGCCATCGCCATCGGAGCGATGGTGGACGCGGCCATCATCATGGTCGAGAACGCGCACAAGCACCTGGAACATTTTCACGAGGAAAACGAGCGCGATCCCGCCGGCCCCGAACGGATCAACGTGATCATCGCCGCCGCCAAAAGCGTCGGCCGTCCGCTGTTTTTCTCCCTGCTGGTCATCACCGTCAGCTTTATCCCGGTGTTCTCGCTCGAAGCCCAGGAAGGCCGGCTCTTCAAGCCCCTCGCCTTCACCAAGACTTTCGCGATGTTTTTCGCCGCACTGCTCGGCGTGACGCTCGTGCCAGTGCTGATGACGCTGCTGATCCGCGGCAAAATCACGCCGGAAAAGCGAAACCCGGTGAATCGTTTCCTCATTTGGGCCTATCATCCGTTCGTGAACTTTGTGCTGCGCTTTCGCTGGCTCACGATTTTTTCCGCCGTCGCCATTTTGGCCGCAACCTTCTATCCATTCCACAAGCTCGGCAGTGAGTTCATGCCTCCGCTCAACGAAGGCACGATTCTTTTCATGCCCACCGCCGTGCCGGGCATGACGATCGGCGAAGCCACGCGCATCCTGCAAATTCAGGATCGGCTGCTCCGGCAAATTCCCGAAGTGGAGACCGTGTTCGGCAAGGCCGGCCAATCAGAAACCCCGACCGATCCGGCGCCGCTGTCGATGTTCGAGACGGTCGTCACGCTCAAGCCCCACGAACAGTGGCGGCCCGGCATGACGTGGGAAAAAATTCGTGACGAAATGAACGCCAAGCTGAAGACGCCCGGCATGGCCAACATTTTCTGGATGCCGATCCAGACGCGCACCGAGATGCTCACGACCGGCTTCCGCTCCCCGCTTGGAATCAAAGTTTTCGGCCCCGATCTGGGCACGATTCAAGATATTGGCGTGCAGATCGAAAAAGCGCTCACCGGGTTCCCCCGCACACGCAGCGTTTTTGCCGAGCGCACCACCGGGGGCTACTTTTTGGATTTCACCGTCAACCGCCAGACCGCAGCACGCTACGGTCTCACGGTCGGCGAGGTGAATGACATTATCGAAACCGCCATCGGCGGCAACACCATCGCCACCACCGTCGAGGGACGCGAACGCTACCCGATCAGCGTGCGCTATGCCCGCGACTTCCGCGAAGACCTCGACGCACTCAAGCGCGTGCTCGTGCCCACGCCCACCGGCGCACAAGTGCCGATCTCCGCGCTGGCCGACATCAGCTACCACACTGGTCCGCCCGACATCCGCAACGAAAACGGCCAGCTCGTCGGTTTCGTGTTCGTGGACGCCACCAGCACGGACATCGATGGTTATGTGCAAGCCGCCAAGCAGCGCATTCAGGAGCGGGTAATTTTTCCGCCGGGCTGTTACCTTGAGTGGGCCGGCCAGTTCGAATACTGGCAGAATGCCAAGCAGCGGCTCGAGATCGTGATTCCATTCACTCTCCTGATTATTTTTGTGCTCATTTTCATGAACACGAAATCGGTGGCCCGCACCTTCCTCGTGCTGCTCGCCGTGCCCTTCTCCCTCGTGGGCGCATTCTGGTTTCTTTATCTGCTGCACTATAATCTTAGCGTGGCCGTATGCGTCGGCCTCATTGCGCTCGCCGGCCTCGATGCCGAAACCGGCGTCATCATGCTCCTCTACCTCGACCATGCGTGGGACAAATTCCAGGCCGCCGGCCGGCTGCGCACGCCCGCCGACCTGCACGACGCGATCATCGAGGGGGCGGTGCAACGCATCCGCCCTAAGATCATGACCGTCTGCGCGATTTTATTCGGCCTGCTGCCCATCATGTGGTCGCCGGCGACCCAGGCCGGGGCCGACGTGATGAAACGCATCGCCGCGCCCATGATCGGCGGCGTCATCACTTCGGCGGTGTTGGAGTTACTGCTCTATCCGACGATTTATTTTCTCTGGCGGCGGCGGCACCTGGCCGATCGTCAATAACCATTGATAGTTGGTAATTGGCAGCTTGTATTTGGTGGCCAGGCCTTCGGCGTTCAACGTTCGACGTTCAGGGCGTTGGATGTTCAACGAAGTTGACACCCGCCGGGCGGAATCCACGCTTGTCGGTTTCTCCCCATGATCTCCTGGATTCAACGCAACTTTCAGCGTCACTTCCGCGCCATCTTTGCCCTGATACTGTTTGTGATGATCATCTCGTTCATCTTCACAATCGGCTCGACGCCGGGCATCGGTCACGCCGACAACCACACGCGCTCGCAGCCATTTTTTGGCTACAATCTCTCTTCGGCCGACGATCAACGTCGCATCTCCGGCGACGCCCAGCTCAGCATCTACCTGCATTACGGTTTTCCCATCAATGCAGGCAATGAACTGGAGCAATACGCCTTTCAACGCGCCGCTACCATCTTCCTCGCCAAGCAGATCCATATCCCCGCACCTTCCGAGAACGAGCTTGCCAACTACGTTACAACCATGGGCGCTTTCGCCAACGCCAACGGTGAATTCGATCCCAATCGCTATAACTCCTTCCGGGAGACCCAGGTTTTGGACAAGTTCAATTCCCAGGCCACCGCGGCCGATGTCAGCCGCGTTCTCACCGACGACTGGCGCGCCGAGCAGGCCGGTAAACTCCTGGCCGGTCCCGGCTACGTCCTTCCCGGCGACATCAAGGCCCAGCTGGCCCGCGACGACACGCAATGGACGCTCGCCGTCGCCAGCGCCGACTACGCCAAATACACTCCGGCCCTCACCCCCGCCCCTGCGGATGTCGCAAATTTCTTTAACGCCAATCCCGCCCACTATCAAATTCCCGACCGCGTCAGCGTGGACTATATCGCGTTTCCCGCGGCGGATTTCATTCCCCAAGTCAATGTGACCGACTCCGAAGTGCGTGACTACTACAACGCCAATCCCGCACGCTTCCCCAAACCTGCCGCCAGCAAGCCCATGGCGAAACCTGCTCCGGACGGCGATTTCGCCGCCGTTCGTCCGCAAGTCGAAGCCGCCCTCAAGCTCGAGCGGGCGCAGCGCCTGGCCGCCCAGGCCGCCTCCGATATCGCTCTGGCCCTCTACAACGAAAAAATTGGCGGCGTCACACCCCAGCTCGACACCTTCCTGGCCGGGCATCATCTCACGCTTAAATCGCTGGCTCCATTTCCCGTCGATGCGCCTCCCGCCGAACTTGGCAGCTCGCCTGAGGTTGCCAGTGAAGCTTTCAGGCTCGGCCGGGATCACTTCTTTTCCGATGCCCTCACGACACCCTCTGGCAGCGTGATTTTACTATGGAAAGAAAGCATCCCCGCTTACATCCCGCCCCTGTCCGAAGTGCGGGACAAGGTCACCGCTGACTATAAGGAAACCCTGAAGCACAAACTTTTCACCAACGACCTTGGCAAAACCATCCACGACCAGCTGGTGGCCCGCCTCAAGGCTGGGGACACTTTCGAGAAAGCCGTCACGGCCGCCAATATTACCGCTTCCATCCTCGCCGCCGCCAACCCCACCGCGACTGCCACCGGGGTGAAACTTGAGATGAAAACTTTTCCGCCCTTCACCCAGCGGCAACCACCCAGGGATCTCGAACCCAGCATCCGAAACAACCTTGACCGCCTCGAGACCGGCAATGTTTCCGACATGATTTTTTCCGAAAACAAGGGCTGGTTTATTTACGTCGTTGCAAAAAAGCGCCCCGATCTGACCGAAACCAACCCGCAGTTTGCCTCGGCCCGCGCCACTCTTGCATCCCAGGTGGCAAACGCCACGCAGTCCACCTCGCTCGCGGAAATCATCGCCACCGAGCTGAAGAAATCCGCGCCCGCCAATACTCCTTAGGGTGTGTCTTCAAGGATTATGTGTTTTGCCGAAACCTTTGGCCGCGTCATCCGTCACGCCAACCAGTGTGCCATCCTGGCTGCGCCAAAACCTTCCTGCGCAGGCGAACTGACAAACCATAATTTCACGACACCATTCGCGTTTCCGTCTGTCTTCACCCCCATGCCTCGCCTTACCGCCTGCGCCGCCGTCGCCCTATTTTTATCCTTTGCCGGCGCTCTCGCCGCCCAAGACATACCCGCGTCTGCCCTGCCTCCCGCAGAGCCCGCAAACACCGCCGCGGGCCTGCCTGCGGTAAGCCCATCGAATCCGCCTGCGCTGACCCTGGATGAATGCGTGGCCCAGGCACTGGAAAAAAACTTCAACGTGCGCATTCAGAAATTTTCCACGGAACAGTTTAAGGACGACGTCATCATCGCCAAATCCAGCTATGATCCCACCTTCAACCTCGACTCGCAGAAATCGGTAAACAAGGACGCCTCCCTCACCGATCCGACGACCGGTCGAGTCGCCGGCGGATCGTACTCCAACACCAATACCACCACGCTCTCGGTCTCGCAAAAAATCGTCACCGGCGGCAAGGTCTCCGTCAACTCCGACCTCGATCGTGATCGGAGCGGTTCTTCGTTGTCCTGGCTAAATCCCGCCTACACCAGCGACGTCTCGCTCTCCCTCACGCAACCCCTCCTGCAGGGGGCCGGCATCGATTACAACCTTGCCGCGATCAAACAGGCCAAGCTCGGCGTGCAAATCGCCGACCTGAATTTCAAGAGCACGGTGCTCACTGTCATCTTCAATGTGGAGACTGCCTACTACAACCTGATTGGCGCGCGCGAACAATACAAGGTCCAGGAAGACAGCCTCCGCCTGGCCCAGCAGCTCTACGACGAAAACGTCGTCAAACGGCAGACCGGCGTCCTCACCGACCTCGACGTGCTGCAGGCCCAGGTTGGCGTGGCCACGGCCCGCAGCCAGCTCATCCTCGACGAGCAGGCCGTGCACGATGATGAGGACGTCCTTTTGCAAAGCCTCAGCCAGCGCGATTTCAGCGGCCAGATCGGACCGGTGGATTTCCCGGCCATGGAAAGCAACCCCGATGTCTCGTTCGACTTTTCCTACAAACTTGCGCGCGACAACGGCCCCAACCTCGCCATCATCCAGGCCACCATCGAGCAATTCAAGCTCGACGCACTCACGAC
>Ga0206975_1261_pt1 | contig 11129 bp, 11 predicted proteins | sample Alteio_BWOrgHeat_81_FD_152919 | JGI IMG/M metagenome (GOLD analysis project Ga0206975, IMG submission 152919) | Enriched cells from forest soil in Barre Woods Harvard Forest LTER site, Petersham, Massachusetts, United States -... | ecosystem: Environmental > Terrestrial > Soil > Temperate forest >... | reverse complement strand
GAAATGTCGAGCGACTTGATCGATGCAAAACGCCACGGCTCGTCGGTGCGCTTCGGCATTTCGAGAGCGTTGAATTTTTCCCAGCCTTCAAATTGAAGCCGGCGAAACCAATCGGCAAGTGCGTGGGTATCGGGGGTGTCCGGGCCTTGATTTACGATAAGGGCTGCGTCATCCGCGTTGAGTTGATTCATTTCGTCGAGTGCTGCGATTCCTGAACTCATGATACTTGTTTTGCTGTCGCGCGGCTAACCGACCGAGCCTTCCATCTCCAGGTCGATGAGGCGCTTGAGCTCGACGCTGTATTCCATCGGGAACTGGCGGACGAGATCGTTCACAAAGCCATTCACGCTCAGGCTCATCGCCTGGCCCTCGGTAAGGCCGCGCTGCTGCATGTAGAAAATCTGCTCGGCGCTGATTTGCGAGACGCTCGCCTCATGCTGCACGGCGTTGCCGGTGCCGCGCACGGTGATCGCGGGGTAGGTGTCGGTGCGGCTCGTGGTATTGATGAGCAGCGCGTCGCACTCGGTGTTGTTTTTGCAACCCTTGAGATGCTTCGGCACATGGACGAGGCCGCGGTAGGTCGCCCTCCCCTTGCCCACGCTGATGCTCTTGGAAATGATGTTGCTCGTCGTCTCGTCGGCGGCGTGGATCATCTTCGCACCGGTGTCCTGGTGCTGGCCGTCATTCGCGAGCGCGATGGAAATCACCTCGCCGCGCGCCTTGCGGCCCTTGAGCACGACGCCGGGATATTTCATCGTGAGGCGCGAGCCGATGTTGCAATCGATCCACTTCACCTCGGCCTCCTCGTGCGCGACGGCGCGCTTGGTCACGAGATTGAAGACATTCGCGCTCCAGTTTTGCACGGTCACGTACTGGATCTTCGCGCCTTTCAGGGCCACGAGTTCCACCACTGCGGAGTGCAGCGTCGCGGTCTCGAATTTCGGCGCGGTGCAGCCTTCCATGTACATCACCTCGCTGCCTTCATCGGCGATGATGAGTGTTCTCTCGAACTGCCCGAAGTTCTCGGCGTTGATGCGGAAGTAAGCCTGCAACGGATGCTTCACCTTCACGCCCGGCGGGACGTAGATGAACGAGCCGCCGCTGAAGACCGCGCTGTTCAGCGCGCTGAATTTGTTGTCGCCGGCGGGGATGACCTTGCCGAACCACTTCTTGAAAATCTCCGGGTGATCGCGCAGGCCCTCGGTCGGCCCGACAAAGATCACGCCCTGGTCGCCGACGGCTTTCTTTATGTTGGAATAAACCGCCTCGCTGTCGAACTGCGCCTCGACGCCCGCGAGGAATTTGCGCTCCTGCTCGGGAATGCCGAGCCGCTCGAACGTCTGCTTCATGTCCTCCGGCACGTCGTCCCACGAGCGCGTCGCCTTCTGGCCGTGCGCGAGGTAGTAGCGGATGTTTTCGAACACGATCGCATCGAGATCATGCGATGCCCAGTGGGTCGGCATCGGCTTGCTGCTGAAAATATCGAGCGCCTTGTGACGATACTCGCGCACCCAGTCGGCCTCGCCCTTCACGCCGGCGATGTAGTCGATGGTGTCGTGGGTCAGGCCGACGCCCGCGTCATACTTGTGGCTCTCGGGGTAGGAGAAGTCACCGATGCTGCGGTCGATGTTGATGTCTGTCGCTGTTTCAGTGCTCATATATTTCCCTCATTTAAAAAATCAAACCCCTGCTGTCTGCTCGATGCCTTCCTTCACCCAATCGTAGCCCTTCTCCTCGAGCTCGAGCGCCAGTTCCTTGCCGCCGCTCATGACGATCCGTCCCCCGACCATCACGTGGACGTAATCGGGCACAATGTAATCCAGCAGGCGCTGGTAGTGGGTGATGAGCAGGATGCCGACGTTCGGGCCGCGCAGCTTGTTCACGCCGCCGGAGACGATGCGGAGCGCATCGATGTCGAGGCCGCTATCGGTCTCGTCGAGCACCGCGTATTTCGGCTCGAGCATTGCCATCTGCAAAATCTCGTTGCGCTTTTTCTCGCCGCCGGAGAAGCCTTCGTTCACAGAGCGCGAGGTGAAATTGCGGGGCATTTCGAGTGCGTCCATCTTCTCGTAGAGACGGGCATAGTATTCCGTGGCCTCGAGTTCCTCGCCTTCGGCGAGACGTCCCTGCACCGCGGCGCGGATGAAATTCGCAATGCTCACGCCGGGGATTTCCATCGGATACTGGAACGCGAGGAAGAGGCCCTTGCGGGAGCGCACGTCGGGCTCGAGCGCAAGAATATTTTCGCCGTCCATGAGGACCTCGCCGCCGGTGACCGTGTAATCGGGATGGCCGCCGAGCACCTTCGCGAGCGTGCTCTTGCCGGAACCGTTCGGCCCCATGATCGCGTGGACCTTCCCCTTCTCGATCTCGAGGCTCAGCCCCTTGACGATTTCCTTGTCGCCGATGTTGGCGTGCAGATCTTTGATAACTAATGAACTCCTGGTCTGATTTTAGATTTGGATTAAGATTTTGAATTGCTCTTCGTCGCGCAGTCGGGGCAGAGGCCGCGGAGGGTCATTTCCTGGTGGGTGACCACGGCGTTTGCGGGCAGTTGCCAGCCCTCGGTGGACTGGTGCTTCTGGTTCACAGGCACGTCAAAGACGGCGCTGCATTCCGTGCAGAAAAAGTGGCCGTGGGGCTCGAGATTCGCGCAATAGCGGGACGGTGCGCGGTCGAGGTTCACGTGCTTGACGAGGTTGCACTCCGTGAGCGTTTCGAGGCAGTTATAAACGGTGGCGAGGGAGATCGTGGGCATCTTCTCCTTCACCCGCATGAAAACCTCCACGGCGGTCGGGTGGTCGCGCTTGGCCATCAAGGCATCGAACACTTCGCGGCGCTGCGCCGTGAAACGGAAGCCATTCTCGTGGATGGTTTCGTTGCAGGATTTGGGTTCGGTAGGTTTCGCCATTGGAGTGGTGGGTTGAATATCCGGTTGTTGAGACTGCTTATCAAGAACAATTCTAAATAAAAGTCGCGAACCTGTCTCAGAAGCCACGGAAATGGCCTGAATTTAAGGCGTCTGGCAGATTTTTCGATAGAATGCCTATGAGTTCAAAATGGGTTCGTTTTGAAATTCAGAAACAGGCAGTTTTTGTGTTTAAGTATTTTATATACAGCATCTTATACATCAAATTAAAATGGGTTCGTTCCGTACAAAATGGGGGTCTTTGGAAGCCCGCATTGCCTGTCTTTGCGGGAATGGCATGCCGCAACATCAGTGGCTTCTGTCGATGGAGTCTGGCGGATCATAAAAGGTGATATTTAGTCTCATTATAACGAAGCGCCCCTGCCATGTCAATAGTTTACTGTAAGGCTTGCGGTTACCCTATGGTCTTTGAAATCAATCCAATCCGAAGCCTGAAAACGCATTTATCGCATCTGCCGGAAGAAATTTCCGGAACAAGGCTCTGTAGCAACGCCCCTGTGGGGCGTTCTTCGCTGAACGTTTGCCGCAACCGGCAGTGCCAGCCGATTGATCATGGAAATTTCTTATGGCACCCAATCTATCTCACTTTTTGCCGGGAAGAAAAATCACGCGGGCCATCAGAAGCCGGGGAGCGCACCCGTCCCGGGTGCTGGCGATGGCGTCCCGCCATCGCGAACTTTTTCACGATGGACTTGAATTGGCACGCAGGTGATATCGACCGGTCGGCGAAGAAAAGTTCGTTCCGGCGGGACGCCGGAACCAACACCCGGGACGGGTGCGCTCCCCGGAAGCTGCTGCCCCGCGTTGTTTCATTCCAAAAGCTTATGACACGCTCAACCCGGCGCTAGAAGACTGGCTCCTGCGCCAGCCGAACAGCAGGAAGAGGCCGACGACGGGGATGAGCAGATCCATCCAAAAAATAACCCCGGCGTTGCCGGGCGAGAAGTTGTGCCGGGTGATCATCTCGTAGACATGACCGCCTGCGGCTCCCCATAGAAAAAAGGCGGGCCCGATGACCGCCGCGAGCCGGAGGCCGAAATCCTTTTTGAACGCGAGAAACCCGACCACCGCAAAGCCGAGGCTGGCAAACCCCACTTCGTATTGAAACGGGCTGTCGGCCCATCCGATAAACGCAGCCGACCTCGCCGCGAAAAAAACGTGCATGACGAAGTTGTAAAAGTAGCTGAACCCGATGGTGAAGAGGCAGTAGTAGGCGAGGAAGGACTCGAACACCACTGGGGCTGCGGTTTTTCCCTGGTACTTGAACAACGAAGGCACCGCGCACAGCAGCCCGACGACGAGAAACGTCAGCGAGTAGTTGCTAAGGATGAATCGGATGGCATGGGCGATCATGGGTGGTGGCCTGTCGGGGGTGAAATCGGACGGAAATAGGCGGTGTTTTCAAAGATTTTGAAATCAGCCAATGGATGTTTCATTCGTCTTATCGTCTTTTTATCTAAAAGGAGCCCAATAGATCACGCTTTCCTCGTCCGGCTTCTGGCCAAAACAACCTATGAAAAGGATTCGCTTGAAGTCGGGAGTCCATGCCAGGATTTCATTTCCATTCTCCATGAAGAAACGAAGAGTGCCACCACCGTTGCTCGTTTCAGCAGAACCTTTCTTCCTCGAAGCTCCGAATTGCTTGCTGAATCCATCCGGCCGGCCAAGGACGGAGAGCAGGTGTTTAAGAGTGGGAAGATTTTCTCCCTTGGGAAAATAGGAAGCCAATACCGCTTCTGTCGCGTTGCGATTGCGGGGAGGAATGCCTCCTGCCAGTTCCGCTGGAAGTTTCTTATCCCATGTCCATTCCGTGGTGGCGTGGGAATCCGCGATCTTGATGATCTGCGCGATGCCGGGAGAAGCTTCCTTGCAATCCCCAAGCGGCCCGATGGAAACCTGCATCGAGTTGCCTCCTATTACGTCGACAGCAAGAGAGACACTGCTGCCATCCATCACAGTAAGTCCGGGCTTATCGAAGCGGAAGTGGCGCAATGTATCGATCGCAGAGTCAAAAATGATCTTTGCCTCGGACTCCGGAATTTCGCGGTGGAAAAGCGTGATCTTGTAGTCGCCCTTCCACGATGCTTCGTCCTGCTTCAAGGTTATATACTTCGAAAAACTTCGCATTGCGATTTCGAGCGACGGATGCTGGCCGCCAAGGCACCGAATGCGATAGGCGTCGTTTTCAACAAGTGTTATCGCAACAGAGTTGTTGGATATCCCTGAAAACAAATCGTCCGCCTCGCAAACATTCATGCCAGCGAAAGCTATTACGAGTATGAGCAAGATCCGCAGTCGGGGCATAACACCCTGATGTTACACACGGCGCGGGCCATCAGTCAAAATAGAGTTGCCGGATACGAAGGGCGGGACAGAAATGTAACTCACGACCATTTTCCGGAATTTTTACACGGTTCGCATTCCTCCCGGGAATTGACACCGTGTGCGTGCTGATTACCATCGTGCCCATGTTCCGTACACGGACGATGCTGTCGCTGATCCTGCCGTCGTGGGCTCTGTGTTATCCCTATCCGGCAGCACGGCGTATTCGCAGACACAGGATCAATCGCAGGAGGGCAAAGGTTCGGCGACGGATGTGTTTCTGCGAGGCGAAGCTACTGTAATACGGGATCCCTCATTGCGACCCGGCGAGGTTCCGCCGGAAACAACTCCCGTCAATTTCCTTGGACTTGGCAGCGACCACTGGAAAGGGAGCGACCGGCCACCGCCGGTTTCCAGCAGCGAAAACAAGCTGTTGCGCGAGGCGGACGAATTCATTCGAGCCGGGGATAAATTTTCCAGGCACTATCTTTTGGAAAAGGCGGGGGATGCATATCGCTCGGCGGATGCCATTCTAGCGCGGACCGGGCCGCTGCCACAGGACGTGCAACCGGACGATGTGTCATCACGCCGGAAATATATCGCCCGTGCGCTGGCCTATCTGGACTCGATGGAGGCCTGGCTGGGAGTGCGCGATCCCGGAGCGCCGGGCGATGAAGTTCCCTTCAAGGTAATGTGTTTTAAGGAACGCATATCGCTCGCTATCGCCATGGGCGTCGCCAGTTTGGTCACGGCGATTATATTACGGATCCTGCACACCACCGCCGTGTTTAAAATTATGCGAAGGGGAAAAGGTGTGCCGCCGGAATGGAAATACCGCACGTTCACGGCAAGAGTCGAGGCATGGTGCATAGATGCCGTGGTAATGCTACCGGTCATACTGTGCGTGGATTTCATCAGGGCAAAGTCCACATCATGGCTATTACTCGGAATCCTGGACTTGATATTACTCGTGGCATACTGGGGTTACCGTGCCGGTATGCACGCAAAGTACGGCCAGACTGTGGGTAAAATGGTGTCCAGGGTGAAAATCGTCCAGGCATCGAACGAAGGGCCGGTCTCCACGAAACAGGCGGTGGCGCGAGAGTGCTTCACGATGTTAATCGTCGGGGTGGTCGCTTGCGTCGGGGAAATCGTCGTCATGTGGGCAATCAAGACACAAACCTGGTCGGTCTGGACATTTGTAATCATCTGCATGCTTGTCGGCTCCTTTTTGCCTGTGATCTGGCGTTCCGTGGACGCGCTCTTTGCCGCGTTTGGAAAAAGAAGGCGCGCGCTTCACGATATACTCGCCGGAACCATAGTTCTGCGCACACAGGTTTTTGCAGAGGCAGACCAGATGGTCACCAAAGTGTTTCACCAGGAGACCGCTGAAACGGGCGCTTACGATTATTGAGCAAGGGGGGTTTGGTCCCAGGCTGGAGCCGGTGGAACGAGGGGTATGAAAGGAACGCAAGCTCCACAATCTCAAATCCGATTTCCTCGACTCACGACCGGGGATGTAATATCGAGATAAGTGCGTGGATGATACCTCCGACACTCCTGCAAATCGTGGAAACCTATGGACCGTGATGGCATTTCTCACGCCCCTGATTTTTTATGGCCTGGCTTATGTTCTGCATTTTTTTCTGAACTTGAATCCGGGTAACGGAAGTTGGGCAATTGTCACCCCTGCATATTTGTTTCTGGCTTTATTAATTTTGTTGGGACCGGCCATCGGAATTGGCTTTGGAATAGCCGCCATCAAAAAACGGGAACCTCATCGCGCCTGCATCGCTGCGGCTATCGTGCTGAATGTTATATATGCCTTGGTTTTGGTGGTGCATGTCTAGGAGGGGAATTTCGCCCTTCCGCCTCGTTCCTCAGGCTCCAGCCTGGGAACGAGGGCAAGCTTGGAAGACGAGGGGCTTGCGCCCGGACCGGGCCTTTGAGATTCAAAGGCTTTTCATTTCGCGGGGCGCGGATATGATGCGGGGCGAACCCTCTACCAATATCTGAAAGGAACTCTCTGCCATGACTCGCGCGATACGCTTTCCTACCGCTTTCCGGACCAGGACAAGGAGATCAAGCGCGGGGCGCAGCTCGTGGTGCGGGAGTCGCAGGTGGCGCAGTTTGTTTATCTCGGCGAGTTCGGCGACACGTTCGGGCCGGGGACGCATACGCTGACGACGGATAACATCCCGGTGCTGACGACGCTGAAATCGTGGAAATACGGGTTTGAGTCGCCGTTCAAGGCGGATGTGTATTACGTGGTGACGCGGCTTTTCACGGGGAACAAGTGGGGGACGCAAAACCCGGTGATGATGCGCGACGCGGATTTCGGCATCGTGCGGGTGCGGGCGTTCGGGACGTTCGATTTCAAGATCGTGGAGCCGAAGCTGTTCCTGAAAGAGGTGGCGGGGACGGACGATCATTTCCGGCTCGATGAATTTGCGGACACGATGAGATCAAGAATCGTGAGTGTGTTCAGCGATGCGCTGGCGACGGCGAAGATCCCGGTGCTGGATGTGGCGTCGCGCTACCAGGAGGTGGGCGATGCGCTCCTGCCGGTGATCAACCCGATCATCGGGGCGAAATACGGCCTGGAGATGACGAGTTTCGTGCTGGAAAACGTGAGCGTGCCGCCGGAGGTGGAGCAGGCGATCGACAAGCGGAGCAGCATGGCGGCGGTGGGGAACCTGAATGATTTTGTGAAATACCAGATGGCCGAGGGGATGGAAAAAGGGGGCGCGGCGAGCGCGCCGGCGGAGATGGCGATGGGATTTGCGATGGCGCAGCAGATGATGCAACAGCAGGGTGGTATCGCAGCCGCGCCGGGAACTCCGACGACGGTCGCGCCGGAATTGCTCACGCCCGCGGACGCGGCGAAGCTCCTGAACGTGACTGAGGCCGACGTGCTGGCGAGCCTTGAAAAAGGGGACATCAAGGGGAAGAAAATCGGGGCGACGTGGCGCATCACGAAGACGGCGCTGGATGAGTTTTTGAAGAGCTGAATAGCGGTAACCACACGAACCACATTACTCAGGGGTAAAATGTGAGGTCCTTCGACTACGCTCCGCAAAGCCTACGCTTCGCTCAGGATGACAAGTTTTGGGCGGAGCGCTCATGATTGATCTCACGGCGCTCGTTGCACGGCAGCGGCAGTATTTTCTCTCGGGCGCTACGCGGGGGGTGGGGTTCCGGCTGGAGCAGTTGCGGCGGCTCAAGGAAGGGATCGAGGCGCATGAGGAGGAGTTGCTCGCGGCGTTGCATACGGATTTGAGGAAACCGGCGACGGAAGCTTACACGTCGGAGATCGGGGTGGTGCTGAGCGAGATCGCTTTTGCGATGAAGCATCTGCCGAAATGGATGCGGGCGGACAAGCGCGGGCTGCCGGTGTTTGCAAAGCCGGGCAGGGCGTGGACGGTGCGCGAGCCGCGCGGGGTGGCGCTGATCATCGGGCCGTGGAATTTTCCGGTGCAGCTCCTGCTCGCGCCGCTGGTGGGAGCGATCGCGGCGGGGAATTGCGCGTGTCTCAAGACGCCGGAGCATGCGCCCCGGTCGAGCGCGGTAATTGCAAAGTTGATCGGGGCGATTTTTCCGCCGGAATACATATGCGCGGTGGAGGGGCATCGCGACATCGCGGAGGCGTTGATCCGGCTGAAGTGGGACCATATTTTTTTCACGGGCAGCGCGCCGGTGGGCCGGGCGGTGATGCACGCGGCGGCGGAGAATCTCACGCCGGTGACGCTCGAGCTCGGCGGGAAATGCCCGTGCCTGGTGTGCGACGATGCGACGCCAGCGGTGGCGGCGCGGCGCATCCTGTGGGGAAAATTCATCAACGCGGGGCAGGCGTGCGTAGCGCCGGATTTCGTGCTGGCAGACAAACGCATCAGTGCGCGGCTGGTGGAGGAGATGACCAAGGCGGCGCGCAAATTTTACGGGGACGATCCGAAAAAGAGCCCGGACTTCGGGCGGATCATCGACCGGCGGCACTTCGACCGGCTGACGGCGTTTCTCGGCGATGGCGAAATTGCGATGGGCGGGCAGCATGATGCGGCGGAACTTTACATCGCGCCGACGATCCTCACGGGCGTGAAACGAAACGCGCCGGTGATGCAGGAGGAGATTTTCGGGCCGGTATTGCCGGTGCTGGAGTATGAAAATCCCGGCGAGGCGCTGGAGTTCCTGCGCGGGCTCCCCTCGCCTCTCGCGCTCTATGTTTTCACCAACAAAAAAGATCTCCAGCAGCGCATCGTCGCGGAGACGCGCTCGGGGAGCGTATGCATCAACGACACCGTGCTCCAGATTTCAGCGAAGAATCTGCCCTTCGGCGGACTCGGTGAGAGCGGCTTCGGGAGCTATCACGGACGGGCGGGGTTCGATTGCTTCAGCCACGAGCGGGCGATCCTGCTACGACCGGAGGCGTTCGATCCCTCCGGGCGATACCCGCCATCGGAGACGACGCTGAAGGATTTGAAGCGGTTTTACCGGTTTATGATCAACGAGTGAAACCGGACATCGGTTTTGCTTACTCGGGTCTGCCCGATGTTATGTCATTGAGTCATGTCACCACTCTCCCTCTCTTCGCTCGGCGCATGTTTCCAGTAGCGGCGATAAAGGCGGGAAAAATAAAGCGCATCTTCATATCCAACCTCGGCGGCAATTTTTTTGAGCTGCCAGTTCGTGGTGTGGAGCAAATAGCGCGCACGTAATAACCGCAGCCGCTCTATGTATGCCTGCGGACTCGCCTTCATTGCCTGCTTAAAAAGGATCCTGAAGTGGTTGCGGCTCATTCCCGAGTGCTCATAGAGCGACTCCAATGCATTTGGTTCAGGGAAATGCTCCGAAGCCCAATGAAGCGCTATCTTTATCCGCGGATGAATCACGGGCATGATTTTGATCCTGCGTCGCGGACCGGCCAGGGGCACGGCGAATTCCAGGAAGCGAACCAGCATCGACTTCAGCTCACCCTCCATGCGCAGGTGGGGCCAGTTTTTGTCTCCGGGTTGCTGCCCGGAAAAAAGCCGGAGAATACTTCGATACTGGCTTTTTTCGTGCCGGATCTCATCCGGCTTCAGTTTCCTTTGCACGCACTCGCGCGACGACGGTTGCATTCCGCCGTCATCAAATTCACACCATGTGGTTTCACAGCCATTGCCCTGGGGGACCGACCAGATTCTCCTCACCCATGCCGGGACTAGAAACTGGGTGCCGGCCTGCATTGTCCAGCTCCTGCCCTCGATCGTGTAAATAAGCTCGCCACTCAGCACTAGAATGAAACGGCACGTCGTGATGATTTCATCGTGTGACGCAGGCCCGGCGGGAAAGATGCGCCGTTCGATGTTTGTAATTTTGAGCCGGTGAGTCAGGTAGAGCGCGGCGTGCTCCTCGTTCCTCGACGTTTCTTTCATAAACATCGCTTTTAACATCAAGAACGTTTCTTTTGTCCATATATTCGCTGGCTACGCCCATGTGTTGACTGGTGGCAAGCATCACAGAGCGTGTTTATCCAAATACTCCAGTGTAGCCCCCTGTAGTATCGTCCGCCTCACTTAAAATCCTTTGCACGTTGCGCTTGAAAAAGAAACTTTCACACGCACAATGCACGCCTGCATGGCACAAAGTGTATTAATCATAGGGGCAGGGCCGGGCGGTCTCGCGGCGGCAATGCTCCTTGCCAGACAAGGACTGGATGTAACGGTGCTCGAACGCGCTCCCGAGGTGGGAGGGCGCACGTCGAGCATCAAGGCGCAGGGTTTTACCTTCGACACGGGGCCGACTTTTTTCCTGTATCCGCAGATCCTCGAGGAGATTTTCACGCAATGCGGACGCAATCTGCGCGAAGAGGTGAAGCTGATCCAGCTCGACCCGCAATATC
>Ga0206975_1260_pt1 | contig 11164 bp, 10 predicted proteins | sample Alteio_BWOrgHeat_81_FD_152919 | JGI IMG/M metagenome (GOLD analysis project Ga0206975, IMG submission 152919) | Enriched cells from forest soil in Barre Woods Harvard Forest LTER site, Petersham, Massachusetts, United States -... | ecosystem: Environmental > Terrestrial > Soil > Temperate forest >... | reverse complement strand
GACCAAACGCGCGTTTAATTTTCAATGGAACTTATCAAACTCGCCATTTGGAAAAACTCTGTGAATGGCAAAAAAATGGAATTTTCTCTTATCAAGGAAGAATGACTAATGAGCCTGAGAAATTCTTTACTGAAGGGAGATGCGGTATTCTCTTTCAAGGAGCTAACCGACTGGCAGGATTAAAAAAGATGACACAGGAGCCCATCGGGGTCGGTTTTATGCCCTATTGGCCCGATATTAATGGAAGTCCTTATAATTTAAACATTGGAGGATCTTCTTTTTGGTGTTTAGAGGGACATGATGAAGAAATTTACCGTGGAGTGGCTCAATTTTTTGCCTATTTGTCCTCTCCTGAAGTACAAGCCTATTGGCATCAACAGACGGGATATCTCCCCATTACTGAAGCTGCCTATTATTTGACCAAGAAAAAAGGCTTTTATCAAGATAACCTTGCTGCAGAAATTGCTGTTCTAGAAGTGATGAGACAAAAACCTACACCATATACAAAAGGAATTCGCCTTGGAAATTATCCAGTGATTCGTGAAAAAATCATTGATTATTTAGAGGCTGCATTTGATGGGAAAATCAGTGCGAAAGAAGCGTTGGATAGAGCTGTATTAGAAGGAAATAAATTATTAGAAGAGTTTGAAACTGGTACTAAAGGAAAGAATTAATTATTGCCGGTGATCTGTCTTTTCTGCGGTGAGTTCAAAAGATTCAACCGCATAATTTTTCTCAAGAAGATTGAGAAGATCAAGGGGTGGACCCGATCGATCAGATTTTCTCCAGTGAATTTCAAACTCCAAGTGTTTTGTCTCCAACCCATTTCTTTTTTTATGAAAGAACGCAAAATACCCTAATGGCTCAATGAGAGCATTAAGATCTAAAACAGATAAAGGATTATCTGTGATTATGGATACTTGTGCACGATGATCTCGCGGTATGAAGGTATCCAACCATTTCAGTATCCAGAGTGTTATAATAGAGAGAACTGTTGCAGTAAGTCCAAGGCTCAATTGGCCTCCACCAAAGCACAGCCCGATAACTGAAATAATCCAAAGCGTTGCAGCTGTAGTGACACCTGTAACGAGATCACCCCTTTTCAGAATGCTACCACCACCGATGAACCCGACTCCTGTTAAAATACCCAATGGTAGACGCATGAGATCCATTACAACAAATGAATCACTTGCTTTACCTTCCAAATCTAACAATAGATTCACTTGGATCATGGCAACGCATGCGGCAAGCCCAACAAGTATGGTAGTCCTAAAGCCGGCAGCTTGACCACGGGAGCCTCGATTTATACCTAACGCAATGCCAGCAAGAAGCGTCAATAAGAGTCTGATTCCAATGTCAAGCCAGGTTGGATGGAGGGGCATTATCATATTTTTTTAAAAAATGAGATATGGCTGCTTTTAACAAAAATACTGGGTTAATGCTATGAAAATTTAACCCGTGATTGCCACTTAATCCATGGCCAGCGGATGGCAGGCGGGTAGGTAGGCATTCATGGAGGTGTATGAGGCAGTCACAAGCGACGAGCCGGTGTTAAGGAAGATAATCATTAGATTGTTGAAATCCAAGTTGTATGGTATATTATTGAGCCGATATTCTTGTCGTGCCGGGGGCTGGCAATGCAACAACATTAAGCAGCTGCCCTGAAGTTTTAGAGTGGTTGCGTTCGATTCATGCAACAACAGCTTGGACAACCTCAGTTTGTACTGGAAGCCTGATTTTAGGAGCAGCCGGGATTTTGACCGGCTTGTGTGCAACGACTCATTGGGCTGCACTTGACCGGCTTGAAATCTTGCATGCCAAACCTACCAAAGCAAGAGTAGTTGAAGACGGAAAAGTGATTACAGCAGCCGGTGTTTCCGCAGGGATTGACATGGCTCTGATCCTCTCTTCCAAAATTGCAGGGGAGCAGTTCGCGAAAGCTATTCAGCTAGGCATAGAGTACGACCCGAATCCTCCATTTGATGCAGGATCTCCCGAGAAAGCGGATCCCGCTATCCGCGAAGCGCTGCGCACTCGCATCGCGGCGAGATTCGAGGCCATAAAGGAAAAAGGATAATGGCTTGTTGCAGGGGAGGAGGCGTGATGTTTGTCCAAAAGGATTTTGAAATCGAAGAAAATAGATGGTTGGCTTAATGTATGTTCTGACAGGTGGATCATCAGTAGGCAAGACCTCTATCATCAAAGAGCTCGAGAAACAGGGTGAGTCTGTGATTTACGAAGCTGCGACCGATTGGTTTGCCAGTAGATTGGAGAGGGGAGTTGAGAAATTTTGGGAAGAGGAGGATCTGGGTTATCATATTTTAAAGCTGCAATTAGCTCGGGAAGAGCCCTTTCTTGCGAAGAGTGGCCGTGTATTTATTGACCGCGGTATTTTCGACGCTCACGCCTATGCAATGCATTACAATCTTGCCGGTACGCAAACTCTGTTGTTAATTAATGAAGCCCTTGAAGGAATCGATTTAAATAAGCGTTATGCAGCCATTTTCTATATTTTGCCTTATAAGGATGATTTTATCCCGATAACCACACAAATTCGTAGAGAGAGTGTCCAAGAGGTAAGAGAGCAGCAGGCTGCCCTCTACGCTATTTACAGTAGACACAAATACTTTATTCCTGTTCCAGGAATGATGACACCTAAAGAGAGAGCTGACTTCATTTTAAACCACCTCTCTCTCATCTCCTGAATCTAATCAGCACGCTTGAGTTGATTTTTCAGTTACGTTGCCTCTACTGAACTAATTTGAATCTCGGCAGTGATTGTCCATTTATCACAATATTTTCTAGAAACATCTCTAGTGGACGCACCCAAATATAGTCCTCTCCATAAAGGACTTGATAGACAACCAACTCTTGCAGAGTCTCGCTATGACGGGCTATCCCAATAATCTTGTAAGGTGTCAGATTTAATCTGACACCCATTTGTTTAGTCATTCAGGTTAATAAGAAAGGCCTACGCCTAAAGAGACACCATCTAAGTACAAATCACCATGACCACAAAATTGATTCTGGTTAAAGTATTGGTGGTGCTCCAAACCCAGTTGAAATACTAATGGTATACAGCAAACACATGATCTGTACTGAATACCCACTCCTGCATCCAGGACAAACTGGATTGCTTGTGAATGCATATTTAAATTACTGATATTTACGACAGTCGTCATCGCCTCAGTTGAATTTGACCTGTTATGAAATCTTCCATATAAGATTCCAACATCAATATCGCCATAGAAACTAAATCCGCATCCAATGCCCCAGTCTCCCTCAATTCCAAATAAAGGACCGATGCCCCAAAAATCTTCTTTAGCGATTCCTGTTGATAGTGTAGAAACCCCATCTGTAATGCTGATGAACTTAGTATTCAGTCTTTGATCAATATTTGCCCATCTGAGACCAGCAAAAGGGGTTAAGGCAAAGCAGGGTGATAAACAATATTCGTAGCTATAGAGAACATCAACAACATTGAAATCAATTTTCCAACGATGTTCATTTTCGCTGCTACCCCGTCCTGTACAAGAATTGAGGTGAGTCCAATAAACTCCGATATCACTGGGAGAACAGGGAAACCCATATCCTGCACCAATGCGAAATCCACAATTCCAATCAAAACGAGGATCTTTGCCTGTTCCATTCAGAGTGGAATATGTCACTCCGCCAACTGTAGTATCAGTAGTTGTTGTGCTATCGCACACACTGGAGAGACCTCCTTCCGAAGCTCTTAAAAAAAGCACCTCTGCGTCTAAGAAGTACCTTCCGCAATCACAGCTGCAGTACACAGGATCACAAGGCTCCTGATAGCCAGCTTGTGATGTCGCATATCCATCATTACCTTGGATAGCCCCTGTTATTGTCATCGCAAGCGTTGCGATACCTATTTTTATCTTTCTGATGTATGTCATATAAATATTTTTTTATAAGGGTTTAATTTAATAATAGAATCGCTAAGGATGCATTCACATTTGTTTGAGTTCCACCTGCAAGAGTTTGAAGACCAACAGCGGCTGCAGAACTATGGTTAACCAGCGTAAGAGTATCTCCTGCGGATAGAGTGAGGATAACTTGGCCATTATCTTGCTGAGTTCCAGCACCAGAGCCATAGATTGCATCCGTCACTGGAGCTCCATTTACGAATAAAGCGAATTGGCAAGGTTCCACATTCGTGACAGAAAAAGTCACAAGATAATCGCCGGCTGTAGTAACAGTAACGCCTGGATTTCCAGGTGCATGCGTAATTCCAGCTGTTATTACCCCATTCGAATCGAAATCAACCGGAGCTTCTATCGCCACCGTTTGAGCACTTACGTTATAAATATAGGCATATTGTCCAAGCCCTACGGTACCGGCGGCTCCAGTTGCTCCCGTTGCACCTGTACTACCAGTCGCTCCAGTCGCACCGGTAGGGCCGGTAGGACCTCCAGATGGGCCTGTGGGGCCTGTTGCTCCAGTAGCACCAGTTGCTCCAGTAGCACCAACACGTCTGCAACCATTATTATTGCAAAGCTCCCATTCAGAAATGCCTTCACTAATAACAGCGCCCTCTTGGTTTTTCGAATGAAAACCATCATTATTTTTTGGAGCAGCAACCAATGGCGTGACGTATGCTAAAAAAAATAGGAAAACTACACGTTTGATCATAAATAACCTAAATAAACTTTATACCGATTTCTGCAAAAAACTTATAAAGATTTTATAAAAATATGTCAAAAAAAAATTTTTTCCTTAAAATCTTCCGTTATCATTTTGAAAATGTTTCTTGTTTTGATACTCTAGAAAGAAATTTTTGTACCCCATGCATTTAAGGTGCTTTTCAATGAAAAAAATTCTTCTTATTTTCTCCCTTCTGCTAGTCTTTTGCTGTTTATCTGCTGAAGAAAAGAAAAAAATATGCCTGAATATGATCGTTAAAAATGAAACCAGGGTCATCAAACGGTGTCTGGATTCTGTACGACCCCTCATTGATTACTGGGTCATTGTGGATACCGGCTCGGATGATGGCACGCAGGAGATTGTTAAGCAGTGTATGAAAGATATTCCCGGAGAGCTTCACGAAAGACCATGGATAAACTTTGGGCACAATCGTAATGAAGCTCTTCAACTTGCAAAAGGAAAAGCAGACTATCTTCTATTTATTGATGCTGATGAAGTCCTGGCTTATGACGAAGACTTTAAATTCCCATCTCTGGAAAAAGATTTTTACCACATCATGGCGCATTTTGGAGGTACATCTTATGCACGTGTTCAATTAGTTAAAGATATTTTAAACTGGCAGTGGATGGGTGTCTTGCATGAATATATTGATTCTTCTGAAGCTCATACACATGAACTACTGAAAGGTGTGATCAATGTTGTTCATACAGATGGAATGCGTTCTCAAGATCCAGACAAATATGCCAAAGACGTCAAAGTTTTAGAAGCGGGGCATTTGGAGGAGCCAAATAACTCCCGATATGTCTTTTATTTAGCTCAGAGTTACAAAGATGCCGGAGACTATGAAAATAGTTTAAAATACTATCAGAAGCGCATTGAAATGGGGGGATGGGATGAAGAAATTTTTTGGTCAATGGTGCAAATAGGGTTATTAGAACAAGCTCTTCAACAACCCCCCGAAACGTTTTTAGACACATTTGCAAAAGCGTATCACCATCGACCAACAAGAATAGAGCCCCTCTATTACTTAGCTAGTTATTATCGTAAAAACAAGAACTATCCTTTGGGATATTTAATGGCTAGTATTGCAGTGAAACTACCCATGACAAAAGATATGCTTTTTGTTCAAAAATGGATGTATGATTACGGTGCCTTACTTGAGCTTTCTGTTTGCTCTTATTGGATTGGAAAATATGATGAGTGTGCTCAAATATGCCATCAACTGCTGGCATCTCCAGACTTGCCACAATATGTTCGAAGTTGTGTGGAAAAAAACTTGGGTGCATCAAATTCAAAATTGATCGAAATTTACATGAATAGTGCCTTAAGGATCATAAAAAAATAGATTTTATATGGCTGATGTTCTCGACCTTTCGCGAGCCACTATTTATAATTATCTAAAGGATAACAGATGAAAATTCCTGATTTTAAATTAGAAGAATTCTGGAAAAAATATGAATTCACAGCACCCTATTTGTTTTGCTGCTCCGATGCTTAAACTTGGACCTTAAGAGAGCTGCTCGATATAGCCGATGAAGATTCAAAAAAACTATGGAATTCACTTGCGCTAAGCTATACGGAATCTCCAGGCCATCCGATACTCCGCAAGGAAATATAGTCGATTAAATTTGAAATGATACATTTTGACCTGCGTGAAAGCCTCGCGATTGAAAGATCGTAACCGACCCAATATTAGAAATATGGGGTCGGTTACGATCTTTCAAGCCCGAGAGCTTTGACGCGGTGAAAACGTATCATTTCAAACTTAATCGACTATACGTGGGAAAAAGCATCAAAACTAACAAAAATTCTTTAAAAAATTATTTGAAGGTTAAGTTGAAAATGATTATGGAGAATTCCTGATAGAAACAAAAATTTGGAGACAAATGTTTAAATTATTCAGAAAAATCCATCTTTCAGCTGTATTTGCGCTATTAACATTCAGCACAATGACTTCTTTAGAGGCCGATGAATGCTGCTCTCCTAGATGTAACAGACTTTACATTGGTGCCTTCGGTGGGCAGCTATTCTCAAACTCACCTGAAATGCGACAAACAGGAACGGCGTTTTTCCTCGAAGGAGCAGGAGGTCCTTTAGCTGTAGATGCTCGTGGAGATGGAAATAAACCTTCCCCTGGATTTGGCGGTGTACAACTTGGATATGCATGGACGAAATCTCCATTCTGCTTTGGATGTTCAGATTGGACTCTGACCCCAGGAATCGAGGCAGAAGCATTCTTTTTTAGCCAAACAAGAAGGGGGGATTTGATAAACATCGCCCAAAGTCGATTAGATGAACACGATTTTCACGATTCTTTCAAATTGCATGCAGGAGTTTACGTTGGTAATGCGATATTTACTCTTAATAGTTGCTGTTTAGGTAGATTTGCTCCCTATGTAGGGGTTGGCATTGGTGCGGCACACCTATCTGCTCGAAAAGCCGACTCTTTACAAGTAAGCCCACCTGAGGCTGGAGTTAACCATTTCAATTCCAAGCGTAATGATTCGGATTGGACCTTCGCGGTTCAAGCAAAGGCGGGAATCCAATATTGCTTTTGTGAATACCTCCGCTTTTTTGCTGAATATCGCTTTTTATCCTTAGATCCCAGCAGATATACTTTTGGATCGACCGTATACCCTGCTCACGCTGCAACTTCTCCCTGGGATGTAGACCTGGGCCACACCATGTTTAACGGATTTGCCTTAGGAATTCAGTTCGACTTATAACAGAATGGATTCAGACCTGCTGAAAAACGCAGGTCTTATCATTCTACAGCGCTTGGCCATGGATTATAGTCGATTAAGTTTGAAATGATACATTTTGACCTGCGTGAAAGCGTATCATTTCAAACTTAATCGACTATAACTTCTATTTTTTTAACTTTTCTTGACCTTTACCATTTCCTTTTGCGTTGACGAGAACAGGCAGAATTTATGGCGGAAAGAGTCCTAGATCTAAAACGCATTTTCAAGAAAAACTGAAATTAAAAAATATTTTTGATTTGCTAATATCTTTATTATAAACAACTTAAAATTCTATTATGCTCGAAACTGACAAATGTCGATTTTGAGCATAATAGATTGACATGAACATCATGCTCATTTAATATAGATGATATGAAACCATTTGTCGGAAGAGATAATGAGTTACGGAGGCTGGAAGACCTATCAAAGTCAGGTCGAGCCTGTATTGTTGTCATTAAAGGGCGTCGTCGAATAGGGAAAAGTCGTCTTGCCGAAGAATTCGGAAAAGATAAGGTTTTTTTGCCTTTTAGTGGGCTGGCTCCAGTTAAAGGGGTAACAGCGCAGAATCAGCGCGATGCCTTCGCTCACGAACTTGCGACTTTGTTTAATCTTCCCCCTTTTACAATCACCGATTGGAGTGATGCTTTTGCGCATCTATCAAGACACCTCACAGCTAAACCTACTGTCATTCTCTTTGATGAGATTTCGTGGATGGGTTCAAAAGATCCGGTATTTATCTCTAAGTTAAAAGTTTGGTGGGACCTTGTCCTGCAAAACCATCCATCTATCGTCCTTATTTTATGCGGCTCTATCTCAACTTGGATCGATAAAAATATCATCAATAGCACAGCTTTTTTTGGTCGGGTTTCTCTCTATCTGGAACTTACAGAACTATCGATTCCACAATGCAGGGAATTACTGAATCTTCAAGGCTTCAAAGGGTCAGATCTCGAGTTTTTTAAGATTTTGAGTGTGACTGGAGGAGTGCCTTGGTATCTTGAACAGATTCAGACTCATCAAAGCGCTGATGAAAATATTAAACGCCTCTGTTTTGAAAAAAACGGCCTTTTGGTGCATGAATTTGACCGGATTTTTAATGATCTTTTCAGCTCTAGAGGAGAGATCTATAAAAAGATCATTACAATATTAAGTCAGGGTATGAAAGACCGAACTACTCTGCAAAAGACAATGGCTTATTCGCCGAGCGGCACACTGAGCCATCATCTTAAAGCTCTTGAAATCTGTGGATTTATCAGCAAACATCCAGACTGGTCTTTAAAGACAGGTAAGCCAGGAAAACTGACCCTGTATAGGCTTTCCGACAATTATCTTCGCTTCTACATCCATTATATTGAACCCAATCTTACGAAAATTGAACAAGGGTCGTTTTTAGAAGTCCCGCTTTCTAGTTTGCCTGGATGGGAACCCATGCTCGGCTTCCAACTCGAAAATCTTCTGCTGAAAAATAGATCTCTTCTTTACCAGGCACTTGGAATTCACGCTCAGGATATTGTTATAGATAATCCCTATTTTCAAAAAGCCTCAGGTCGCAAAAAAGGGTGCCAAATTGATTATCTGATTCAAATGCATTCTAACACCCTTTTTGTCTGTGAAGTCAAAATGCGCCGTCGTGAATTGGGGCTTGAAGTGATCGATGCAATGAAAACCAAAATAGCTTCTCTTAGCTTCCCAAAAGGCTTTGGGATTTCGCCTGTTCTGCTTCATTTAGGCCCAGTCTCCGACGCTCTATTAAGCAGTCGCTATTTTTACCGTATCATCGATATTGCTGATTTGTGAGCAATATAGTCGATTAAAACTGAACTGATACATTCGCGCTGGCCCAAATGTATCAGTTCAAATTTAAACCCAAGTTGCGACCTATCGTCGATTCATGTCGATTTAAGGCAGCCATATGCAAAATTTCTGACGAAGAGCAACTTTTTAAAGTTGGTCTAGGAGGAAATTGAAGCAGATGGCTAGCATTAAATTGACAGGAACGACGATAGGTCGCAACTTGGGTTTTAATCGCCTATAGATCGATCTATAGGCGTGAAGAGCTTCTTTTGCTGCCTTTTCATGATTGGTCATCGGGGCTGGATATTTTTTGCATCCAGCACGGTACTTTTCCTCATGCCACGCATGAATAGCTTTGGGAGGAAAATCGCGAAGTTCAGGAACCCATTTTTTAATATAGATACATTCAGGATCGAATTTTTTCTGCTGGTTCCAAGGATTGAAAATGCGAAAATAAGGCTGGGCATCGCTTCCAGTGCTAGCTACCCACTGCCAATTCCCGTTATTCACAGCAGGGTCGTAATCGATCAGAGTTTGAGCAAAGTATTTTTCACCCCATCTCCAATCGATGTGTAAGTCTTTGATGAGAAATGAGGCTGCAATCATTCGAACGCGATTGTGCATAAAACCTGTTTCATTCATCTCTCTCATTCCTGCATCAACTATTGGAAAACCGGTAGAGCCTTCATACCATCGTTGATAAGCTTTTTTGTTATAAGACCATTTGAGCTTATCAAATTTGGAATGGAAAGCACCCTTAAAGACGTGAGGAAAGAAAAATGCAATCGATGTAAAAAAGTCTCTCCAGTAGAGCGCGCGGATCAGCTCGTGGTGCGGACTTAAATTGCGGCAGATTGCCGCATAAACTTCGCGAGGGGAGCAGACGGTGAATTTCAGATAAGGGGAGAGATGTGTAGAGTATTCTTCTGCTAGAAAATCTCTCAGGCTTCCATATTTACCAAAAGAACCCAATTTTTTGAGAATTTTGAGCGCCTCTGACCTTCCTCCGATCAACTCATTCTCTACACTTGGCTTGGGAAAGGACGACTTATCTTCCGCAAAGGGGATCGATCCATGGAAGTAATTGGTCCCTTTGGTTTGTACAGGAGGCAAGACTTTCTGTTTTGAAGCATTGCGAAAATAGGGTGTGAAAATAGTGTAAGGTTTCCCATCTTTTTTCAGGGTCTCTTCGGGTGGATGAAGAAGCGCATCATCGAAAGAATAAAATGGAATCTTGCCTGTTTTGCAGACTTTTTCGAGCTTTTTGTCTCTTTGTAGGCTATAGGGAGTATAGTCACGATTTACGATCAAAGCCTCGATATTGAGTTCGCTCATACATTTGCTCACAACTTCTTCGGGTTTTCCCTTAAAAAAGAAGAGTTTACCCCCTTTTTTCTTCAGCTGTGTTTCAAGATCTTTGAGAGATTCAATCATAAATTTCAGGCAATGATCGCTTCTAAAAGGATTTCTATCGATTTGTTCTGGCGTAAAAATGAAGGCAGGAATGACAACTTCCGAAGACTTCAACGCAAAAATAAGCCCTGTATTATCCTCAAGTCGCAAATCGCGCCTGAATAAAAAGAGGGATTTTCGAAACTTTTTCTCCATTTTTATCCTTTCGCGATGTGCTTTGCCAATTGGCTGAAAATAAGCGCATGAAATGGGTAAAGGCTATACCAATAAAATCTACCCCAGACTCCATTGGGACGGAATGATGCCGTTTGTTTCAGAGTCCCTCCTTTTTCATGAGGGATGATCTCAAATTCAAGCCACGCTTCACCTGGTAATTTCATTTCAGCATAGAGAAGCAAGCGTCGATTTTTTTCATCCGCTAACAAAACGCGCCAGAAATCGAGAGCATCTCCTACTTTCAGTCGCGTTGGATGAGTTCTGCCTCGTCGCAGCCCAATTCCTCCTACCAATTTATCCAGAAAACCCCTGAATTTCCAAGCCCAATTCAT
>Ga0206975_1259_pt1 | contig 11186 bp, 8 predicted proteins | sample Alteio_BWOrgHeat_81_FD_152919 | JGI IMG/M metagenome (GOLD analysis project Ga0206975, IMG submission 152919) | Enriched cells from forest soil in Barre Woods Harvard Forest LTER site, Petersham, Massachusetts, United States -... | ecosystem: Environmental > Terrestrial > Soil > Temperate forest > O... | reverse complement strand
GATTTCCCGCAGAGATAGAACAATGAGCGGCCTCATTTGATCTGTTCTGTTCCGCTAATGGTCAACGTAGTGAATCCGCCGGTTGCATTTGGAATTATGCTTCCAATATCTGTTTCGCAGGTCTGCCTTAGTCTCGTATCAAATGCCCGTTGAAGCGTGACACCGTTGCCAAACGTTGCGTTCGCAAGTGCACCGAACGGCGTATAGGCTGAAGCCCAAAAATTTGGACATGGTGTAGCCGTCGAAGTCTGCGCAGAAAACAGTGTTGGCGGATGTAAGTTGTCATTCCAGGTACTGCTGACTTGTGACAAATGCCCAGCACCATCAAACTGCCGTGTAAAAGTCAGAGGATTAGAGCCCGCTCCTGGCGTCGAAGCGATCCCGTTGCTGAAGCAAACCAGATTGCCGGCCAGGTCATAGCTGTAGCTTTGATTGCCACCTGACGTCGAACAGGGCTTCGCGCTTCTGCAGCCAGCTGGCGTACACTGCGACTCGCTCCATACCCGGCCTACCGGATCGTACGCCTGGATAGAACGCATCGTTGAATACCCGCTCGAGGGTGCGGCCGAAGCACATGTTCCTATGGATGCCCGTTGCGTCCAGGAATTGGATAAGCGTCCCTTCCCATTCGTCACAGAGGATGAATCATATTGATAACAGGACCAGGGAGTACCGCTGCTGTCACTCGAATAGCTCTTACTCAAGACCCGGTTCAAAATGTCATAACTATAAGAAGTTTTTACTCCTCTGGCATCTGTCTTACTGCAAGGCATTGTGATATCGCCCGCACACAACGCGCCAGCCACGTTGTAACTGTAGATGACAGTCCCAGTTTCAGGGTTTGATGCTTGAGTCAAGCGCGAGAGGTTATCGTAGGTGAAAGAACGCACCCTTGCCCCCGTTGTGCCGTTGGCCCCTCCCCATTGCTGAACAGAGTACAGATTGTCAAGAGTATTGTAGCTATAATCAGTTTCCATCGATGCCGAAGCGCTGGTTCCATTAGGCTCTTTTACGAGCACCAAACGGCCAAGTCCGTCGGTTTTCCGGACCGTCTTATTCTTTAGTTCATCTGTTGTCGTTACGGTGCTTCCGGAATAGCTCCATGTTACCGTGCTATGGATGGAATCCGGATTGTTCTGAAGCGTTCGTCGGCCCAATCCGTCGTACTGATAGGTTGTGACTCCGTAAGTTGGATCCGAAGTCGATCTGTAGGGATTAGATATGTTAACCACTTGGCCCACGCCGTCATAACCGGTATCGGTTACGTCGGTATAAGATCCGTCGGTAGTCAATTGAGTTTGTACCGGGCGCCCTAGATCGTCATAAATCGCTGTAACAGATTTAGACGGTGATGGCGACTGTGTCGTTGTCGCTGTCATATAGTTCGGGGCTGTGGCGGCGCTATTACAATTAGTAGATACACCGTCGCTATAACAAAACTGCGTCGATCCACCGTCCGGGTGTGTCACCAGAGTTGTTCTGCCAAGTCCGTCATATTGCAACGTAGTTGACTGCGTGTTGACATCACTCATCGAAGCAAGGGTTCCGCTGCATGAATTGTAGGTGTAGTCAACGTGCTGGCCTAATGGGTTAGTGATCTTTGTTAGGTAGATGTGGCCCTGCCCGCTGCCTGATAACGCACAATGCGAGTCGTTCCAGATATCCGTATACGAATAAGCCGTCGTATGATTTGACGGATCCGTTGAACTGATAACGTTACCGGTATCTTCATAGCCATACTTCGACGTATATGAGGCGCCAGCTACATTGTCAGTCACCGTCTGACTAGTAACATTACCCCAATTGCCATAGCTCGTGTCGTGCTGGACGGCCCCAGATGAGGTGACCCCTGACGGACCGTAGTTGTCGTAGTCGTAAGTCGTCGTTGAAAGCGGTGTTCCTGCGCTGGCGCCAGAATAAATAGATTTCGAACGAATCTTATCGACAATATTCAACGACTGATACTTTGTGGCTAACACTGTCGAAGAGCCCGTATCGCTTAGATAGGTATAATCGGTCGTCCGCGTCGGTGTCGTCGCACCAAAGTCATATTCACGTATTTCGCTTGGGTTCAAACGGGTACCTACGACTCCACTCCCACCTCCCCAAGGGAATATCTGATAGTCTGTCTGAATCATGCTGGAAGGCTGATTATTGTATGACACAGTAACTTGTGTCGGGCGGACATTGAATTGCTGCCCAAAAGTTCCCCCGGGCGGCGCAAATGCGTCCGAGGTGTATGTGGTATTTACTGTCTTAAGAACGGTCTTGCTGGATCCACATCCTTGGTAAGAAGTAACTTGAGTCTCAACTAATCTAGAATAGATATGATCTGAACAATTTCCATTTGGGTCTGTGACTGTAACCGTAAAAGAAACACTGTTTAACAGATTCGAACTGGTATACGTCCAAGGATATTGGACACCGTTCACCGTTTCCGTGCGGGTCGCAATGCCCATCTTAACGTACCCTTTCCCGCCGCGACCGCTCATGCTTCCCTTGGAGAAGATACGCTGGTATGTGTAGTGGATCTGTGCGCCTGTCGGAAGAGTCATATCTGTCAGCTCTCCGTGACCATCCTGATTGTATGCGAAGCTATAACTCTGACCATTCGGGAGAGCAATAGAACTTGGCAACATGAAATCACCCCAGCCTTCATAGCAAGGATCATTCAGGCCTTTAAAGGAATCTAAATCACAGTCTGAAGTTTCATAGCCGACGTCAGTAAATGCAATGACTATGTGCTGCTCCTGCCCATTAGAATCCTTATAAGTATAAGTCTTGGTAGAACCGCTGGTTGATAGCGTCAATCCTGTCCGGCTCATCATGTCCGGGCCAATATAGTTCCCGTTTGCATCCTCAATGCTAATAACATTCGGTGCAGAACTGCCTCCCCACAGAGAGGTTCCTGTGTATAGTTGCAGCGCATCCGGCGATGGTGGCCTGAGACTGTATTTTGTTCCATCTTTTAGCCAGAAGGCGTTCGCACTGTCGCCGTCGGGCTCGGTGTATTCGGCCGATAAATCAACGAATGCGCCACTTCCATCTAGCGTTGGGGATACTAGTGAAGTCCCGGTAGAATTTCGCGCACAAGGTCCAAACGGTGCAACCGTTTGATGCTCGTAATTTATGGCAGACATCGCGAGGGGATGCGCGGTACCTTCAGGATCGTACAATCGATAATTCGTCATGGTTTGATACGTTTCGGGAGCATCCTGGCTTGCACTCACACAAGAACCCTGCGTGGGTACATCGTAGGCAAGCCACCAAGTGTACGGATCCACTAGCTTCCAATTGTCTGGACCAGGATCGTGAAAAGAATCGTCGGCACCGAATATTCCCCACTCACCCTTTGTTCGATTGTTGGGTGTGGGCTCTGGAATGAACACGATGCTATACGTCGGGCTGTTATAGACATATTTCCACGTATACGTTCTGCCCCGCTCCTGAAGAGTGAGTAGGGGAATTTCAATATGCAGCCCTAATCCCATCGTGTTCACCGAATCCACGCCGTGCAGAATACTGCTGGTGTTCACAGGGGTTCCTGTCTGATTTGCGGGCAGATTGACCTGCGCAATTGCTAGCTTTCCGATGCACAGTAGCGCGAATATGAAGAGAGCCACCCTTATGAAGGACCCACGAAGTACGGAGTTCGATGTCGGTAGCGGCGAGATGCGCGTGACTGCGCACAATTGTGCAGGCATACAGAGTTCTCCGAGAAATGATGATGCTGATGAAAGATTGTTAGGGAATGCGTTAGCGAATTTACATTATGTTCTTAGCCCGTCAGTCAGGCGAAATCCTTCGAGAACAAAATAGGCGTTGATTGAGTTGCACTACACTTATCAGTGCTGGTGAGGGCGTGTCAAGCAAGAGAATAAGAAAATTTTACTGCGAGTGATGACATATTTATTAAGTAACAAACAGCATGCACTCGTAAGACATGATCCGATGCGCTGTGTTCGGCACAACCTCATTGCGTCCTCCCTTTCTCTGCGACTGGGATAGAGTCATCTGCCGGCTTGTTGTTCATTCGGCGCTCTGAGCACTCTTCGCGATGGAACACAAAACAACTGATCCTCTACTCGAAGGCTGTTCCTAAAGCCATGGTGACGAATGAACAAACGGCTGCTCGAAACATGGAGCAGCTTGCCTTGTCCTCATGTGGTTCGAGGCCCAGGAAGCCAGTGAGCCTAGGATTGGCTCAAGGCAGATACCAAATTTCTTCGCTGAGACCCGAGTCTATGCGTAGATTTCAATGCTCTGGACGTCCGTTGGTCCTGGATGGACTTTTTTACGATGGCGGGGTATTTTCCGTGACGGACATGCAGTAGATTGGCTGAGATTCGTAAGAAACACACTGCTGTAACGAACTTCCCGACTTTAAGACTCCAGGAACCATCGTCGATTTAGCTTTCAAACCGACTTTCCTATCTCATCTCGACTAAACCGCCAACCGTTTGCCGGTCTGACTTCTCTGGGTTGTCCACTGGAATCAGGCTCCGTCAGATTTATCTTGCTTCGGAAAAACTAGGATTGACAGACAACGAGCGCAGGAATACAGTCTTGCTCCAAAGGTCTTTGCCCCAGCCAAAATGACCCTAATGACGTTGCCATTCTGGAATGAATTCCATGAATGGCATTGGACACAAGTCTATCCAAGACGCTGAAGGCCGCTGTCCCCTCCTCGGATTCAAAGCATCATGCCGTTCGTGTCGGGGGTAAGTATGTCAGATAGACCCAGGAAATGGGCGACGAATGCGAGACTCTCAGGAAGCGCAGTGTTCGGCTTCCTCACTTTTGTTCTGCTCGCCGCTTCGGCGGTTGGACAATCCAGTTCGCCCCCCACTATGTTGGTGAAGGCACCTGGAAACTGGGTTTACTACTATTATGGCTATTACGGAAACACATATTATTACCCTTTTACTCTCGACCCCGGGCACCCCACGCTCACATGGGAAGGGTTCACGCTTAGTGAATCAAGCACAGCGACTTCCGCTACAGTTACTGCTACTTCGACCCAGAACAATAATTATCAAGAAGTTAGTTGTCCTTACAGCTGCACTATCGCTTGGGGCTCAACTGCTAGCGTTGATGTCTATTTCTTAGGCCAGCCAGGGGAGATAAATTATTCGATTCAATACACTCAGTCGGATACTGCAACGGTTGCGGCTACCCTTGGGACAATTTCGGCTTCGACTGATCTATTCAACCTCGGAGCTTCATCTGACAAAGCTTTTCAAGAACCTTAAGCAATGAACAAACTGTGACCGGAACGACCTCGGCTGACAAAGAACCTATCTTCGACTCTGCGGGCAACGAATATTCTTACGCAACGTCAATTCCGTTCAACGTTGGCATTCAAGATAACATCTGCGTCTCCCCCTGCTCGTATGTAACGATGGCACAGGTCAGCAATCAATTAACGATTAATGGGCAGACCGCAACCATTTCTTCTGTTGAAGTGACGCAGGCCATACAGCAATATCAGACACTGGCTGACTTGAAGACCAGTTTACAGACTACTGGTGAGCCACCCGTCCCTATCATTTCGGGAAAACCCGCAGTGATGCGGATATACTTCGCGTCGGTGCCATCTGCCCAGACTGTCACGGTAAGGGTGAGCGGTGTCACGAATGACTCGAAGACGGTAGACCTACAACCGAATTGCTCTGAGCCAGATCAACGCAGCCATGCCGCACCTAAAAATTGCCCCTCAATAGACTTCTACTTCAATCCACCTCCTGATGCTGCGGGTGCATGGGCCGTAAATCTTACATTGTCAGATGTGAATGGTAATGAGGTGCAGAGAGAGTCGCTTAATTTCAAAAGTAGGGATACAAACCAACTTCTTATACATCCTGTATCTGTTTGCTCGGCCTCTGGGGAAGACTGCGGGCGGGCTCCTTGGCTGAACGAGACGAAAGTCTTCCTAAGCAAGATACTTCCTACCAATTCTGTCACGGTGGGTTCATTTACACCTCTAACAATGGACAGAGACTCTTTCATCACACCTCCTTGCATCATTGATAATCAAACCGTCTATTGGTTTTATTGTTGGGTAGATTCCACTCAGAAAACTTTAGGAGCCCTCTATACTCACGAGGATGCGAGCATAGATTCCCATCTCCATCGTTCGTCTAAGTACTTAGGCATTTATCACGCTCTCACTTTGGACGAACAACAGGGCGACGGGGGTGATTTTGACCCAGCTGGAAACTTGAGACCATCGCCTTCGGCCATTATCTCGGATTCATTAATTGCGCAAGTATTCAGACCAGCATTTGAGAATGTCGCCTATTCCGCGGCACATGAAATCGGACACTCATTAGGTCTCCTGCATACATCCACTGACCAGCTCACCCCATACGGCGGATCTCCCCCGGGATGTTGGCCGTACGGAAGCAGACAACAGGGCCCAGTGTCCCATTGGCCTTATCCGACAAATAACATCCAAAGCGGTTCCCAATTTGAGTACGGATGGGATTGGGTAACCCATCGCCCTATTGACCCTGTCCTCAATAACGAATTTATGGCCTACTGTGCTTACTCTTGGATCAGTCCTATACGTTATAACGAAGCAATCCAAGCACTTGGAGGAGGTTCCGTTCCATCTGTCGCGTCGGCGAGTTCTGGTGCTAAGCCGCGTGCACGAACACGATCGTAAGCGTACGCCGAGTCCCTCTTGACGCGAGGTAGAGTGTGTCATCAAGTGTCCGCTTGTTTTTAAGCGGACACTTGATGAGTGTGTCTTAGGCAGCTTGGGAAGTGTGGCTTTGGAGCGAAGCGGGCATGTTCCATGGCAGGAGATCCTGGATACGGCTGACGGGGTGATCGGCGATCTGTGCCAACACAGTGCGGAGGTAGAGCTCCGGATCGATCCCGTTGAGCTTGGCTGAACCGATGAGGGAGTACATGGCTGCGGCTCGCTCCCCGCCGCTGTCGGATCCGACGAACAGGAAGTTCTTCCGCCCCAGAGCGACAGCGCGGAGCGCTCGTTCGGCCGCGCTATTATCTATTTCCAGCATGCCGTCGTCGGTGTAGCGGGTGAGTGCGCGCCAACGCGATAGGGCGTAGCGGATCGCGGCCGCGATCTCGCTCTTCGATGACAGACTGCGCTGCGCCTTCTCCATCCACCTTCGCAGTTCATCCAGTAGCGGCCTTGCTCGAGTCTGCCGGATGTTCAGCCGAAGATCGGCCGGCTTGCCGCGGATCTGATCCTCGATCGCATACAGGGCACCGATCCTGGTCAGAGCCTCTGTCGTTGTGGGCGACTTATGCACAACATGAATCTCGTGGAACTTGCGCCGCGCATGCGCCCAGCATGCAGCTTCGTAAATGTCCGCGCCGTAGAGGTGATGAAAGCCGGCGTAGGCATCTGCCTGAAGAGCGCCCTTGAAGTTCTTCAGATGTTGACGTGGGTGCTCGCCCTTCCGATCTGCCGAGTATGCGAACCAGACTGCGGGAGCGACCTCTTCGCCAGCCGGCCTGTCGTCGCGCACATAGGCCCAGAGACGGCCAGTCTTGGTCTTCCCGTTGCCGGGAGCAAGCACAGGCATGGGCGTGTCGTCGGCGTGCAGCTTGCGGCCGGCCAGGACATGCTTCTGAATCGCATCCACGAGCGGCGCCAGCAGATCGCTGGCCCCACCTACCCATCCGGCCAGAGTAGAGCGCGATATCTCGACACCTTGACGCGCATAAATATCAGACTGCCGGTACAACGGAAGATGATCGCTGAACTTCGACACGATCATATGTGCCAGCAGCCCCGGTCCGGCAAGGCCACGCTCAATCGGGCGCGAGGGAGCCGGTGCTTCGACCACACGATCGCAACCAGTGCAGGAGAACTTCGGCCGCACGTGGCGGATGACCTTGAAGCTGTCGGGAATGTACTCCAGCTGTTCTGAGATATCTTCTCCGAACTGGCGCAACTGACCGCCACAATCAACACAGCAAGCGCCGCTCGGAGCGTGCGTGATCACTTCACGCGAAAGATGATCCGGCAGAGGCTTGCGTTCAGGCCTCGCCTTGGACTCTTTAGTCGGGGAGACTCGCTCGGCAGCAGCCTCGAGTTCGGCGTGCGTTGTCTCATCATCTTCAAGCTCCAGTTCCATCTGTTCAAGCTTGATGACGATCTTCTCACTCTTCGTGCCAAAGATGACGTGCCGCAGCTTCTCGACCATGAGCTTGAGGTGTTCGATCCGTTCGCTGCGTGAGCGCAACTCATCAGCCTGTTCGGAGAGTGTCTGTCGATGGGAGTCAAGTTCGGCCTCAAGCCGGCGAAGCTCCGCGTCGCGGTCTGCGATGAGGGAATCGAGCTTCTCCTGTTGTGCAATCAACAGTGCCAGCAAAGCCTCACGATCAAGGCTGCCCAGATCGGATAAAGAGGCGCGATCCATGGACGCAGTATGCCATCGATCAAGCAAGAAATCATCTACAAAAACCTCATGGATAAAGGAGAATCAGCTTCGTCATCAGACTGCAACTTCAGGTGCCCATGTTCGTTCGACTCTTCTCCAGTCGATGCCTTCCAGCAGCATCGAAAGCTGGGCGCGACTGAGTTGAACTGTTCCGCTCTCGGCCTTAGGCCAGATGAATCTTCCGCGTTCCAGTCGCTTGGCAAACAGGCACAGACCATCGCCATCCCACCAGAGGAGCTTTACGATATCGCCTCTGCGTCCGCGGAACAGGAACACGTGTCCGGAGAAGGGCTGTTGCTGAAGCACAGTCTGCACTTGAGCACTGAGGCCATCGAAGCCACGGCGCATGTCCGTCACCCCGGCAGCAATCCAGATCTTCGTTCCGGTGGGGAGCTGGATCACTTGCGCAGGCTCTCCAATACGGCGCGAACTAGGGAATCATCAGCACCCCTCTCAACGCTGATCATCGCTCGTCCAGGAACTCAATATGGATCGAGCCCGAACTCGATGGCGGAGTCTCGCGCTGTTGCTCTGCGACTTCGCTCTTCAGCTCACTCGTGGCTGCGATCGTCACAGGAAGCAGCGCGGAGCAGGTCTCGATCAGTTCACCGCGCTCAAATGCTCGCCGCCACTTGAACACCTGGTTCGCGTTCAAACCGTGTGCCCGAGCTATCTCGGCCACCTTCGCGCCCGGCTCCATGGTCAACTGCACGATCTGACGCTTCTCCGCTACTGATCGCCATCTGCGAACACGACGCCCTGAACCCTGACCCTCTGCATGAACCATGTGGCCATGTTCACGCATTAACGGCTCATCTCGCGAGAGGGGAACTCAAGACGCTTACACACGATCCAAGAATTCCGAATTACTAACCTTGACTAGTGGGACTTATTGGCAGATTTGGGGCCAGATTACACCTTCTGGAGTGGTATTCGATCCGATTTTTACAGAGACCATCCAAGGAACGACGGATTCCGGCACAGGACCTTATTCGATAGAAGAGCAGGATGGCAGCGGTAGAGCTCTTTATATTCGTAACTTTACTCCCTTATCTCCTCAAGTAGACGCGAGTGCTGCTAGTCCAGCGAGCGGGTCAGCGCCATTATCGAATCCGTCGTTCTCGGAATGGCTACCTGCGATGACAGGCGTTTCACAAATTGCTGTCAAGGATCCCACAGGAACATCTGTCGGTAACATTACTCTCGTTGGTGCGTCTCCAAAAGTAACGATAAACAGCCCTACAGGTGGCATAAGTGGGATCGGCCTTCAAACCATAGCCTGGGCCATTCAAGATCCCCCCGCAAGCGGTTTCACATCGAGGATTCTTTACTCAATTGACAACGGCAATAATTGGTCACAGATCGGGGAAATTACAAACGGCACTACTCTGGTGGTAGACTTCGCAGCGCTTCCCGGAACAAGCGGGCTCACCGCACTTATTCGCATACTCGTCTCTGACGGGGTCAACACCGGGAGTGCTACATCAGCACCGTTCAGTGTCGCCAAAAAGAAGCCTACGGCCGTCTCCATAGATGCACCCGAGACAGGTTTCTCCCAACCAGCCGCGGACCCGATTCAACTTCTCGGAAGTGCGTACGACCCGGATGACGGCTTCCTGAGCGGCACACAGTTGCAGTGGGGTTCCAACGTTCAGGGCGCACTCGGTACTGGATCACCGCTCTCCGTAAGTCTTCGGCCCGGGCCTCACACCATCACGCTCACGGCCACAGACTCCGATGGGAACAAATTAACCTCTACTACCGACGTCTTCATAGGTGGGGCGGCCCCCATCGTGAGTGTCACAACTCAGCCGATCTCTACAAGCAATTCAGCCAATTGCTTTAGGGCCACAATCGGAGCGAAGATCCGCGCTGGGGGGGCGCCGCTCACACTGGCTCAGTTCAGTCTTGATGGTGGCAACACTTACGCATCTTTGCCGCTAAATCAGTTGCCCTACAGTTTCGTAGTTCCCGGTACCGGCGTGATCAAACTTGTCGCCACCGCTTACGACTCAAGTGGGCAAAGCGACGCTCAGTCAGTCTGGCTCACCATTCCTACGGCATGCCAGGACACGCCAATGATCACTTGGCCAACGCCTGCGGCCATCACCGATAGTACCCCTCTGAGCAGTACGCAACTTGACGCTACGGCACCCGTGGCAGGCGTTTTTGTATATACGCCGCCGACAGGTACGGTCCTTTCTGCCGGGTTTCAAACGTTAAGTGTTGTTTTCACCCCTACCGATAATCTTGACCACCTCCCTGCATCGCAGAGCGTTCGTATTCTCGTAAAGCACACCACTTCTGCCAAGTTGGTGGTAGCGCCAGACGGTCCCATTTCGGTGGGGACAGCCCTCAAACTAACGGCCAAGATCACCGATCTAAGTGGTTCTGGAGTAGCAAGCGGGGACATCGTGTTTTGCGATTTGGTAGTGAACATCGGATGTACAGGCTCCGCTGTGCTCGGTACTGCACAAATCACTTCAGCTGGTTTGGCCGCCATCACGTGCGCTTGGGAATTGGCCCCCACTCGTTGCAGGCCATTTTTGCAGAGAAACCTACTTACGCAGCCACTAGTTCTCAGGCGTACCCATTGTCGGTAGAGGGACTGTATGCCACCTCGACTACCATTTCGCCGTCAGCAGTGAAAGCGAACGGCACATATGACTTAACGGCTACACTTACGGGAACCGTACCAGGCAGCCTGACCCTGGCCCCCACGGGAAGCATAGTCTTTCTCGACACCAGCAATTCCAATTCTCAGCT
>Ga0206975_1258_pt1 | contig 11205 bp, 8 predicted proteins | sample Alteio_BWOrgHeat_81_FD_152919 | JGI IMG/M metagenome (GOLD analysis project Ga0206975, IMG submission 152919) | Enriched cells from forest soil in Barre Woods Harvard Forest LTER site, Petersham, Massachusetts, United States -... | ecosystem: Environmental > Terrestrial > Soil > Temperate forest > O... | reverse complement strand
TCTTTTTTAGACAGCAGACCGAGATCAATAAGAACCTCTCACTCGCAAAACTCCAGCCTCCCCCCCCTGAATCTTTAGAAAATAAGACCGTCCTATTGGCCATTCTTGCAAGAAATAAGGCCCACGTTCTTCCCACCTACCTCAAATGTATCGATGAATTGGACTATGATAAAAAATTAATAACGATCTATATCAATACCAATAATAATTGTGACAATACAAAAGAGATTCTAGAAGGTTGGATGATAAAAAATGGCGCAAAATATCGAAATGTCTCCCTTCAAGGCAATGAGATCATCGATATGCCTACAAATAACCCCCATGATTGGAATGCAAGTCGATGGCAAATTCTAGGAACGATTAGAAATGAGAGTTTACAAAAGGCCAAAAGCTTCGGCTGCGACTACTATTTTGTAGTCGATTGCGATAATTTTATTGCTCCTTGCACTCTTAAAGAATTAATAAAAAAAGACAAACCCATTATTGCGCCGCTTCTGAGGACCATTCCCGATACCAAAGATACCTATTGTAACTTTTTTTATGATATCGATGAAAATGGCTACTACAAAGAGCACCCTGACTACTATAAAATTTTAAATAGAGAATTAAAAGGAACCTTTAAAGTTCCTCTTGTTCATCAAGTTTATCTAGTAAAATCGGAGTGTATCCCTTACTTAAACTCTCTAGATCTGCACGAAAAAATCAAATTGAACAGTACATTTGCAATGAAACCAATTTCGGGACCTTTTTATATCTTCCCAAGTCAACATCTCTCCAAAATGAAAAAGAGATCTTCTCGAACATTCTTGCAAAAAACAGTGATATCATCAACTATTCCAAAGAATCCATTGTTGCAAAAGAGAGTTTATATAGCATCGCTCAAAAATACCGAGAGAGTGGGCAGCTCGAAAAAGCTTTAAGTGCTTTTGAAGAATTTTCCTTAGAAAGAGGTTCTCCAGAAGAGATCTATAACTCTCTTTTGCAAATTGCTTACATTCAAGATAAATTAAACCTTCCTCCGAGCAAAGTGGTACAAAGTTATGAAAGAGCCTATCATTACGATACAACTCGCTGCGACGCTCTTTATCACCTATCCCAATATTATGCTAAGATCGACCGCAATCAAGACTCTTATCGTGTAGCAGTTGAAGGCTTGAAACTTGTCAAACCCATTTCAAATAACTGGATCTCTAATAACTGGATCAATGAGTTTGGTATGGCCCTGGAGTACTCTCTTGCGGCTCATCGTCTCGGAAAATTCCATGAGGCGATCGATGCCACTTTAAAACTTCTCAACAATCCAAAAATCTCTCCAGACTTAAGTACCCAACTAAAGAAAAACCTTCAATATTATTATCCTGGTGTAGAAATCCTCTCCACTGCTGAAAAAAAATGGGGGCCTCTACCATCAATTGGTGGAAATCTGGAAAAAAGAGCGATCGAAAAATTCACTCCAAGAAAGTTCACCCCAAAGCTGCATATTTGCACCTTTGCATCAGATTACAATCAAAATCTTAAGCAGTTATTGATAACCTGCAAGCACTTCGGATGCGATATCGATATCTTGGGATTGGGACAGCCATTTTCTTTTGGCAATCGACTTCGAGAAAATTTAAAATACCTGGAAAAAATAGACGAAGGGGATATTGTTTTATTCTTAGATGCTTATGACACCCTCCTCTTAGCCGATACAAAAACAATCATTGAAAAGTTCAAAGAGATGGACGCCCCCTGTGTAATCGGAGCTGAGATCTATTGCCACCCTTTCCCCCATCTAGCTCCCTACTTTCCCACCTGTGCTAGCAAGTTTAAATACTTAAATTCCGGCTGCATCATTGGTTATGCAGGATATTTGCGCAGGATTCTTGAAGATGTAATGCCTATTCCCGATAAAACTGATGATCAAGGGGTCTTTGAAGTCTACTACCTCTATCATCCCCATAAAATCAAACTTGATTACGATGCGAAGCTATTCCTTAATCTCTACCAAGTTGAACCTTCTGAAATCGACATCATCCGTCAAGATAAGAAGGTCTTCTGCAATCAAAATATGCCCCTGGTCATCCATGGAAATGGGATCAGCAAATATCTATATCAAGCAGTTTTTGAATCCCTTTACCAAGATCCCTTAGAAAAAAGAATCTCCCCACAAGATAAGCGCTTTATCACCTTTAAAAAGGCTTTTGAGTTGATGGAAGAGCGGAGAGTTAAAACAATTGTAGAAACAGGAACTGCAAGATATGGGGCAAATAACTTTGAAGGCGACGGCGGCTCGACTATTTTATTTTCGGATTGGGCCTCTTCACATGAAGGTTGTAAAGTCTATTCAGTAGATATCAGCAAAGAGTGTATTAAAGCTGCTGAGCCAGCTGTTGCGCCCTATCAAAAAGCTGTCTCTTTGATCTGTAGCGATTCGGTGGACTTTCTTAAGAATTTTAACCAAAAAATCGATTTTCTCTATTTAGATAGCTATGACTTTGATAGCACGAACCCCTCCCCTTCCCAATATCACCACCTTAAGGAGATAGAAGCAGCTTATGATAAACTCACCTCTCGCAGTATTGTGATGATCGATGATTGCCGCCTCCCCTATGGAGGGAAAGGAAAATTAGTCATTGAGTATCTTTTACAGCGCGGATGGAAAATCCTTGAGGATCAATATCAAGTTATCCTAATAAAAGAGGACTAGAAAAGATGGTTTTTATCCATTGCAAGACGCTTTTCTTTCTCTAGGCATTGCATAGAACAATATGAGGGCAACTATCGAAATCGCCAGGATAAACCCTGCAAGATAGACCGGATTGGTTAGATTTAAACGGTTCACAATAAATGAAAAAATGGCAGCAAACCCCCAGGAATTGGCTCCTAGTGTAGCGGCTGCAGCTCCTGCAATATGGCTCAATGCCGACATGGCCCCGGCATTCCCATTTGGGGATAAAATGCTGACTCCAATGCTATAGACTGCCATTGGGATCAAGACGAGCGGGATGCCAAGCCGTGAAAAACTGCCCCACACAATAAACAATACTCCTGAACAGAGGCAAAGTCCAATTCCTGCTAGAATTGTCTGATCAAAGCCCAGCCATTTTGAAATCGAACTACTAAAATAGGCTCCGATAATGAATGCTCCAACAGTTGCAAAGGAATAAAAGGAATAATAGTGGGGAGAGAGGTGCAGGGTCGTGACAAAAATAAAGGGAGTTGCGGTATAGTAAGCAATTAATCCCCCTGTCAACATCGTATAGGGCAATAGATACCACAAGAATTCTACATTCTTAATTACCTCTAGATATTCTTTGATAGCGGAACGGATATTATATTCTTTTTTAATATTTGGATGTGTTTCAGGAATTTTCAATATAAATAGCAACAGGACAAACCCCGTATAGAGGACAAGGAATAAAAAGATCGCCCTCCACCCAAACCAGAAAAGAAGAAAGCCCCCTAAGAGAGGAGCCAAAGCAGGAATAATGTTTGTGCAGATCACCATGAAGGAAGAGGCTCTTGAAATCTCATTTCTATTGAAGGCGTCGCTCAATATTGAGCGTCCAAGAACGGTTGCACAACCAATGCCCGAACCTTCAATGAATCTCGCAATATCCAGCATGACTACATCTTGAGAAAGCATGGCGATGAGGGAACCTACACAGGCGAGGCTCAACCCCCAAATAATGGGTGGTTTTCTTCCAAACCGCTCCGAGATGCTCCCCCAAAAAAATTGGGAGACCGCATAGCCAATTAAAAAGAGGGTAATGGACATCTTTAATTGGCTGATAGAAGTTGAAAATACCTTCTCTATATTAGGCAAGCTAGGAAGGTAAATGTTGACAGAGATGGAACCCAATACAACCAGAAAATTGATCGCAGCAATAAGTAATCGTCTATTCTGCAAAGTCACCAAATTTGGTCTCCAAAGCGAGTTTTGCAAATACCTCGTATTACCATCGATAAATGAGCTTAGGATTAAATCAAAGGATATTATAAACCTTTATCTAAAGAGATAGTTGACTTCAAAAACTCTAAAAACTGGAGATCTTCAGAGCTATGTTATAGTCTCTGAAGATCTTAAGAATGAATTTTCTGTTTTAAAAATTCACTTAACTACGGATGTGGTGTCCAGGATGCAGACTGAATAGAACTAAATGTTTCGTTCACCCAAACAACAAGTGCAAATCCCAATGGATCTATGGAAATTTGAGGAGAGTCTGAAACTTGACCAGCTGAAGAAATATTTTGAGGGGTTGTCCAGCTGCCTCCAAAAGGAAGCATAGATGACTGAATCAAAACTTGCACTCCATCATTAAAATCCCACACAGCAGTGGCATTGCCTAAAGCATCAAAACCAACATGAGCATCAAACGCTTGTCCACCTGAGCTTGAAAGAGTCACGGGTGCAGACCAAATGCTGCCAAAGGGTAGGTAAGCTGATTGGATAAAAATATCAGTTCCTATTGAGGAAACACTCCATACAGCAACAGCATTACCAAAATTATCTATTGCAGCCTCTACTTCAAAAGAAGTAACGCCTATACTAGAAATATCTGTAGGAGCAGTCCAACCCCCTCCAGGTGTAAATGTTGAAGCTTGAGTAAAGAAATTCCCGCTGCTTAAAGCTGTCCATACAGCAACTCCATTTCCGGCAGGATTCACAGCTAGATCAGGAACATTAGATAGATCTGATGAGGAAGAAATATTGACAGGTGCAGTCCATGCTCCTCCAAAGGGCAAAGTCGCTCCTTGGATAATTTGATTTGTGACATTTGTCCAAACAGCAATTGCATTACCAAAATTATCTACACCAACTTGAGGACTAAAAGTATCGATAGTCGTTAAGGAAATATCAACAGGCGTTGACCATGTGCCTTCAAAAGGCAAAGTTGCGGCCTGGGTGATATTGAAAGAACCATTGTGCCTTTGCCAAACAGCAACTGCATTTCCCATAGGATCTACTGCAACTTGCGGAATTTGAGAAGAATCGAATGTAGGTGCTGAGATAGTCACTGGAGGGCTCCAAGTTCCGCCAAAGGGTAGTGTGGAAGATCTCACTATAGAATTTGTACCATCAAATTCCTCCCAAACAGCCACAGCATACCCTAAAGTATTGATGGACACTTGAGGATTCGCTTGATCGTTGTTTCCAAGAACTGAAGAAAGAGTAGTAGGTTTTTTCCAATGCTTTCCTTTAACAAAAGTCGCTGCTTGAACATTTGTAAATGCCCCGTCGAATTCTTTCCAAATAGCAACTCCGTTGCCAAAAGCATCGATGCTTACTTCGGGAACACTAGAAATTGGCGAAGATATGGTCACAGGTTTTGACCATGCAGCTTCCAATGGATTTATGCAAAATAAGCACAATAACAGTAAGTGTGTGAATAGGACTTTAATCATTTCAATCTCCTTTGTAAAAAATATTAAGAACGCATAAAGATATAGCTTCATTGCTATTTTTTAATCAAAGAAAATTTTAAATATTTGATTAAGATTGTGGTCTAAAAGATAAAAGTGAGTCGTGCGTAAGGACCCTGCAAAGAGAAGTCGCCATAATTGTCTACACTTGGTCCAGAAAAATCTCCAGTAAAATGCAGCCAATCTACAGCACGACTATATAACAAAAATTCATACCCGATCTCGATATTAAAAGGTAAACGGCAGCAGAATGGATTGCAATATTCAAGACCTAGACGAATTTTTCCAAAAGGTATAAAGCGGTAATGTTCTTCATTGTTAACATTTATGTTCTGAGTAGGAGGGATAAAAATGAATCTAGATTCATTAAAACGGGTGTGGGTGCGACCATAGAGAAGTCCACCATAGGTCTTTGCAAGAAAATTGATCCCCTGCGGCAAGTGACATATGGATAGTGGATACGAGAGGTCAATCCCTAATTGAGGCCCTAAAGCCCACGTGCTATTCTTTGATTCGGGAGCAATAATAAACGGAAACTCAGGATCCGGAGTAATAGAGAAAACATCCCTTCGAGAAGAGAGATGCATAAATTGAGCCCCAAATTCAAGAGAAAGAATGGGGAGCGAGCATTCAAGTAGAGGGTGGCTAAAGAGTAAATCCACTGCATAGTATCGAAGATCGAGATGAGATTCAATGTTCCCAGGGAATAAAGAACCGGAGGGTAGAAATTCATCTACCGGGGCAACAGCTCCTTCGCTTGAACTCGCGCGATGTGCTTTAGTGCTTAGATATGTGAAATCGGCACGTACAGCATTATTATTATTGCAAAAATTATATTGACTTCCAATCCGAAAACCTGAGGTAAAATCAAAGGGATTGTTAAGCCGATTAATGTTTCCTCCATCGCTAAAGTTTGCATTTGGCGTCTCCTGCACAAGGCCGAAAAAAGAGCCGTCTAGGGAGGGTTTTAGAAACAAATACTCTCCCCATACTTCAATTGTCCCAGGCAAAGCTTGTGCTTGTACATAAAGCGGAAGAGAGCAACAGAGCAAAAAAATGCCGATAATCCAATTTTTTTTCATCACATCACACAATGATTAAAATGATATTTTTACAGCTATGTAGGGACCTTGCAAATCGAAGTCGCTATAGTTGTCAAAGCTGCTGCCCGTGTTGCTAGTAGCATCAAAATGTACCCAATCTACGAGTCGGTTATAGGTCATAAATTCGTATCCAATCTCGATATTAAGCAGCAATGAACGACAGCCGCAAGGGATGCTGCAGTATTCAATACCCAGACGAATATCTCCAAATGGCACGATCCTGTAGTGCGGGTCGTTATCAAAATTGAGCTGTCTATTGAGTGTTGAAGTGTTTACAATTTGATTTAATTTAAAGTGGGTTCGATTCACAAGAAGCGCTCCACGTCCTTTTGCTATAAGTGAAAAAAAGTGATTTTCAGAACAGAAGGGCAATTGATAGGTAACTTCAGCCCCCACTTCAGGACCTAAAGCCCAATTGTGGTCTTTAGCGCTAGGTATTGTGACTCCAGGAATCGCCGGATTATTGATTTGCGTTTTTTTCTCTGCATTGAGATGCATAAATTGTGCTCCACCTTCAATATAAAGTGTGAATGGGCAACAATTGTAGAGGCTATGCCCGAAGAGAAGATCGATGGCATAATATGTAAATTCATTGTTTGATATGGCGGAACCGGCCCCAACAGTTCCGATTGAGGGGAAGTAATCTACAGCCGATACAAAACTACCAGAAACTTCACGATGGGCTTTTCTATGAAGATATGTGCCTTCAATATGGATATCATTAATTGCATCGCAAGAAGCATATTCCCCTCCAACCCTCCAGGCTGAACCAAAACCATACGGGTTATTAAACCTTTGTGTGGTTCCACTCGTGAAAGTGTCGTTATCAAGATCTTCTTGAACCAGAGCAAAAAAACTTTGATCTATGGATGGTTTTAAATAGAGATACTCGCCCCAGAAAGAAAAGTTGCCTGGAGGAGAAGGACGTTCGGCGTTAAGGGGAAGGCAAGAGAGTCCTAAAAAAAGGCATACCACTAAACGAAATTTCATAACGTTCTCGCTTTATTCTAAATTGAGGGAAAGTACCATTATTTTTTTTATATGTCACTATTTTTCTAAAATATAAGATTCTTTAACCCTTGGAATTCACCTCTTGCACCCCTTCAGGGTGCATTGTGGGGGAACCATCATACCCACGGCGTTGCCGTGGGCTCGCACTCTTTTAGCCCTTCGGGCTAAGTTATTTGTTTCCAGAGGCCATACAAAATGTTAATGGAAGAATAGGATTGTGTTAGGGAGGAGCCCCGATAGGGGCGAAAGTGCAATAGCCCATGGAAACGCCGTGGGAAAACAGGCAATATATGTTATGCACCCTGCAGGGGTGCAAGAAAATAAACAGGCTTTTGAAATTAAAGGTTTTTAGAAACGATGATCTTTAGCCCGAAGGGCTAAAGTTCTCAAAAAATAAAAGGTAAAATACAATCCGTAAAATACATCTGGAATTAACATCTTGCACCCCTTCAGGGTGCATATTTTTTTTTGCCTATCACCCATGGCGTTGCTATGGGCTAGCACTCTTTCCGCCCCTATCGGGGCTCCTCCCTAAACACAATCCTATTCTTCCATTAATGTCCTGAAGGGGTGCAAGAAAATTTACAGGTTTTTGAAATCAAAGGTTTTTGGAAACAATGATCTTAGCCCGAAGGGCTAAAAGAGTGCTAGCCCACGGCAGCGCCGTGGGTGATAGGCAAATGAAATCAAAGATTTTAGAGATTAAGCCCACGGCAATGCCTTGGGAAAAAAAGAAGCTTGGCGGCGACCTACTCTTCCATACTCTTGTGTATAGTACCATCGGCGATGAAGGGCTTGACTTCTGAGTTCGGGATGGGATCAGGTATTTCCCCTTCTCCAATGCCACCAAGCAAAAACATTCACATTAAAATTCACGTATAATAGGAGGCGCTTAAGAAGTGTAGCTGAGATTAGCGTATGTAGTAACTTTTTAAAAAAAAGTGGTCAAGCCTATGGACTAATTAGTATTGGTTAGCTCAACATGTTACCATGCTTACACACCCAACCTATCTACCACATCATCTTTGTGGAGTCTCATAGGGATACCTTATCTTGAGGGAGGCTTGGCGTTTAGATGCTTTCAACGCTTATCCTTTCCGAACGTAGCTACCCGGCTATGCTCTTGGCAGAACAACCGGAACACCATTGGTCCGTCCACTTCGGTCCTCTCGTACTAGAAGCAGCTCCTCTCAAGTATCCTGCGCCCGCAAAAGATAGGGACCAAACTGTCTCACGACGTTTTGAACCCAACTCGCGTACCGCTTTAATTGGCGAACAGCCAAACCCTTGGGACCTTCTTCAGCCCCAGGATGCGATGAGTCGACATCGAGGTGCCAAACCGCCACGTCGATATGAACTCTTGGTGGCGATAAGCCTGTTATCCCCGGAGTACCTTTTATCCGTTAAGCGACGGCGATTCCACTTTCCACCGCCGGATCACTAAGCCCGACTTTCGTCTCTGTTCGACTTGTTGGTCTCACAGTCAATTTGCCTTATACCTTTACGCTCTTCTCGTGATTGCCAACCACGATGAGGCAAACTTTGGACTCCTCCGTTACTTTTTAGGAGGATACCGCCCCAGTAAAACTGCCCGTCTGGCAATGTCCATTTTTCGGTTTCACGAAATAATGTTAGATTCCCAATCTGTCAAGACCAGTATTTCAACGGTGACTCCAGAACCCCTAACGAGGTCCCTTCTTAGTCTCCTGGTTATCCTACACATGACAAATCAAGAGCCAATACCAGAGTACAGTAAAGGTTCACGGGGTCTTTCCGTCTTATTGCGGGTAAACGGCATCTTCACCGCTACTACAATTTCACCGAGTCTCTCGTTGAGACAGTGCCCAGATCGTTATACCATTCGTGCAGGTCGGAACTTACCCGACAAGGAATTTCGCTACCTTAGGACCGTTATAGTTACGGCCGCCATTCACCAGGGCTTAAATTCAATGCTTTGCCCCGAAGGGCTAACATCTCCTGTTGACCTTTTGGCATTGGGCAGGCATCACACCATATACTTCCCCTTACGCGGGTTTGCATAGTGCTGTGTTTTTGTTAAACAGTCGCCTGGGCCATTTCTCTGCGGCCGCCTGACGCTCTTATCGCAAAGATAATCACGCCCTGCGGCTCCTCTTCTCCCGAAGTTACGAGGATAATTTGCCGAGTTCCTTAACGAGAGTTGTCTCGCGCGCCTGAGAATATTCTTCACACCCACCTGTGTCGGTTTTGGTACGGTCACCATCTGCGGTTAGCAACTATTTCTAGGAAGCATCGCTCTACATCATCGGTTCCTCCGAAGATTCCCCTTGTGAGTAATCTGATATCCTGATAGCGGATTTGCCTACTATCCTATCTCGTTACCCAACGGACTCTTCCAATCGTCCGCATGCTTTACTTACTCCGTCATCACTTCACCATTGCTTAGGTGGCACAGGAATATTTAACCTGTTTTCCATCGCCTACGCGTTTCCGCCTCGACTTAGGGACCGGCTAACCCGGGGAAGACGAGCTTTACCCCGGAAACCTTAGGTTTTCGGCGAGGAGGATTTTCACCTCCTTTATCGTTTACTCATGCCATGCATCATCACTAGTATACGCTCCAACACTCCTTACGGTATATCTTCAACGCTGTATACTACGCTCTCCTACCGCTTAGATATCGCTATCTAAACCCGTGATTTCGGCTCTATGCTTTAGTCCCGTTAATTATCGGCGCAAAGTCTCTCGATTGGTGAGCTGTTACGCACTCTTTAAATGATGGCTGCCTCTAAGCCAACATCCCAACTGTCTTTGAAACTTCACTTCCTTACTCACTTAGCATAGAATTAGGGGCCTTAATCGACGATCTGGGCTGTTCCCCTTTTGACAACGAAGCTTATCCCCCGCTGTCTATCTCCCGGTTCCTGACTTAGTATTCGGAGTTTGATTTCCTTTGGTAGGCCGGTAGGCCCCCGCGTGAATTCAGTGCTCTACCCCTAAATCAGTTTTGTACCGAGGCTAACCCTAAAGTTATTTCGGAGAGAACAAGATATCTCCAAGTTTGATTGGCCTTTCACCCCTATCCACAGCTCATCCAAGGCTTTTTCAACAGACACTGGTTCGGTCCTCCACAAGGTGTTACCCTTGCTTCAACCTGGTCATGGATAGATCACTTGGTTTCGTGTCTACGTCAAATGACTTCGTCGCGCTTATCACACTCGCTTTCGCTTCGGCTCCGGAACGTCTGTCCCTTAACCTCGCCATTTAACGTAACTCGCTGGCTCATCATGCAAAAGGCACGCCATCAGCCATTCCCCTATATGGGGCATAGGCCTCTGACCGTTTGTAGGCTGCTGGTTTCAGGTTCTATTTCACTCCCCTAGCAGGGGTTCTTTTCGCCTTTCCTTCGCAGTACTGGTTCGCTATCGGTCATCAACGAGTATTTAGCCTTAGAGGGTGGTCCCACTAGATTCAGACCGGGTTTCACGTGTCCGGCCCTACTTAGGTGTCAATCTGATCAGGGGCACTCTTTCGCCTACGGGGCTATCACCCTCTCTTGCCTAACTTTCCAGAAATGTTCGGCTAAAGTTTCCTGATTCTTGTGATTGATCCTACAACCCCATAGTTATAAACTATGGTTTAGGCTCATCCCCTTTCGCTCGCCGCTACTGAGGGAATCTCTTTTTGATTTCTTTTCCTCCGCTTA
>Ga0206975_1124_pt2 | contig 11227 bp, 6 predicted proteins | sample Alteio_BWOrgHeat_81_FD_152919 | JGI IMG/M metagenome (GOLD analysis project Ga0206975, IMG submission 152919) | Enriched cells from forest soil in Barre Woods Harvard Forest LTER site, Petersham, Massachusetts, United States -... | ecosystem: Environmental > Terrestrial > Soil > Temperate forest > O... | reverse complement strand
ATCCGGTTCCTGCCCGGCCCGATTGATCCGTCTTTTGAATAATTCGGATAATCCACCACCATCAGCTGTCCCAGCAAGCCTTCGCTTTGATACGGGATGTGAATTTCTGAGGGGAGCTCAGCCCTGGTCGTGTTCCACAACGATCCGGAAATCAATCCCAACGCCCCCAATGCCGCTAAAACGGAAGGAACATTCTTTCTCATTAACAATGCCAATGGAAGGATGCCAAGCAATATGCCGGTAAAAACACAGGGAATACGCAGGCCGAAAGACGGTATAATCCAAAACCCGGTAAGAAATGTCGCACAGATTCCTCCTACCGTAGAAATCGCATACACCGCCCCGGCGGCTTTCCCCGCCTTGCCCTCTTCCAGGGCGAGCTGGTGAATCAGCAAAGGAGATACCATGCCCATCAGCCATACGGGGGGCAGCAGGAACAATACGGTACTGGCAATAACAGAAGGAATCAAGGCATGACTCCCGGCCAGATGCAATACCAACTCCGATGTCAAAGGCATTAACATCACAAAAAGGGCTGCCAGCAAAATTACCCGGTATACGACTTTGGGATTGTTTGTTTTAGCTGAAAGCAAACCTCCAGCAAAATAACCCATCGCGAGTCCCCCGAGGGTAACCGCCATCACCGTAGCCCATACATACAAGGAGGATCCGAAATAGGGAGAAAGCATTTTGGCTCCAATCAGTTCGGCTGCCATCACGGAGGCGCCTTCTATGAAAGAGAGCAGGTATAGGAGACCGGAAGGAGGTTTGGTAAATTCCATGCAGAACACCGTAAAATATCGTCAATAGGCAAGGTGCAAATTACGGAATTTTGATGGTCATAGGAAACTGTCGTGATTGTGTAGAATCATGTCGTGATGCTAAAGGAAACTGTCGTGATTGTGTAGAATCATGTCGTGATGCTAAAGAAAACTGTCATGATTGTGTAGAATCATGTCGTGATGCTAAAGAATACTGTCATGATTGTAGAGAATCATGTCGTGATGCTAAAGAAAACTGTCATGATTGTATTTCCAAAAAACTAACAAACTCATTTTCAGTCGCCTTACCTGAAATTAGGCCTGCCTTTCATTCATTCTTCAACGCTCTTCAGGCTTTTATTTTAAATTATTTTTAAAATTTCTTGGAATATTGCCATGTTTACTGTAGTTTGTCTTTATTGAAATGTTACAAATTCAAACAACATGAAACCAAGAAACAATCAAACAGACAATGGCTTTGTAGTTTATAAGCAGGATGAACACTACGTATGCGCTTTGATAGAGACTGCACCCGATTCCTGGGAAATTGTGTGTACGGCAGGTAAACGCCATATAGGCTCATACGACAAGGCCAAAAAGCTCACAGAGGAGTTTGTCGCCCTCTACATCAAATGTTGTGGGAGCCAATCTGACCCGAGGCAACGGGAAGAAATGCTGAATGACCGGTTCCGGGAATTTCTGGAATACCGTATGGTGGGTTAATAACGGGTATTATAATGACAGGATCTCCACCATACGCATCAGGCTGGGGTCCAGCTCTTCCAGGTGTTTAATGGCCTGTTCAAATGGGGTAAAACATACCTCTTTGTCAATAATGCCTACCATTTCCCCTCCTCTGCCGGCCATCAAGGCTTCCACCGCGGCAAACCCCATGCGGCTGGCATTTACCCGATCCATGCAGGAAGGGTTTCCTCCGCGTTGTATATGGCCGAGCACGGTTACGCGGGTATCGTAATAAGGTAGTTTTTCCTTTACTTTTTCGGCAATGGCAAAAGCCCCTCCGGCATCATCGTGTTCGGAGACGATCACTATTTTGGAGGCCTTGTCTTTGCGCCCGCTTTCCAACCGGCTGATCAAGTCGTCAATATGGGTTGGTGTTTCGGGAATCAGAATCGCTTCTGCCCCCGCCCCTATCCCGCTTCTCAAGGCAATCAGCCCGGCATCCCTTCCCATCACTTCCACAAAAAAGAGGCGTTCGTGGCTTTCGGCGGTATCGCGGATTTTATCCACAGCATCTACCACGGTATTGATGGCGGTGTCATAACCGATTGTGAAATCAGTACCCACCAGATCGTTGTCTATGGTTCCGGGACAACCGATGATTTTCACGTTTGTTTGTCCTCCCAAAGCTACCGCTCCGCGAAAGGTGCCGTCCCCACCGATGGTGATAAGTCCTTCAATTCCCTTTGCTTCCAGGTTTTTAGCTGCCACCTTCTGACCGGCTTCTTCCATGAAGCGTTTACTTCGTGCCGTCTTTAACACGGTTCCTCCACGGTGAATGATGTTGGCGACCGATTTGGCATCCAGCTTCACGAACTCCGACTCCATCAGTCCTTCATACCCCCGCATAATGCCCCATATCTCCATCTTATGGAAGAGTGCAGTACGGACTACCGCCCGGATACAGGCATTCATTCCCGGAGAATCACCTCCTGAAGTAAGTACGGCTAGTGTTTTCATAGGTCTTGATTTCGAGTACAGCGCTTTCCCTCAGCTCGGGTAAGATACCCTTACATGGTAAATACTCATCAGTTTTTTCTTCAGAATTTTTTTCACCTGGGTAATGTCCCGGAACGTGATGGGGGCATTGACGAACTGCTTTTCTTCTATCTGTTTGTCGATGATCTTATCAATCAGCTGTTGAATGCTTTCTTCATCGTATTTCCTCAAGCTGCGGGAAGCGGCTTCTACCGCATCGGACATCATCAGCACAGCTGTTTCTTTGGAATAGGGTGTCGGACCCGGGTAACGGAATTTGCTTTCATCGGGATTCTGCTCCACAGCCGATTTCTTGTAAAGGGTATAAAAATATCCTGTAGTAGTCGTCCCATGATGGGTACGGATAAAGTCAATCACCACATCCGGAATATTGTATTGCTTCGCTTTTTCAATCCCTCGTATGACATGGTTGATAATGATGCCGGCACTTTCGTCGTATGAAAGTTCATCGTGAGGGTTGACTCCCGTAAGCTGATTTTCCGTAAAATACATGGGCATGTCCGCCTTCCCGATATCGTGATACAAAGCGCCCGTACGCACGAGCAAGGCATTGCCACCTATTTTACGCACCGTTTCTTCGGCCAGGTTAGCCACCTGCAAGGAATGCTGAAATGTTCCGGGAGCCTTGCTCGCCAGGTCGCGCAACAGCGGACTGTTGGTGTCTGACAGTTCCAGCAGCGTAACATCGGAAGCAAAGCCAAACAGTTTCTCACAAACATAAATTATCGGATAGGTAAACAGGATCAGCACGGCGCTACCGGCGTACCAGGTAAGCATTCCCCAGTCGATGGCGGCAATGGAACTTTCGTGCAGCATACTGATTCCGAAAAAGGCAAAGGCATAACTCAGGAAGATGACACCCGAAGAAAGAAAAATCTGTGAGCGGTTACGGAGGTTCACCATACTGAAAATGGCGACGATGCCCGCAATCAGCTGCAGGAACACAAATTCGAACCTGTCGGGTACATGCTGCGCGGTGATCAACACGGCTACCAGGTGGGCAAACAAGGCCAGGCGCGTATCGTAGAAAGAACGGATGACAAGAGGCAGCACGCAAAAAGGAAGCACCTGAATGGGAATTTTATCAAAGCGGGATGGCAGGTAAGACATCAGGATAAACAAATCGATCAGCATCAACAGAAAAGTAAGCTGTGTATCGCTGGCCAGAATTTCAGGGCGAAAAAGCATCAAAAACAAAAACAGAATCAGGAAACACAGGCATACCAATGTCAGCTGTCCTATCATCACAAAGAAATAGCTGGTACTGTCCTTACTCTGCACCTCAAACTCATCCTGAAGAGACTTCAGGATCTGGAGTTTCTCATCGTCCACAATCTCTCCTCTGGAAATAATGCTTTGCTCTTTGTATTTACCACCGCGGGTAAGGGAGATATTATCCCTTAACTGATTCAGTTCCCTGGAGCTGGTCGCCTCATCGTAGACCACGTTGTGACCGAGGCAATTTTCAAGGAGGCCATAGAGAAACTGACCGTCTATACCTTTGTTGGCTGCCAGTACTGTTTTCAGATAATCATCAGCCGAGCGTACGGTATACATTTTACGTATTTCCGTTTCTTTGGCCTGATTTCCTTTTTTAATGAGTATCACAAAATCATCCGGCTTTCCTTCTATCACCCGGTTTATCTCGAGCATCCCTTTACGATAAAGGGTATCCAGCAAACGTAATCCAAAAATGTAATTATGTAGTTTAGGCGTGCTTCCTTCTCCGTTAAAAACGCTTTCCGGCTTTGGCAAGGGAGCGTTGTCGGCGTGCTTTTCTTTTGCTGCCAGTCCCCATTTTTGTGCAAACTGGGTGGCAAACTGATTTTTCATCCTCCCCATTACATCCTCTTCAATACGGAAATAAGGTTTGAATTTCTGGTCCAATGCCTGCCGCTCTGCTTCCAGGTCGGTAGCTGATTTTTTAATGGCAAAATCAAAAGGGGCTATCAGGTTGTCGTAATGCCAGGGCTTGTTCCGGATATTATTCAGGTCGTATTTAAATTTGCCTTCTTTGGGAAGAAGAAACACGATGAGCGCAACACTCGCTGCAAACACAAAGAATTTATAAATCTGCGAATGCCGGTCGCGGAAAAAGGAAGCCAGTCTGCTCATTCAATAAGTATTGAAGCGAAATTAAGGAAAAAAGGATTTGGGATTAAGGATTTAGGATTTTCGGATTTGGTTGATTTAGCTGGTTTCTAAAAATATGACTATTTTTGCCCCTTTCGCACAAAGCACACGACTAATTTATTTAAACAGAACATTCGTTATGAAAGAAGTCTATATCATTTCTGCAGTTCGTACACCCATTGGAAGTTTCGGAGGAATACTTGCCGGCGTATCCGCCACCAAACTGGGAGCTGCCGCTATTAAAGGTGCTTTGGAAAAAGCAGGCGTAGACCCCAAAGAGGTAACAGAAGTATTGATGGGATGTGTGCTGCAAGGCAATCTGGGCCAGGCCCCTGCCCGTCAGGCTGCACTTTTTGCAGGCTTACCCAATGAGGTTCGCTGCACCACAGTCAACAAAGTTTGTGCTTCCGGAATGAAAGCCATTATGCAGGGTGCTCAAAGCATTTTGCTAGGTGATGCAGATGTAGTTGTTGCAGGTGGTATGGAGAATATGAGCCAGGTGCCTTTTTATGTGGATACCATGCGCTGGGGTAACAAATACGGCAACACCACCTTGATTGACGGGCTTGCCAAAGACGGCCTGGTGGATGTATACCACAATTACCCTATGGGCAATGCTGCTGAACTCTGTGCCAAAGAATGCAACATTACCAGAGAGCAACAGGATGCTTTTGCGATTGAGTCTTATAAAAGGTCTCAGAATTCCTGGGCGGAAGGACGTTTTACAGAAGAAATTGTCCCTGTAATGATTCCGCAGAAGAAAGGCGACCCCATTGAGTGCAAGACCGATGAAGAACACAAGAATGTAAAATTCGACAAGATTCCCGAACTGAAACCGGCATTCATCCGCGACGGTACCGTTACCGCCGCCAACGCCTCTACCATGAATGACGGAGCTGCGGCACTCGTGCTGATGAGCAAAGAGAAAGCCGTAAAACTGGGCAAAAAGCCGATCGCCATCATTCGCAGTTATGCCGATGCCGAGCAGGCACCCGAATGGTTTACCACCACCCCGTCTATTGCTGTACCCAATGCTGTTGCCAAAGCAGGCCTGCAAATGAAAGATGTGGATTATTTTGAACTGAACGAGGCTTTTGCCGTAGTCGGCATCGCCAATATGGATAAAATGAAACTCGATCCATCCCGGGTAAATGTAAACGGCGGAGCAGTCTCTCTTGGTCATCCCCTGGGTTGCTCCGGAGCACGTATCGTTGTCACACTCATTCATGTACTCAAACAAAACAAAGGCAAATACGGTGCAGCCGGTATCTGTAACGGAGGAGGTGGAGCCAGTGCCCTGGTTATAGAGAACGTTTAACTATTTAAGAATTTAGGAATTTCTGAATTTTGGAATTTAAAAATCAAATTCGAAAATTCCGAAATCCCGAAATTCAATAATCCCTTCAACTTGCACGGCATTTGTACCCTCAGCATTGTTCCTTGTCGCAAAGAGCCTTCTGACCGGAGTGAGCAGGTTACACAGCTTCTTTTTGGTGAGCGGCTGACCGTTCTTGAGAAAACAGACAAGTGGTCGAGAATAATCCTGGAGGATGATGGATACGAATGCTGGATCGACAACAAGCAGTATACCCCAATAGACACTCCCTCCTTTCAAAAACTTCAGGAAACCCTAACACATTATACTACTGATCTTGTACAGGTACTCACGTCATCGGAAGGACAAGTCATTCCGGTAGTTCTCGGCAGCACCCTCCCCGGCTTTCACGATGGGGTATGCCACCTCGGCTCTCAGCTTTGGAAATATGACGGCCCGTTCGTGGCCTCCAACCAGGCAACACAGCGTAACAAACTGCTGGAAACGGCCCATCTTTACCTGCATGCTCCTTACCTCTGGGGAGGACGCTCTCCTTTTGGCATCGATTGTTCGGGCTTTACACAAATGGTGTATAAGTTGAATGGCATCAAACTACCGCGTGATGCATACCAGCAGGCAGAAGCAGGCGCCCTCCTGAGCTTTATTGAAGAAGCAGAACCCGGAGACCTGGCTTTTTTTGACAATGCGGAAGGACGTATCATTCATGTGGGTATTATACTGAACGCCAGCCGCATCCTGCATGCTTCCGGCAAAGTAAGGATAGACCGTTTTGACCACCACGGCATTTACCATTCTGAATCAGGAAAGTATTCCCACAACCTCCGGATGATCAGAAGGATTATCTGATCCTTTTTCAATTCATATACCTATTTAGGATACATGAATTATTCTATTATCTTTGAATAGATCGCCCGTCTCCCTCAAGGGTGTATCCTATTTCAAACACCGCTGAGATGAAAAACTTCCGACTTGGATTAACTGTGCTCCTGCTGGTTACCGGGCTTTTGTTTTCTTATTCTACGAACACCCAGGCCCAAACAAGGGTACTCGATTCTCTCCGACAAAAACTTGTTCATTCGGATGAAGACACCAACAAAGTTTGGACTTTAAACAATATAGCCTGGAGTCTTGGACTGGAAGGGAATTATACGGAAGCTGTCAAGCTTTCAACAGAAGCCCTGATGCTCTCTGAGAAATTAAATTACAAGACGGGATCGGCTAGAGCCTATAACGTGACTGGCTTTGTATATTTTCTGAAAGGAGACTATAAGGAAGCCATGAAAAATTTATCTCTCTCCTATTATATCAGTAAGGAAGCAGGAAATAAAAGAGGCATCGCATCCGCTTCAATTAATATGGCTAATGTATATACCAATCAGGGAGATTATTCTGAAGCCTTAAAAACATTGCATTCCACTTTAACATTAAACGAAGAACTGGGTGACAAAAAAGGTATTGCGGACATGTACAACAATATCGGCATCGTCCAACAGGACTTGGGAAACTTCCCTGAGGCCCTCAAAAATTACCTGCAGGCGTTGCAGATCCGTGAGGCGATGCAGGACCAGCGCTCCATTGCCGATTGTTATAACAATATCGGCCTTGTTTACGAAAGCCTGCACAATTATGATGAAGCCATTAAAAACCATTTTCGCTCTTTGAAGATCCGGCGTGAACAAAACGACCAAGCCGGTATTGCCAAATCATATAACAACCTGGGTATCGTATACAATGACAAAGGCAACTATCAGGAGGCATTGATGAACCACCTCTCTTCCCTGGAAATTCATAAAAAATTAAGAGACAATCTGGATTTGGGCAAGTCATACAACAATGTCGGCCTTGCCTATATAAATCTAAAAAATTATCCGGAAGCCCTTAACAATCTTCAGACAGCCACTGTAATCCGCAGGAGCATGGAAGATCAGGAAGGTCTCGCAGAGTCTTTCGTCAACCTAAGTACCGCCTATACCGCTTTACACCGTTTTGCAGAGGCCAGGGAAAAACTGGATTCGGCTGAAGGCATTGGATTACGCATTCACAGAAAACAGGGGTTGGAAGAAACGTACGACCAGTATATCCGTCTGGACAGTGCAATGGGCAATTACAAGGCGGCCTATGATCACTTCAAGAAATACCTTATCTACCACGACAGTATTTTCAGTGAAGAGACATCACAAAAGACCCTCCGGGCCGAAATGAATTTCGAGTTTGACAAGAAACAAGCGATTGCTAAGTCCGAACAAGAAAGGATAACTGCACTTGCTGCCGCTGAAAGCAGGAAACAACGGATCATTATACTTTCTGTAAGCATTTTACTCTTACTCATATGCGCTTTTGCCGCCTTTGCATACCGCAGTTACCGCCTCAAAAAAAGAGCCAACTTCCGCCTGGAGATTCAAAAGAAAAACATTGATGACAGTATCCGTTATGCCCAGCGGATTCAACAAGCCATCCTTCCGAAAGCGCTTTTTCTCCCAGGTGAAGTACAAGAACACTTTGTGCTGTATCTTCCCAAAGACATAGTAAGCGGAGATTTTTACTGGAGACACCAGGAAGGCAGGGAACTTTTCTTCGCTGCAGTGGATTGCACAGGCCATGGCGTACCGGGCGCCATGATGAGCATGCTGGGGTATGACTTGCTGGAGTATGCCGTGAAAGACAAAGGCCTGAGAGAACCGGAGGAGATACTCCACTTACTCAACCGGCAGATCATTGAAAAACTCAATGGAGGCAATTCAGATACGTCAACCGATGGCATGGACCTTACCCTGTGTCGCTTGAATTTGGATACCCTCCAACTGGTGTATGCCGGAGCCAAAAACGATTTATTCGTGATCTCAGACAACGAATTACAAGTGCTGCGGGTAACAAAATGTGCTATCGGCTATTCCCTTCAAACAGTATATACCCAGGCTACACGAAGCCTGAAAAAGAATGACGAAATTTTTCTGCTTACCGATGGATACAGCGATCAGAAAGGCGGGCCCCAGAAGAAAAAATTCATGCTCCGTAAGCTAAAGACTTTGCTGATGGAATTATCTTCCCTCACCTGTAAGGACCAGCAGCAAAAACTGTTGGCAGAATTTGAACAGTGGAAAGGATCCGCTCCTCAGAAAGACGATATTCTCTTCGTTGGATTCCGAATTTGAGGTGATGCTTTCATTCAAGAATATGAAATAGATCCCCATAAACGTTGGATCAATTGAAGCTTTATTGATTTTAACATTAAATTTTATCAGGTGAAAGTATACCGAACTCGACTGCACCAAGTAATCTTACCTACCCTTTTGTTCTTGTTTCTCATTTCGGGCATTCAGGCACAAACCAGATCAATTGACTCCATAAAGCAAAAGCTGAAAGGGGCAAACGATGATACCAATAAGGTAAATACACTTGTAAGTCTTGACTCGATCCTTAATCTGGAAAGCCGCTATTCTGATGCCTTGGAAACCGGGAACGAAATCATGCGTCTTTCAAAAATTCTTTCTTACCAGAAAGGCATAACGGAAGCTTACGACCTTATTGGAAGCACCTATTACAGAAGAGGCGATTATGAAGATGCTTTAAGGAACCACTTTCACGCCCTCCCTCTCAGCAGGGCAATAGGAGATAAACGTCAAGAAGCGTTTGTACTCACTAATATTGGAAACGTTTATTCCGACCAAGGCAATTATGCCGAAGCATTAAAGTATTTCGAAATTGCTCTGAGATTATCCACAGAGATCGGATTTAAATTGGAGATCGGCAATCTTTACAATAACATAGGTATCGTCCACCTGGACCTGGGCAATTACCCGGAAGCCTTGCGAAATAATCTACTGGCCCTCCGGATGAGGGAAGAGGAAGGTACCAACAGAAGAAACATTGCCGGCAGTTATAACAATATCGGCAACATTTACTACCGTCAGGCAAACTATACAGAAGCACTTAAAAACCACAGAAAAGCGCTAAAGATCAGAGAGGAAATCGGTGACAAATTCGGCATAGCCATGTCATTTGATAATCTCGCCAATGTCTATAATAACTTGGGCAACTTTCAGGAAGCACTGAAGAGCCACCTGTCTTCACTGGCATTGCACAAAGAAATGGGGGACAAACGCAACCTCGCTTCTTCCTATAACAATATAGGGGTTACTTATCAAAACATGAAGAACTACCCTGAGGCGATTCGTTATTTTATTTACTCCAAACAAATCCAGCATGAGATAGGAGATCTGGACGGTCTGGGGCGATCGTTTTCCAATCTTGGATATGCGTATGTACTCGTGCACAAACTACAGGATGCAAAAAGTAATCTGGACTCATCGGAAAGCATCTTTCTGAAAATCCATCACCCCCTCGGTCTGGAAGGATTGTACTATGAATACACCCTTCTGGATAGCGCAGCTGGCAATTTCAGCCAGGCATACCTACACTTTAAGAAGTACCTTGTTTATCATGACAGTCTTTTCAATGAAGAAAATTCAAAGAAAACCGTCCGGGCAGAAATGAATTTCGAGTTTGACAAAAAACAAGCTATTGCACAAGCCGAGAAAGCGCGTATAGCCCAGGTGGCTGCAGCAGAAAGCAAAAGACAACGCATTGTTATTTTTTCTGTAAGTGGCTTGCTCCTGTTGATATGCGCGTTTGCCGCCTTCGCATACCGCAGTTACCGCCTCAAAAAAAGAGCCAACTTCCGCCTGGAGATTCAAAAGAAAAACATTGATGACAGTATCCGTTATGCCCAGCGGATTCAACAAGCCATCCTTCCGAAAGCGCTTTTTCTCCCAGGTGAAGTACAAGAACACTTTGTGCTGTATCTTCCCAAAGACATAGTAAGCGGAGATTTTTACTGGAGACACCAGGAAGGCAGGGAACTTTTCTTCGCTGCAGTGGATTGCACAGGCCATGGCGTACCGGGCGCCATGATGAGCATGCTGGGGTATGACTTGCTGGAGTATGCCGTGAAAGACAAAGGCCTGAGAGAACCGGAGGAGATACTCCACTTACTCAACCGGCAGATCATTGAAAAACTCAATGGAGGCAATTCAGATACGTCAACCGATGGCATGGACCTTACCCTGTGTCGCTTGAATTTGGATACCCTCCAACTGGTGTATGCCGGAGCCAAAAACGATTTATTCGTGATCTCAGACAACGAATTACAAGTGCTGCGGGTAACAAAATGTGCTATCGGCTATTCCCTTCAAACAGTATATACCCAGGCTACACGAAGCCTGAAAAAGAATGACGAAATTTTTCTGCTTACCGATGG
>Ga0206975_1256_pt1 | contig 11293 bp, 11 predicted proteins | sample Alteio_BWOrgHeat_81_FD_152919 | JGI IMG/M metagenome (GOLD analysis project Ga0206975, IMG submission 152919) | Enriched cells from forest soil in Barre Woods Harvard Forest LTER site, Petersham, Massachusetts, United States -... | ecosystem: Environmental > Terrestrial > Soil > Temperate forest >... | reverse complement strand
CATCAGTCCGAATCTCCATTTCTTGACTTCATACTGAGCACCCAGGTCGAATCCAAAGCCCCAGGCTCCCGCAAAATCACCTACAATACGCCGGATAATTTTAACGCTTCCTCCGTAACGAAGCCCTTTGATTTTAGCCAGGCGGGCATAGGAAAGCAGAAAAGCGTAGTCGGCGGCACTGAAAGTGGTGATTTTATCGTAGTTAAAGTTTCCGTTGCCATCTACCAGGTCGGTCGTATTCGGAATATTGTCGACTCCGAAACGGATCATACTGAATCCGAAAACGCTGGCTGAATCAATGCGCTTTGCAAATCCGGCATAGTCGTACTTGGCTATTCCTGCAAAATACTCCGAATGCATCAGGTCAATTGAAAACTGAGTGGTGATTCCGTTAAGGCCTGCCGGGTTCCAATAACCTGCAGTGACGTCATTCACCGAGGCAATCACGCTGTTGGACATGCCCAATGCACGGGCACCCACTCCAACGTTCAGAAACTCATTGCTATACTTGGGTGCACTGGTCTGTGCATTCATTCCAGAACAGAGGAGCAAAAGTAGCCAGGCGAGGGAAAAGCGAAAGGATTTTATCATAGGTGGATAAGGAGTATAAATATATACATAATTCAGTATATGAACGTCCTTTAAACGGTAAAAACAGCAGATTTATTGCTTTTTGCCTACATTCGCAGGCCATGAAATGGATCCGTCACTTACCCAATGCCATCACCTCCGGTAACCTGTTTTGCGGGTGCCTGGGAATCGTATTTGCTTTTCAAGGAAACCTGGTCATGACAGCCTACCTGGTTGGCATTGCAGCCGTGCTGGATTTTTTTGATGGCTTTGCAGCCAGAATGTTGAACGTGACAGGAGAGATGGGCAAACAGCTTGATTCATTGGCCGACATGGTTACTTTCGGGGTGGTTCCTGGTGTAGTCATCTATCAACTACTGAGTATGTGGGTGCTTCGTCAGGCGGTAGCCAATTTTGATTTGCTGGCAACGCTTCAGGGAAATGCCCCGGCAATTCCTGCAAGCTATTATCTGATTCCTCCTGTGGGTTTTCTGGTGACTGTTTTTTCCGCCCTCCGGCTGGCCAAATTCAATATCGATTCGCGGCAGACCGACTCTTTTATTGGTCTTCCAACCCCTGCCAATACGATCTTCATTTGTTCCATTCCGCTGATACTGGATCTTCACTCACCGCTTCGCAGCAATACTGCTCTTGGAAACTCTCCAATCAATGCATTGGTCTCCGGCTTATCGGGTGCGGTAAATGATTCAGATCTGTTCCGGTTTATTATTAACCCCTGGTTTCTGATTCCGCTGACGCTAATTTCCTCTTTGCTGATGGTCGCCGAATTGCCGTTGTTTGCTCTGAAATTCAAAAACTTCCGCTGGGGGGACAATCAACTTCGTTATGTGTTCCTGCTGCTTTCTGTCCTCCTGTTGATAATATTTCAATACCTCGGTATTCCTATTATTATACTTTTGTATGTCGTTTTATCGATTATCAATAACCTCTTAAACAAACACCGGAATGAAGTACCGCGCTGAAATTGACATCATGCCGCTTAAGGCACTGCTTGACCCACAGGGCAAGGCTGTAACAGGAAGCATGAAGAATCTGGGTCTTCCGGAAATTCAGAATGTTCGTATTGGAAAGCACATCACCCTCGAGATTGAAGCAGCTACAAAGGAAGATGCAAATAAAAAGGTGGAAGATGCATGCAAAAAACTCCTGTGTAACCAGATAATGGAGTTCTATGAGTTTTCGGTTTTTGAAAACTGATTACTTCACTTCAATCACAATTCCGCTCGCCTGAATTTTCCCGTCAGTATTGAAGGCTGTTGGCTTTTTATATTCTTTTTCACTCTGATATATAGCTATATAATAATATCCCGGCTTATTGAAGGTAAGCGGGATCTCATATGTAGCATCCTTTCTGAACTCAGACAGCGCCCAAGGCGTGAATTCTAGGTTTTTCTTGGGTCCAAAATCATCGTAATGATGCCGGGAACTTATTTTGGAAGGAGTCATCGGTGTGATGTCCTCACGGAAAGCGATGAGGTAATAAAAATAATTTCCAGCACCCGGTTTTAATTCCAATGTCACCGGAACATTTACCGCTGCCTGGGCAGGTATCTGCAAAAAGGTATAGTAGCGGTCAATGAATTCTTCGTAGTACCTGAACTCTTTATCCATCCGGTAAGCCCCAATTCCAACAAAGTTGTGCTCCTTCTCGATACAGTTCTTCTTATGCGCATCGTCGGGAGCTCGTTCCGCCATAAAATCCAGATGCAATTTGCTCATCTCTTCCGTATACGTCTTAGGCTCCTCTGCAAAGGTTTGTTTTCCCGAATAACTGGAGCTTGCGGCATTTTCTGCCACATGATCCATTCCACCGGCAAAAGCATAGCGGTGGTAGGGCTTCTCCCCTGCCATGTCCCAATGGCCCAGGTATTTATTCTCGGCCGCTTCCTTACACATTTTATTGGCTACCCGTGAGGCCAGAATGTCAAGTTTAACAGGCTGTGCATGATATTTCTTTCGGCTCTTATTGATAAGGGCAAGCTGAATCAGTTTCAGTCGCAGGAGGTCTTCGGAATCTTTAAATTCCGGCAACCGCATTTCTGCTTGGTTGAGTGCTTGGTAATAAGTAACCGTAGAATCGGCTATTTGTGCGTAACACGAGATATAAAGTAAGGGAATAAAGAGTAGAGTTAAAAAAAAGAGGAGCCGTTTCATGTTTTAGGATGTTGCGCTAAGTCTGATTATTTCCTTAACTCAAAATTCTTACCCAGGTAAACGCGTCTTACCTGCTCATCGTTAGCCAGCTCTTCTGCCGTGCCGGCCTTTAAAATATTTCCTTCAAAGAGCAAGTAAGCCCGCTCGGTGATGGTGAGTGTTTCATGCACGTTGTGGTCGGTGATCAGGATACCGATATTTTTTTCTTTCAACTTAGATACTACAGCCTGAATATCTTCCACCGCAATCGGGTCAACTCCGGCAAACGGTTCGTCCAACAAAATAAATTTAGGATCCACGGCAAGGCACCTTGCAATTTCTGTTCTTCTGCGTTCTCCCCCACTCAACCGGTCACCCAGACTTTTCCTTATATGCTGTAACCCAAATTCTTCCAGGAGGGTTTCCAGCTTGATTTTTTGCTCCGCTTTCGGCAGGGTTGTCATTTCCAGGATGGCTTTGATATTGTCTTCTACACTCAGCTTGCGAAATACGGAAGCCTCTTGAGCCAGATATCCGATACCGCGTTGGGCCCTCTTAAACATAGGCTCCTGTGTAATGTCCTGGTCATCCAGAAAAATACGTCCGGTATTCGGCTTGATCATCCCCACCACCATGTAGAACGAGGTGGTCTTCCCTGCTCCGTTAGGACCTAACAAACCCACAATCTCTCCTTGCTTCACCTCAAAAGTTACCCCTTTTACAACGGTTCTGCTCTTGTACTTTTTAACAATATTTTCTGCCCTTAGAAGCATAAGTCGAACTTTATATTATTACAGACTGTTTGCATTAATTTCAAATCAGCTAATATTCAGGGGTTGTTTCACCATCCAAGGATTAGAAAACCAGTTGAAAAGTTCCCCGAAACCCAAATTTAGCAATGTTTGGGTGATCTAAATAAGATAATCTCCAGAGTGCATCTACCCGAAAAAAATGGAGGATATTCTCAATTCCTGCTCCTGCCTCGTAATATGGGCCCTGATTGAGGGATGACAAGGTAGAAGGGAAATTCATCAGTTCTCTGTTTGTTTCACTTACACTGCCAATCAGGCATTTGCCGCTGACTACCTCTCTCCATTTCAGCTTGCGCATGAGCGGGATGTGGTTCAGGAAGAACCCATCGAAATGATGCTGGGCCTGTAATGTCAAGTACTGGTCGCTCACAAACTCATAATAGTTCATCATGTTGAAAGCGTAAGGATCATAAACATAAGTCTCATTGCCTCCGTGAAGCTCAAGCAAAGGATAAGGAACAGGGCCAAATACTTTACCGGCCTGTATCAGGTAATCGACATAACCGATAGGTGGTATACGAATGCGATCGGTTACATTGATTGCCAATTTCTGGTAGCTATAGTCACTCTGAAAAGCATTCTTGAAACCCTTGGTATACATCACTTGCAAAATGGGATACTTGGTTCCGGTAGGTGTGTGCGAAAAGGTACCATCAATGTATTTTTCATTCCAGGCCAGACGACCCACGAAACGGAGTTCGGTAGTCTTAATATAATCTTTTGTTATAACGATCGCATCCCGCGTGGTGTATTGGTACAAGAAATCAGAAATAGGAGTCATCGTTCTGTTCACCAGAAACACTTTCGTATTGAAACCGGTGAACCACTCCCGCTCATACCAGGTTTCCAGTTGTTGTACGTTGGTCATGTTCTTAATGGGAGAGCGCTGGAGCAAGGAAGCAAAAATATTGTCCTGGGTAAATGCATTCTGACTCTGCCCGAGCAATTCATAATCCGATTTATAGGAAATGCCTACAAGCTGACGGGGTTTCTTGGTCAAGAACATCCGGTACCCGATACGGTATTTAAATTTCTGATCGAGCAGTCCATACGCGCAGTATCCGTTCAGTTCATACCATTTGCTGAACTTGTCGCTGGTACGCCCGCCTATCCGTATCCTGTCTCCTTCAATCTTGTTTGAACTAAACACATTGTAATAGGGCCCGAATTCGAAATTCCCCATCGGTTTATAGCCTTTGGCCAGCATCATAATGACATCATACCAGGTTTTATAAACAGGCAATTTCTGAATAGTATCCATCAGCTGGTATATGCCTTGTTCATTCCGCGAGAGCGAATCTGGCCGGGCCTTTCTCCAGTAGGCGTCTGATTTATTCAGGTCGTCACTTACCTGGAGGTTATCAGTCCGTCTGTAAAAATCTGATTCTTGGGGTTTATCAACTTTGATGTGGGAGTAGGTAGCTGTTTTACGACCGTATATACCGGTTTTCTGAGCAGGGATATACATGTCGGTAAACAGGTGGTCTCTAACCAGCATCCAGTGCCCATCGACCACCTCGTATTCCTGATTCACACTCAGCTGATTGATGAAGTTAATATTGGCATCTTCCACAATTTTCATCTGCAGCCGCTTTACCGCCCAGGAGCTGTCTGCAATCCACATGTTACCAGCAAAGAGAAGTTCCTGTTTGCGCCGGGGGAAAAATTGAATCTGAAAGCATTTGTGCCCGTTCAAGTTGGTACTGTCTATAAGGTAGTACCGGTAGTATAACAAGCCATTGTCAGAAATGGGACTGACAAAACTTTTCCCGAACACCAGGATATTATTTTGATACAGGTTAACATCGAGGTACATGTCGCCCATAAATTGGGATATGCTTTTCTGCTCTAACCCTGCAATTTTGTTGGCCTTTATGATTTCTTTCTTCACTACCGGATTGCTCCGGTAATAATAATCCGAGACCGCTTCAGAAATCATGATGGGGAGCTGAGGCTTTTCATTGGCCACGGTACTGTCCATATGGTCGAACGCCACTTTAACAGGCCTCAATATTTTCCATTTCTGCATTTCTTTGGGCAGGTCCTTCAGGTCAAATTCAATCTTATTATACACTTCGTATTCATAAGAAGAAAGCTTTTCCCGGTTGTTGGTGTCTTTGTATGCAATCACTTTTCGGAGAATGCGATGCGCGGGATTTTCACCCGGAAGGATAACCACCTCCTGTATGGATCGCGTCTGGTGACGCATGACGAAATTGATTTCCTGGAAAGGGCTTTTGCGTACTGCTTTTACCACCCTGAAATAACCCAGGTAGAATGCGGCAATGGAATCAGCCGGAACTGTTGCCGTGAGCGAATAATTCCCGTCAATATCACTGGTGGTACCCTGGGTAGTACCCAGGAGCAATACATTTACAAAAGGGATTCCTTCATTGCTTTCCCCATCGATGATCTTGCCCTTTATGGTAGTCTGCGCTGAGAGGACGGAGGTGGTGAGAAAACAGAATGAGAACCAGAAAGAGAAGTAACGGAACACCGGGAGCGTTTTAAGGGGTAGATTAAAGACACAACCGTTCTGAGTACGCATAGCCTACTTGTTATCCAACGCTTCCCAATATTCCACCGCTCTGCGGGTATGAGGTATTACTATGGTTCCGCCTACGATGTTTGCAATGGCAAACACTTCAAAAATTTCAGCCGTGGTGATTCCGTTCTCTTTGCATTTACCCAGGTGATAACGGATACAATCATCACACCTCAGTACCATGGAAGCCACCAGACCAAGCATTTCCTTGGTCTTCACCGGAAGTGCTCCTTCCATATAGGTGTTGGTATCCAGATTGAAGAGACGTTTCAGCACGATATTATCTGCGGAAAGGATTTTTTCGTTCATCTTTTCCCGGTACTCGTTGAATTCTTGGACGGTATCTGACATGTGAAAAAAGGTTGGGTATGCGTGAATCAGGTAATGAAAAAGGGAACGCGGCTATGTGCCCGAATCTCTTTTAAACGGCTGCTCGCTTCTTGTCAGCGCGCTTGGATACAATAATACTGACTTCGTAAAGCACAAACAAAGGAAATGCAACCAACAACTGAGAAGTAATGTCCGGAGAGGGCGTAATGAAAGCAGCCACAATCAATATCACCACAATGGCATGTTTGCGGTAGGTCTTCATAAAGGCAGGGCCTAGCAATCCTATTTTAGTGAGAAAATAAACAACAATCGGAAGTTCAAATACCAGCCCCATAGCCAGTGTGAGTGTCGTAACCAGAGAGATATACGAGTCCATGGAAATACGGTTCTCTACAAGTGTGCTCATCTGGTAGGATCCGAGGAAGCTCACCGTCAGGGGTACAATTACAAAATAGCTGAACAGAATACCCATCAGAAAAAGCATGGAAGCATAAAACACAAAACCCTTGGCCGCTACTTTCTCTTTGAGTTTCAGGGCAGGCTTGATAAAACGCCAGAGCTCCCAGACCAGGTAAGGAACTGACAATACGATACCACCAACCAGGGAAATCCAGATGTGCGTCGTAAACTGGCCGGCCAGCTCAAGGTTGATGAGCTCATAGTGCGACTGACCGATACACATGGAATCATTGTGGAGAAACAGGTGTGACAATTTACAAAGGGCCCGGTAACTGATAAAATCAGGTTGTTTCGGTCCGAAAATAATCACATCAAATACAATGTTGTTGTAACAAAACAAGACTACGGCCACAATCAGCACGACGGCCGCAGAGCGAACCAAATGCCAACGCAATACCTCGATGTGATCGAGGAAGGACATGTCCTTACCATCTTTGTCTGTTGAACTGAAAAGGGCCATAATTGGGCGCAAAGATAAGGGAAGTCGGGGCACTATTGGAAATATTATTTTTCCAATGATTTAAGCTAGTCTGTTGATATTGAGGCCAGAAAGAAAGAGGGAGTCATAACAGCGGCAATCCCGATTGAGGAAGACGCAATCCCGATCGGGATAACCGCAATTTGGACTAAATAACAGCTAACTAAGGGATCATCTTCATCGCTTTCAGCAAATTAGCTGACACCGGGTCGTACATGTTAGCCTCAATGAAGAAGTGTTGATAAGTACCCAGTTCAAGAAGGACGATACCTGCCACACATAAACCGAGTATCAGATTTCTGATACGTACCGGTCCAATCCTGCTAGTAAGTTTTAACAGAAATAAGGAAGTCATTAGAACATAAATCGGCTCCAGACTGATAGCGTACCGGATATTTTTGGGTATGAACACATGCGTCAATATTAACCAGGTCATGTATCCCAACAGGCATATTGTGGAAAAGTCTTTTTCTCCTTTTTCTCCTAGAAACAGGCCCGTACCCAGAAAAAACCCAATTGAAACTACGGGAGATAGCAGGAAAAAGTCAATGAAATACTGATACCAGGGACCTGAACCGAAATCACGCACATACGGCATGGGGTGTTGCAGATTAACGACACCCATTAATTGATAAGCCATGGCCGGGCCTTGCAGGCCTCCGAAAAGGAAGATATATGCCAGTCCTGCGATCAACACCGGCACAACAGTGATTACGAATATAGGAAGCACCCGGAGCAAGCGCCCTTGCCAATAGGCAAAGAAGAGACAGGCAGGGAAGAACGGATAAATTACCTGCAACGTTTCTTTCAATAACAGGCATGCTGTCAACGCCAGCAATAATCCGATGGCATTTGACCGGCTGGGGGTTTTACAATACGCCAACAACAGAAAAAGGGCTAACAAGGAGAAAAAAGCCACTTCCGAGTCCATTAGCGCCCTTCTGGCCATGCCGGAAAGCAAAGGCGCAAAACACAATAAGCTGCATGTCGTAAATGCCAGACGTTCGCCCCAGAGTTTCCTGATAAAATGCCAACATATCAGACAAAGACAAATGAACCAACACAAAGAAATGGTTGCTAGTGACGTGATGCCGTTGTGAAAACAAAGTGCAACCGATACGAAACCGATATGCAAGACCCGGAGGGGACCGGGATACAGTTGCAGGTTTTCGTCTCCCAGGTAATCCTTCAGCAAGTGTTTGTATCCCGCCAATCCTTCGGATTTAACCACTTGTCCTTGCCGGAAATACACGCCTTCATCTGCCGCCATGCTGAATCCTTCCGACTTGGGAAAATCTGAGACGATACGGCATGCAGATATCAGGAGCAGACTCAGAAAGGAAAGAAGCCGTATATGTTTTTGAAAGGTCATCGCTTGACGCCAAATTTAGCGTTTATCTGCTCGCTCCGGCAGGTGATGCTTGTATGTATTTTTGTAATTTAGGACCATGCAAACACCCAACCGTACCTGGGCACTTTACGTGTCTATTGCCGTGCTGGTTTTCCCGCTTGTATACCTGGTTTTAAAAAACAAACCAATGGAAGCAGTAGAACCTGAAAAACAACAAACAGTTATTCAGCCACCTGTTTCGGATAGCGTGGAGGTGCGCTTTCAATCGCTTGTTGCAGCCGGTCTGACTGCACTGAATGCCAAAAATTACATGGAGAGCATTCGCTCGTTTCAGACCGCCGTTAATCTTAAACCGGGTAATGACGTGGCACTGAATGATCTGGGATTTGCCTGGTGCCAACAGGGTGATTTTGCTCAGGCGGTACCTTATTTTAAACAAGCACTGGCTGCCAACCCTAATTTCCAGCTGGCCAAGAACAACCTGGCCTGGGCAGAAGGAGTATTGAAGAAAAAATAATCGAATGCCGACACTAAAAGACTCCTTTACATCCGGAACAGTTAAAACTACGGGGTTACTACTGTTCGCATTCTTTGCGGTTTTCTTGAGCTATTCCAATCACTTTCACAACGGCTTTCATTTTGACGATTCGCATACCATCGTAAACAACGGGTATATTCGCGACCTGCATAACATTCCCAAATTTTACAAAGACGGAACTACCTTTAGCTCCCTCCCCCCCAAATCAAAGCTACCGACCACTCGTGTCCACCACACTGGCAGTGGATTATGCCCTGGGAGGCAAGCTTGATCCATTCTGGTTTCAGGTAAGCACCTTTATCTGGTTTCTCGTTCAGGGGCTCTTGATGTTCTTTTTCTTTCAGCTGATTTTTAAGCGATGCATGCCGGAAGAAAAGAACACCCTCTCCTCCCTCTTTGCAATAGCCTGGTACCTGCTTCATCCTGCAAATGCCGAAACCATCAACTATATCATTTCCCGCTCTGACACGTTATCCACATTTTTTGTTGTTTTAGGATTCACATTGTATACCTGCTCTGCTGTGAGCAGAAAGTATTTTATTTACCTGGTCCCTGTAGCAATAGGCTCTCTTGCTAAGCCAACAGCCGTAATGTTTGCTCCGATCCTCTTTGTGTATATCCTGTTTTTTGAAGAACACTCTGGCTTTGACACACTGCTGAGTAAGAGCTGGAAGGTTGGAAAAAAGACGGTTCCGGCATTCCTCCTTTGCGCCGCGATGTATCTCTTCGTCCGGAAAATGGAGCCTGCAACCTGGAGCGCTGGAGGTACCTCTGCATTTGGTTATTTCATTACTCAACCTTATGTGATACTGCGTTATTTCACCACCTTTTTCTTCCCGATTGATCTGAGTGCCGATACCGATTGGGTAACCTTTACTAGTATCTGGAATATCCGTTGCCTGGTTGGTTTTGCTTTTCTTGCAACCTTCCTGGTGGCGATCTACGGCCTTTCCATGCAACGGCCTTCTCGTCCAATTGCTTTTGGCCTCTGCTGGTTTCTGCTGGCATTGCTTCCCAGCAGTACAGTGCCTCTGGCCGAGGTGATGAACGACCACCGCCTGTTCTTTCCTTACATCGGTCTGGTTATCAGTATTACGTGGGCACTTACATTACTCGTTCGCAGGCTGTCCTCTACAACCGCCGGGGTAAGGCCTGCTGCATACGTCGCTGCAATTTTTCTGTTAGGTGCCTGCGCCTGGGGAACCTGGCAGCGAAACAAGATCTGGGCAACGGAAGAATCGTTGTGGAAAGATGTAACTATTAAAAGTCCTGGTAACGGACGAGGACAAATGAATTACGGCCTCATTCTGATGGGAAGAGGAGACTATCCGGGAGCAGAAAGTTATTTTGAAAAAGGTTTGCAACGCTGGCCTTACTACTCTTACCTCCATATCAATATGGGCATTCTGAAGGAAGCTGAAGGCAAACCACAGGAAGCCGAAAGTTTTCTAAAAAACGGGATCTTAAACAGTCAGGGAACAAATCCTGAAGGGTTCTTTTATTATGCCAGGTTTTTGAAGAATCAAAAGCGCTATCCGGAAGCGCTTCAATATTTGAAAAAATTGTTCCAACTAACGGATGCGCATATAAACGGGCATTACCTTCAGATGGAAATCCTTCAGGAGACGGAAGATTATCCTGCTCTGAAAGAAGCTGCCTTGCAAACACTTTCTGTTTCTGCCAATGATGTCACAGCTCAATATTATCTGAATATTGCAGAAACAGGTCATTCAAAACTGGATGAGCTGGTCTCCGAAACAAAGGCTCGCCCGACAGCTGAGGGATGGCTCAATCTGAGTCTCACTTATTTCAATGCCCAACGGTATATGGATTGCATACAAGCTGCTCAGGAAGTGCTTAAACTGAATCCAGCTTATGCAGAAGCCTGGAACAATATAGGAGCTGCTTATGGACAGCTAAAAAATTGGGATAAAGAAATTGCCGCCTGTGAGAAAGCGTTACAGATTAAACCCACAATGGAACTGGCACGAAACAACCTCGCCTTTGCCAAGTTAATGCAAAAAGAAAAAAACAAATAGCCTCCGTCTTCCAACCC
>Ga0206975_1252_pt1 | contig 11460 bp, 6 predicted proteins | sample Alteio_BWOrgHeat_81_FD_152919 | JGI IMG/M metagenome (GOLD analysis project Ga0206975, IMG submission 152919) | Enriched cells from forest soil in Barre Woods Harvard Forest LTER site, Petersham, Massachusetts, United States -... | ecosystem: Environmental > Terrestrial > Soil > Temperate forest > O... | reverse complement strand
AGTAGAAAGCTCACAAGAAGAAATAACAGCAAAAGAAGGATGTCTGTCAGTTCCGGAGCAAAGAATAGAGGTAAAACGCCCAGCAGCAATAAAGGTGAAGTTCTTGGATTATAATAACAAAGAACAGGAGATATCTACCGGAGGTTGGTTGGCAAGAGCCATCCAGCACGAAATGGATCATCTGGACGGAAAATTACTGATAGACTACCTAAGCCCTATAAAAAGAGATGTAGCCTTACGTAAATTGGGGAAGTTAAAGAAAATGATTTTTGTTTAAGGTTGTGAAAATTATCTTTATGGGGACGCCACAATTTGCCGTACCTGCTCTCAAATCCATCATCGATTCAAAAAAGCATGAGGTAGTGGCAGTATTTACCCAAAGACCAAAGGCAAAAAATAGAGGGATGAAAGAAGAAAATTCACCGGTGCATGATTTAGCTCTAAAACATAATATCCCTGTCTATACTCCAAATACCTTAAAAAATTCTGATGCTCTCGATTTAATAAATTCTATGACTGCTGACATAATAGTAGTGGTAGCTTATGGATTTATTATTCCGCAAGCAATTCTAGAAGCTAAAAAGCACGGCTGCTTAAATATTCATCCGTCAAAACTGCCAAGATATAGAGGCGCAGCCCCACTACAACGTACCGTAATTAATGGTGAAAAAGAAACTGCAGTTTGCATAATGCAAATGGATGCAGGGGTAGATACCGGCGATATTATATTGGAAAAACACCTAAATTTATCTGCCAAAATTACCTTGCAGGAATTGCATGACATTTGCGCACAGATTGGTAGTGAGTTGCTGATAGAAGTATTGGATAATATAGATACTCTACCAAGAATAAAGCAAAGTGAAACCGGCGCCTCCTATGCTCCTAAATTAACCAAAGAAGAGGGGAGGGTAAACTGGCAGGAATCTGCTTACCGGATAGAATGTAAAGTACGTGGTATGAATCCTTGGCCGGGTGTATATTTTGAATATGAAGATCGGTTAATCAAGATTTTGGCAGCAAATTATGTTAATCTTGAACATACTCTAACACCGGGTACGGTTATGAATAAGGAGCTACATATTGCATGTGGTGAAGGGGTGTTAGTAATAGAAAAACTCCAACAGGCCGGTAAAAAACCTCTTGCAGTAGAAGAATTTATCCGCGGGGTTCCCATACAACCAGGTACAAAACTTTAAAGAATGTTAAAAAAGAACTTTTACAAAATATTGGGATTCTTATATGGATTCGTTGTTCTAGCATTAATAATAATACTTCTATACCTCTACAATTTATATCTGCAAAAAGGTTTGGTGGAGATGATAAAAGAAACCAATATTGCTGCTTACATTGGTGATATGGATGTTGCTATGGAACCTGTTGCTGAATGCAAGAAGGTTGATAGCAGTAATGTTTGGCTAATCTCTTATGCTAAAGGAGAGGTGTATGTAAAAAACCAGCAGGCTCTAACTATCAGTGCCGTAAATAAATGTATAGATTTTTATAAACCATATACAGAAAAACATATTGAACCTTCCTGGTATCAGGCCCATAAATCTATATTATCGCAGGCAAGGGGTGCAGGCTACTGGCTTTGGAAACCATATTTTATATTAAAGACCTTAATGGAGGTTCCGGAGGATGATATAGTGATTTATGTTGATAGCGGTGCAATGCTTAGCAAACCCATAGACTCTCTGGTTAATCACCTACAGCATAATGATATGGTAGTTTTTAGGAATCATCACAAGAACAAAGGGTACGTTAAGCATGGTTTGTTGGAAATGATGAATATGTATAATAATAAAACTCTTGAGGCTTATCAGCTGCAAGCCAGCTTTATATTGGTACGAAATACGCAACATGCCAGGGACTTTATTAAAAAATGGCTGGAATGGTGTGAAAATGAAAAGGCTCTTACCGATTCAGCGCCTACTGTTACAGAGTATTATAACTATGTAGAACACAGGCATGATCAAGCCATTTTAAGTCTGCTTTATTTGCAGGCTCCGGATCGCATAATGGTTTTGCCGTATGAAAAAGCAGGAGAATATTTTCTGCATCATCGGCGGAGAGAAATGGGCTACAAATTTTTGTGGTTTCTTAAACAGAAAGTCGATGAATGGCAAAAATTGCCAATTTATAAAAAATAATAATTATGGACAAGAAACCTAAAATTTCCATAGTTTTACCCTCTTATAATCGTGCAGATTACTTGAAAAAAACTATTAGCAGTTGTCTAAACCAGACATTTACTGATTTTGAGCTTATTATAGTTGATGATGCTTCTAGCGATAACAGTCCTGCTATAATAAAGCGTTATTCCGACATAGACGGGCGAATAAAATTTATCAGGAATTCTGTTAATAAAAAATTGCCGGCTAGTTTGAATATAGGATTCAACCAGGCGCAAGGCGATTATTTTACCTGGATTTCTGATGATAATTTATATCACCCTGATGCTTTAAGGAAAATGGCCTCATGCCTTAATGCCAGGCCGGAAACAGGGCTGGTTTACGCTGACTATACCTTGATTGATGAGCAAGGGGATATTGGTAAGCGCATTTATCAGGAAGAGCCTGAATTTTTGCCCATTAGAGATTGTGTCGGGGCGTGTTTTTTATACAGAGCTGAAATTGCTGGAAAAGTAGGCAATTACAATGAAAAGATGTTTTTGGTGGAGGATTATGAATATTGGCTAAGATTTGGTTTAGTGACAAAATTTTTTCATATAAAAGAAGCGTTATATTTTTATAGGACACATGCAAACAGCCTGACAAAAACCAGACGAGAAGAAATACGTCTGGCTAAGAATAATCTAAAAAAAATATATGGGCCAAAATATAAGATAAATGAAAAGTATCAGCCGCTTTATGATCTCTATATGTGGTTTATTAGTGAAAGAGATTTGAAATCATATATCAGGTTGGCAAAAATAATCATCTACCATCCGATTATTACTCTAAGCTATATAATCAGGAACCTGCGGAGGTTGTAGGAATTTGTCCCCCTGAACTTGTTTCAGGGTCTCATGAGATGCTGAAGTTAGTTCGGCATGACAATTTTTACCCCTGTTTGGCTAGCCTCTTTCTTTCATTTGAATCCAAGTGCTTCTTGCGCAGGCGGATTGATTTTGGTGTTACTTCCACCAGCTCGTCTTCCTGGATATAGGCTATGGCTTGTTCTAGCGACATTAAACGGGGTGGCGATAGCCTTATGGCTTCATCCTTGTTGGTAGTTCTAATGTTAGTCAGCTGTTTGGCTTTTAGGGGATTAACCTCCAGGTCATTATCCCGGTTATGTTCCCCGATGATCATGCCTTTATAAATGGCTGCATTTGGGACAATAAATATTTCGCCGCGTTCTTCCAGATTCCAAAGTGCATAAGCAGAAGCGTTGCCATCTTCGGTAGAAATTAATACGCCGTTGCGTCTTCCTTCTATTTTGCCACAATAAACATCCCAGGAGTGAAAGATACGACTCATCACGCCGGTACCCCTGGTTTCGGTCAGGAAAATTCCGTGATAGCCGATCAGGCCACGGGCTGGAGCTATGAATATAAGGCGGGTTTTATCACTTCCTGAGGAGCGCATATCAAGCATTCTGGATTTCCGCTGGTTCATGGATTCAATGACGGTACCGACAAATTCGGAATCGACATCGATCTGCACTTCTTCGTATGGTTCCAACCTTTGTCCAGTATTCTCATCAGTTTTATATAGCACGGTTGGGCGGCTGATGGAAAGTTCAAACCCTTCGCGGCGCATGGTTTCAATTAGGACGCCTAATTGTAGTTCACCGCGTCCTGCCACTTCAAAGGCATCTTTTTGTTCACTTTCAGTAATGCGGATAGCTACGTTACCTTCGGCTTCCCGCATTAGGCGTGCCCTTAACATCCGCGAGGTTAATTTATCCCCTTCTCTACCGGCGAGCGGGGAATCATTAACCGAAAAACTCATAGCTAAAGTCGGTGGGTCGATGGGCTGAGCAGTCAAAGCCTGCTCAATCTCAGGAGCGGCTATGGTGTCAGAAACGTTGGCTTTTTCAAGACCGGCTATGACTACTATATCACCGGCGCCGGCTTCATTAACAGGTATGCGCTCCAGTCCTTTAAAGGTCAATATTTTGGTCAGACGGCCGCTTTCAACCGTCTGGCCGCTCATATTCATGACTTTTATCGGCATGTTGATTTTTGCTGTTCCTGATGCAATCCGGCCGGTTAAAATACGCCCTAAGTAAGGATCGTATTCTCTAGTGGTGACTATCATTGAAAAAGGTTTCTGCAAATCTGAAGCCGGAGTCTGCACGTGGCTTATTATGGTGTCAAATAGCGGAATAATGTTTTCCCGTGAGGCTGCGAGGTCATGCACAGCCCAGCCACTGCGACCGGAAGCATAAATTATCGGGAAATTGAGCTGTTCATCACTGGCATCCAGAGCCATGAAAAGCTCGAATATTTCATCTAGAACTTCGCCGTGGCGCTCATCCTGACGGTCTATTTTATTAATGACCACTATAGGCTTTAAGCCAAGCTTGAGAGCCTTGCTTAGAACAAATTTGGTTTGCGGCATGGGCCCCTCGGCAGCATCCACCAGTAGCACTACACCGTCTACCATGGTTAAAATACGCTCTACCTCGCCGCCAAAATCAGCATGGCCTGGGGTATCGACAATATTGATTTTGATGTCGTTCCAATAAATGGCCGTGCATTTCGCCAGGATGGTGATGCCGCGTTCTTTTTCCAGATCATTGGAATCCATTGCGCGTTCGGCTATTTCCTGATTGTCGCGAAATAGCCCACTTTGCCGCAGCATGGTATCGATAATAGTAGTTTTGCCATGATCAACATGGGCAATAATGGCAACATTACGGATTGAGGTCATAGATTTCTATTCAGTATGAATCGCGGGATTATACTAGTTTTTAGCAGGATTGTCACCCTGAATTTATTCAGGATGACATATTCAAGTCTACTAGAAATTCACCCGAACTTTCAGAGAACCTTGATTACCGAAATATTTTTTAGTAATCAGCGCATCATAGCCTAAAGTGAACTCAATGTTTTTGTGTTGCACATTAAAGCTGGCACCAAGGTCGATGAACAGACTGCCGGCACGTGGAGTTTTAGTAACTTCCGGCTTTCCTCCCTGTAGCACTGATTCAACTGTTGGTCTATTGTTAGAGAAGTCATAATTGAAGGTTGCCTGCAGGGCCGGCACAATTGTAGTATTCGTATTGATTTTATTAATCATGGCAATGCGGGCACCAAAAATACCTTCAAATTTGTCCAGATCGCCTTTTTTGATACCAAAGTTAGCGTGATCGGTACCGGTTTCTTTATAATTCTCTTCACTGAATTTGGAAAGTCGTAAGCCTGCAAATGGCGTTATTATTGTTTTGCCTATAACCCGCTTACGCCCCAATGTGGCTTCGGTAGCATAGGAGTGTGCTTGATATTTAGCTTTTGCTATTTCCTTTACAGTGGCGTCACCTACTACGCTGATACGTCCTGCTTTACTGACTATATGGTTAGAGCCGAAGGACAGAATCCCCTGTACAAACCAGTTATTGCTGAATTCCTGGGAGCCGTATAAGGAAAGCATGAAGGTTTTGATGTTAGTACGATCGCCGATTTTCTGGTCTTTATGTTTGAATTTTGTATCCACACCACTAAAGGCAACACCTAAAGTTGCTTCTTCGCAGGGCATGAAGTCAAGACCGATTGTGCCGCCGGCAGAGCGTGATTTGTATCCAGTGGCGTTAGCAGATAATTTTTTTTGTTGTGCCTGGCTATAGAAAGGCACAACCCACAAGCCGTGGCGGGCGACAGCTACTTCCTCACCGGCAGCGATACCATAACTCTCTGAGACCGGTACTTCTTTATTGATGTCACGCGGAATATTACCAGGTGTGAAGGAGGGTGAAGGTGCAGTTTCGCCGCCGGTTGTAATACCTACCGGGGTTACGTTAGAAAGACGGGTAGCAACTGCCAAATGTGTATTAGCTATTACGATTTGAGAAGCGGTTGTAACAAGAGTAGAAGCAGAGGCAAGAGTGGCAGGTGATTCTCTTTTTAACTTCTCAACGGCAAGAGCAGAATTTTCTGCCAATATTATATCCACATCATTCTGTTGTGCCTTTGCATCTCCGATTGCATCATTATCAAATATATTATCCACTACGTCTGGTGGAGCACCCATTGCAATTAAAACTTTGGCGGCTGCCGGTCTATTGTCACTTGCCGTTAGCTTGCCGTCTAAGTATGCCCATGTTATGAAAGCGGCATTATCGTGGTCATCAATCGTAACAACGCCGTTGTCAAAAAGTGTCCCTGTAACCAATTCAAAGGTTTTGGTTTTCAATATATCCTCATAGGAGATACCATCAGAATGTATTTCAATAATAGGGGCATCCAGAGTAAGATTACCTGCCGCTATCTCGATATGGCCTAAATCACCTTTTGCATCAATAGTTGTAGATAGTCTGGCATTGGTGAAATTAGAATTGCCCGCCCCGCCTTGATTAATCGTTAAGGTATTGGTGCCTAAATCGATTGTTGAATCGTTTAGGGTAATAAGTCCATCAGTGGTCAGATTATGTGCCAAGGTAACTGTAGAAGCGTTCTGGATAGTAGTAAGGCCATTAAAAGTAGTATCGTTACTTGTTGTTGCTTTGCTACCGTTAAAATTAATGGCATGAGCATAGATATTTGCCGGTAGGATAGCAGAGACTGCTCCGACACCTTTGAAGGTCACAGTAGCGAGGTTCTTACCGGCAGCGCCGATATTATTCACAACCCGGCCGACATTGTTAAAGTTCGCCGTGGCGCCTGCTCCCGTAATTGAAGTGTTTATAATCCCCACTGTATCAAAAGTAGCAACCGAATTAGCACCCAGAAGGTTTAGGTTTGTACCTGCCACTTCCATATTATTATGGAAGGTTGCCGTTTTATTGTCATTTATGCTTATTGTAGTAGCATAAGTTCCGCGGGTATTACCAACGCCGTCTATTTTGGCGTTTTCTGTGAAAGTGAGCTGATTTAAAGCATGAAGGTCTGTACCCAGGCCGTAAACGGTAGTGTCAGTCTTGTTTAAGATAACATTATTTTGGTTATTATTCTTAGTGGTGATGCCGGCAAAGAACTTGTTAGTTTCTATGGTTACAGTTTTATTACCGATTTTATTATTGTTAATAATTATATCGCGCAAGGCATTACCATTAGCACCAACATTGTTTTTAAAGGTTACGTCCACACCTTTTACGGTGATGTCATTAACCATATGTTGGGTAGCAGTGATAGCTTCCACTTTTGTATTCTTACCTATATTTTTGCTACTGACCTGCAAAGCACCAGTATTGGTAAACTTAATTTCTTTCACCTGCAATACAACATCCTGTAAATCAACAAGCGTACCATTAGCGCCTTGTATGTTCATCTTTGCTAATTTCCTGTTAGCACCGATAGTACCGGTTACTTCTCCGTTGCCGGCAAAGTTTAAGATACCTCCAATTTTTCCTGTAGAATCAACATTGCCGGTGATTGTTTGGTCAGCAGCGAGGTTAAGAACGCCGTTCTTTCCAGCAAAATCTACGTTACCTTTGATACCGCCTTTAGCGGTTAATGTCCCGGCTGCGCCATAAGTTACATCACCGGTAATCAGATCGCCGGCAAATACGGTAGCGCCGCCGTTTAGATTAATATTACCTTTAATGGCCAAATCAGTATTTAAGATACCTGCGTAGCCGTTGAAATCAATATTGCCAATAATAGCAGTTGCGTTTACCGTGGCTGCCGCGTTATAAGTGAAATTTTCTGCGGCAGCAGACTGCTTAAAGTTAATATTTGCAGCATTATTAAAGTTGATAGCTGCCAGATTTGTGATGATACCGTCTACCATGCCTGCTCCGGCAAAGTTTAAGGTACCGTTTACACCGCCTTTGGAATCAATATTACCTGTGATTGTTTGACCGGCAGCAAGGTTAAGAACGCCGGCATGGTTGGCAAAGTTTACTTTACCGGTGATATTGCCTTCAGCATTCACAGTGCCGGCAGCACCATAGGTGAACGTTGTTGCGCTAGCATTCTCGTTAAGGGTGACTGTCGTATTCGCACCGCCGTTAAAATTTACTGCTTTTAATGCGGTGTTAGCACCAATGGTACCTCTTACTGTACCATTGCCTAAAAAGTTTAAAATTCCAGCGGGATCAATACCGGAGTTATTTACACGACCATTAATTATTACTGTATCAGAAAGGTTAATAGTACCTTCATTTCCATCAAAATCTATATCTCCTGTGACGTTAAGTTCCTGAAAATTAACAATCCCGTTAGCACGAAAATTAATATTGGTAGCTTTTACCGCGCTTTTAAATGTTGCGGCGTTACCGCCAGTGCTGTTTAGGTTGATTAAAGCTATCGGATCTTTAATACCTATTGCGTTTTGAAAGGTGACATTGTTATGAATGGTAATAGTGCCATCAGGGCCCTTGTGGTCACGGTCGCCATCTATGGTAGAAGGCAGCGTAATATCGCCCTTATCAAATGAGTTAATTATTAACTGAGAGCCGTTAGCAAGAGTAAGAGGGCCGAGTCCGTTATAGTAATTGGCAGGTATTGTAGTAGCAAAATCATTATCCCCTGTTCCTGTGAGTGTAAGTGCGGCGCCATCGGTACTAGATACAGTATGACTAAAAAACCCTAGAATACCACTGTTTTCCCTGACGGATCCCAAACTTGTATCCTTATTTATCTGCAGTATAGTGTTATCATTACCTTGAGTGCTAAGGGCTTTGATAGTAGTAGCCTCATTTACTGTAAAACTGTCTCCATCATTTTCAAATGATAAGGAATCGTTATTATTCCAAACTTTACTTACGAGATTAAGGCCTGATGTGTCAGCGTTTCCTTCTGTCTCCTGGATAGCACCAAATGCTGTTTCTGTTTCGCCGCTTATTATTGCCAATATAGAGACGGTTGTTAGTAGGTTCCTAAGAAAATGGGGCTTGCTTGCCATGTTCCCTGTTCATTTGGTTTATAATGTGCCGTCACCCTGAACTTGCCTCAGAGCTTCAGGAGGCATTATGTCAACCCTCGCGAGATCCTGAAAACTTGTTCAGGATGACGGGTTAAAATCTACCTCCATTTGTCTAAAATACTATAATGGTTTGCTGAAAATTCCACCTGAATTTTCTATTTTTGGTTGATCAGACTGATAAAAAACCCGCCGATGATGAGTAATAGCGACAGCCAGATGAAGCTGATCATCGGCCGGTAATAGATTTTAGCCTGGATTACCTCACCGTCAATCTGGCTTAAGACTGCATATAGATCATGCGTTAGGAAAGAATATATATCGCTTTCCTGGGATAAGGTATTTTCAATTTTATATAACCGGTTTTCCGGCTTTAAAATTGTTGTGATATTGTCGTTAGCGTCATATATCCAGAATTCAGCGATTTGGCGGTAGTAATTTTCTCCCTCCTCATAGCGAATGTTCTTCAAACTGACTGTTAATTGGCCTAGAATTTTGGTATCTCCTGCTTTACCGATAAATTCTACCTCATTTTTGGTCAGAGCATTAAGGGTTATACTTAAAACCAGCAAACCAAAGCCAAAATGCGCGACAAGCATGGCCACTGTGCGACTGGAAAGTTTTTTGCGGAAAAACCTGCCTTTAACCAGCCATATATATAGGGTGGCCAGGAGGAGTAAGGTTGAGGCGAATAATGCGATGTAGGAGGTTAAGGCTGGGATTAGGGTTATTCCAGTCAGTGTCATACCGGCGAAGGCCGGTATCCAGCCATAAAAGCCAAAGGCTTTTTTATTCAGGTTTTTGCTGGATGACGTTTTCTGGATTCCCTGCCTAGAGCTGAGAATGACACCGCTCGGCTTTTGCCTAAATGACACCATTTGCGCGGGGACGACAGCTGCTAACAACACGGCAATAAGGGTAACGGGGATGAAGCTCCTGATGAAATACGGTTCTTCAATAGAGATTGACTGTTTATAGATCAGATAGTGGATTATGGGATAAATTATAGAAACCAGCAATATTACCAAGGCCAGAAGCCAGACGAAATTGCCGAGAATTATGCCTTGGACGAGCGTGTCGTCCCCGCGTAAGCGGGGATACATAGACTCCGCCTGTGCCGGAATGGAGGATTCTGGATTCCCGCCTGCGCGGGAATGACATAGAGGGCGTGGGAATGACACTGACCGGAATGCCAATAAACCAATGCTACCCAGAGCCAGTATGGTGAAAATTGCCAATATGTATAGCCCGTGCTGTGGAGAAAAAGCGAAAGAATGTACAGAGGTTATTATGCCAGAACGTACCAGGAATATGCCGAGAATTGAGAGTAGGAAAGTGAGGATGGATAAAGACAGAATCCAGGGTGTCATTTTGGCTGCAGTGTCGTCCTCGCGCAGGCGGGGACCCAGAGATGCCAAAACGTCTTTACCATTTTTCTGGATTCCCGCTTCCGCGGGAATGACACTAAACGAATGATAAAGCGCAATACCTGATAACCAGGGTAGGAGCGAGATATTTTCTACCGGATCAAAAAACCAGAAACCGCCCCAGCCGAGTTCCCTATACGCCCACCAGCTACCTAAACCTACGCCTGTGGTTAATGCCATTATAGCAAAGTGGGAAAATTTTTTGGCGATTTGCAATGATGATAACTCGTCATCCCGAACTCGTTTCAGCATCTCGTGCGATGCTGGTAATGCCTCCTGAGATCCCGAAACGAGTTCGGGATGACGCTCGGTGTGACGGGGAGTCTTATACAATAAAACGCATGTGATAGAAAACGGGATCGCGTAAGCTACATAACCTAAATATAAAATGGGCGGGTGAATGGCGAGCGCTATATCCTGCAGGGTCGGGTTCAGGCCCATCCCTTGCGTGGGACTAAAAGAAAAACCAGCAAAAGGATTGGAGGTAAAAAAGATGAAGATCAAGAACATTAGCTCTATGCCGGCCAGTATTATTATATGTTCAAATTCAGCCCCCTTATACACAAAAATGCAGCCAACCAGACTCAGTAATGCCAGCCATAATAATATGGAGCCTTCATGGCTTGCCCAGGCGCCGGCTATTTTAAATACTAATGGCTTTATGGTGCTGGAATTAAAGAAAACGTTTTGCAGAGAGAAATCTGAAATAATAAATCCGCAGATTAGCAATAAGAAGGCGGCTATGATAAAAGCGGCGCCGGCATAAAAGAACGGCCGGCAATATTTGCGGCTGGCCATTGCCGGCAAACAGCAGAGCATGGCAAAGAGCTGGAGTATATTGCCTGATTGACTAATCACTGATTATATCTGCAGAGTCTATTATATTCACCCGAACAGTCTTGATCCGGTTTTTGGACTTCTTAAGTACGGTAATTTTCAAATTAAATTTTTCCAGAACCTCTCCTTGTTTCGGTATACGTTCCATTTCATGGATGATCAGGCCG
>Ga0206975_1250_pt1 | contig 11519 bp, 11 predicted proteins | sample Alteio_BWOrgHeat_81_FD_152919 | JGI IMG/M metagenome (GOLD analysis project Ga0206975, IMG submission 152919) | Enriched cells from forest soil in Barre Woods Harvard Forest LTER site, Petersham, Massachusetts, United States -... | ecosystem: Environmental > Terrestrial > Soil > Temperate forest >... | reverse complement strand
TCTCTTAGAAAATCTTCGCTAGGCAAAAGTCTTGCGAGAAAAGAGGGCGATCATTATAACTGTTCCTCCGATGGAAAGATGGCTGAGTGGCCGAAAGCACGTCCCTGCTAAGGACGCATACCCCTAAAGGGTATCGAGGGTTCAAATCCCTCTCTTTCCGTCCTCTTTTCTTCTTTCGTTTTTTTTGTCGCAATTCCATATCGAAAGCAGCTTAGGCTTAGGATATAAACCCCTCCTGCAATCAATGCAATAGTAGCCCCTGTTGGCCAATCGGCGTAATAAGCCACAATATTTCCGCTTAAGCAAAATAACGCGCTCAAAAAGACGGCTAAGATCATCATGTTTGATAATCTAGTTGTAAGCAAATTAGCAATGGCTGCTGGAATAGTGAGCATTGTCATGACTAATACAATTCCAACAACCTGGACGAGAAGCACAATGGAAATGGCAATCAATAACAGCAACAATATATAGAATTGATTGACAGGAACGCCTTGTAGACGAGCCTGTTCTTCATCAAAACAAAGAGTCAGTAGCCTTTTGTGGAGAAAAAGAACTAAAAGAACTACAGAGAGATCGAGAGCAGTTAAGATGTATAAATCGGTCTTCGAAACCCAAAGAATATTTCCGATCAAAAAATTGGTCAATTCAACGTTAAATCCAGGAGTTTGGGAAATAAATACAATCCCAATTGCCATCCCAATCGACCAAATGCATGCAATAGCAGAATCTTCCCTTTCTCGGTGATGAAGATGAATCCATCCGATGAGTAAAGCAGAGGCTGCGGCAGCAATAAGAGCTCCTAAAAGAGGAGAAACCCATGTAATGCCTTGCGTCCTTTCTAACCAGATGCAAACACCAATTCCACTGAGGACCGAATGGGAGATGCTCCCTCCAATGAATGCGATTCTTTTTACCACAATATACGACCCAACAATTCCGCTCACAACAGAAGCAGCAAGACCTGCCAAAACAGCAGCAAGTAAAAGTGGATTGATCTCAAGAGCTTCAAAAAAGGTGATCATGATGCAGGTGGTATAGGTTGTAACAAGGGTTTATGATATAAGCCAATTCCTAAATGTTCGCACACTTGTCCCGGATCCAATGAAACGACTTTTTCTTGGACACAAAGAACTCGATCGACTTCTTCAATGGCTACATGTAAATCGTGTGTCACCATCAGAATAGTCACTTTCCCCTTCAATTGCCTTAAAGTCGAGAAAATCTGCCCTTCCGCTTCTCGATCAATACTCGCTGTAGGCTCATCCAATAACAACAAAAGAGGTTCGGCAACTAGGGCTCTAGCAATAAGGACTCGCTGCGCCTGTCCACCAGAAAGAGCTCCGAACGGACAATTAGATAAATGAGCCAAATCCATTTTTTCTAAAATTTCTTTCGCTTTTTTTTTCTGTGCGGAAGAAAATTTTCCATACCAAGGAAGTTGAGAAAGAAGACCCATTAAAACTACCTCTTCCACAGAAATCGGAAATTGTTTGTCGAACCCAATGGATTGCGGAACATAAGCAATGGGAAGACCGCTCAGAGGGGTTCCTTCTGAAATTTTCCCAAAAACTCGAATCACTCCTTGAGGTTGTAAAAAGCCGAGCAATAATTTGAGAAGAGTGGTTTTCCCTCGCCCATTAGGCCCAATAATTCCTACGCATTCCCCTGCGTGAATATGAAAAGAAACATTCTGAAGAACAGGTGTTTGTGGGTAAGAAAAATTCACATTCTCAAAAGAAACCACAATGGGTGGAGAATCATTATTGACTGGCAAAGGCATGGGCAATCTCCAACATCGTCCTAAAATATTCCTCAGAATAAGGATCAAGAGTAACCAAAGAAGCTCCTAATTGATCAGCAATTAATTGAGCTGCCTTATTGCTATATTGCATTTGCACAAAAATAGAACGAATTCCTAAAGGACGAAGAGTCATCAGGAGACGAGTGACTTGGGCCGGAGTCGGATCTTTTCCTTCTACTTCAATCGAATATTGTTGTAATTGATAGTCTCTACAAAAATAGCCGTAGGCGGGGTGAGAAACGACAACGATTCTTTTTTTCAGAGGAGCTAGAAGATGTTGAATTTGTTGGTCTAATTCGTCTAATTCTTTTTGAAAAGAAAGCAAATTGGTTTGGTAGATATCTTTATGTTCTGGATACGTTTTACTGAGTGCATCTGCAATTGTCTTCGCTTGGACCTTTGCCTCCCGAAGACTAAGCCAAAAATGCAAATCGATACAACCTGGACAACAGGAACAAGAATTTGTTGAAATTACATTCAAAGAAGAGCGAAGATCGACAATTTGCAGAGAAGGACGATGATAAGTAAGAGCTTGCATTGCCCTATTTTCAAACGGTTCTCCAATCCGAAACCAAATATCCCCTTTTCCAGCCCGCATCATTTGTTTTGGCGTTGGTTCGTAGGTGTGAGAACTTGCTCCGGAAGGAACCATCAAATACACTTGCACTGTTTTTCCTCCAATTTTTTCGACAAAAAATTTGTGAGGAGCCACACTTACAAGAACGATAGGAACTGATTCTGTTTGAAGTTCCGACGCAAATCCGTAGCACCAAATAAAAACAATATACAGAAAGAAAGTGATTTTTTTTTTACTAAAAAATAACATGTACAGATTATGCCATTGACAAAAGGTTTTTTGCAAGTATAATTAGGCCGTGTTCCCTAGGCTACCAACGGAATGAATATATGACCGAAAAACAAAGATTTAAAATACATTATCGAGGGTCTGTATTCTGGCTCATTTTCTGGATCCTCATTTTTTTCCCCATTGCTCTTGTTTTGCTACTTACATCATGTTCCTTCGAAATCAACAATAAAACCTATACTCTTTCTTATGCAGGCTCCCGATTTTGGCTTTGCTTCTGGGTTCTTTTCTTTTTCCCCATCGCTTTTTTACTTCTTTTCATCAACGGTTTATCTTTAACAATAGAAAAACCGACTGATTTTTCTAACTGACCCGAGTTTTGGATGACTACAACAGAACGCTTTAATTTTGATCTCTACGAAAAAATCCAGCAAAAAATCGATGAACTTCTACAACTTGTCGAATCTGACAAGACGACACAAGAAGGCGATCTGATTGCTCAAATGATTTATACGAGCCTAAAACTTTTACAAGATGACATTGATCGCGGTCAATTAAAGTTAATGGTTCGCTCCTTTAAAGAAATGAGATACGCCTACCACGTTTTTAAAAAACACCGCTTTGAGAAATGCGTGAGTATATTTGGTTCTGCAAGAACGCCAACAGATGCTCCCGATTATGTAGCTGCAAAAGAATTTAGCTCAATCATGGCTTCCCATGGTTGGACCTGCATGACAGGTGCCGCTGAAGGGATCATGAAAGCCGGGCTGGAAGGAGCTCCTAAGGAGTCAAGCTTTGGTCTCTCTATACGTCTTCCCTTTGAAAATACATCGCACTCTCTTCTCATAGGTGACCCTAAACTCATCAGCTTCCGGTATTTTTTTACGAGAAAATTGATGTTTTTGAGTCATTCTCATGCAATTGTTGCTTTTCCAGGGGGAGTAGGAACACAAGATGAACTTTTCGAAGCATTAACGCTCATGCAGACAGGAAGGTCGAATATCGTTCCCATTGTTCTTCTAGAAGGTGTGGGAGGGAACTATTGGAATGCCTGGGAACATTACATTAAAATGAGCTTATTAGCGAATGGGTTTATTTCAGAAGAAGATCTCCATTTGTATTATCGGGCACCCAATGTGGAAAGCGGAGCCAAACATATTGAACAATTTTATCGAAGATATCATTCTTATCGATATGTGAAAGAATTCTTAGTGATTCGATTAATTAAAAAACTCACTCAGGAACAACTCGCTATTCTGAACCAAAATTTCAAGCTTCTCGCAAAAGAAGGAGAAATTGTCGAAACACTTCCCTTTGAAGAAGAAACGGATCACCTGACTCTTCCAAGAATCGCCTTTCTCCATACCCATAAAAATTTTGGCCTTTTGCGTGCCATGATTGACCAAATTAACTGTTTTGAATAACTCACCTTACGCAAAAAGGGCAAAACGAAGGAACAAGAGATTTTGAAAAATCAATTAATTCAAAAAGCGCAGCAATATTTTAGTAATATTGCGAGCATTTTTGAAGTTAATTGAGATTCAAAAGATCTGTCCCTTCGTCTGTCCCTTTTGCGTAAGGTGAGTGAATAACCCCCCCCCCAAGACACCGCTGTTCTTGATAAAAAACGATCGATTGTCCTGGAGTCACTGCACGTTGTGGTTCTGGAAATAAAACGTGGGCTCGACCATTTACAACGGATTGAATGATACAAGGGCAATCTTCTTGCCGATACCGGATTTTAGATTGGCAAGAATAAGGAAAAACAAGCGGAGGGTCATTTACCCAAGAGAGCTCTTCTGCAACTAGTTCCCGGCAATATAAAGAGGGATGATTTGCCCCTTGCACCACCCGAACTACTCCTCTTTCCATGTCCTTTCCAACAACAAACCATGGCTCCCCTGGACCTCCAATGCCAAGCCCTTTTCTTTGTCCGATTGTGTAAAAAGCAGTGCCTACGTGCTGTCCTACCACTTTCCCATCCAATGTCTCGAAATTTCCTGGTTGCATCCCAATATATTGACTTAAAAATGTCCGAAAATTCCGTTCTCCGATAAAGCAAAGTCCTGTGCTATCTTTTTTTCCAAAATTGAGAAGTCCATTCTCTTTTGCTATTGCTCGAACCTCCTTTTTTTTCATTCCACCAATGGGAAAAAGAACCTTTTTCAAAGTATCGCTTTGTATGGCATGCAAAAAATAAGATTGGTCTTTTTGTCCGTCTTTTCCTTTAAATAAGGCAGGCTTGTCCTCAAAAACAATATTTTGGCAGTAGTGCCCTGTTGCTAGATAATCGGCCCCTAATTCGAGAGCTTTTTTGAAAAAAACATTAAATTTTATTTCTCGATTACAAAGAACATCGGGATTTGGGGTTAACCCTTTTTTAAAATCTTCGATAAATTGTGAAAAAACTTGGGTTTTATATTCTTCGACAAACTGAACCGTGTAACAGGGAATGCTGAGTTGATTGCAAACTTGTTGGGCGTCTTCATAATCTTGCTGAGAACGACAAATTCCGAGTTCATCTTTTTCTTCCCAATTTTTCATAAACAAACCAATGACTTCATATCCTTGTTGTTTAAGCAATAAGGCTGAAACAGAAGAATCCACTCCTCCCGACATTCCCACTACGACTGTTTTTTTAGAAGACATATTACACCTAAAAAATTGACCTATGCATATCCCATAGGTCTTGGCTGCAAAACAAAACATTTTAATAGAAAACAAAATTAAATGAAAAACAAAGAAATCTTGTGTATTTATTGTTCAAAACAGGGAAAAACCTGTTCATTCCTTGTCCGGAAAGATAGAGTTTTTCGATAACTCCATGCTTATATACAGAATATGCTCATGTTATGAACAAGTTTTTACCGGAGATCTTCCCACCCCTATAGACGGTGGTATTTTTGAACATTTCCACAACACCAGAAGAAGAAGAATTTTGTTATATATCTATTATTCTTCTTGTAAGAAAGCTGTGGAAAACCTATTTTTGTTGTTCAAAACGCGATAAAGGCGCTCATGTCCTTTCCCCTTTCTTATTTTTTCGACCTCTCTCGTTTTTCTCATCAAACTCTTTTTCAAGGAACTACTTACCCTTGGGAAGCTCTTCTTCTATTGGAAAAATATTTATCTTCTCAGGTATTAGGACGGCAGCAAGGAACCATTTCTCCCTCCGCTTATTTGACTCACCCCGAACTCATTACTATAGGACAAGGCTCCATTGTAGAACCCGGGGCCTACATTTCCGGACCCTGTATCATTGGCAATCATTGTGTGATTCGACATGGAGCTTATATACGAGGAAATGTCTTAACTGGGGATGGCTGTATCATTGGACATGATTCTGAAGTCAAAAACGCCATTTTTTTAGACAATGTGCATGCCGCACATTTCGCTTATGTGGGGGATTCTATTCTTGGCAATTCGGTCAATTTAGGCGCAGGAACAAAATGCGCCAATCTCAAACTCGACCGAAAAACAATAAAGTGTTTTTTTGAAAGCAAAAAAATTGATACAGGAATGACCAAGCTAGGGGCCATAATAGGAGATCGAACGCAGCTGGGCTGCAATGTAGTGACGAATCCTGGCTCTTTGCTTGGCCAAGACGTTTTTTCTCACCCTTGCCTCAATCTTGAAGGGTTTATCCCCTCTAACTCCTTGGTTCGGGCTCCCGCAAAACCTATTATTCAAAAAAAGACCTCTTGAGTTTTTTAATAATTTATTAATAATTTCTTGTTTTTATAATAATAAAAAAAGATTACAATTAGTATTAAAGTAATTTATTAAGGAAAAAATATGGATCCCAATAGACCTATAAACTCCATGCACGCCTTAGACTATAACCTTCCTCTAAAAGAGGTAGAAAACCTGAACAAACAGATAAAAAAGTCGAACGAAGAATTGGAGCTCGAACATGTTGCTATTCAACCACAAGCATCTTCTAGAATAACCAGGGTTTGGGAAAAAATAAAGCTAGGAATTGGAGACCTCACAGGGGGAATAAAGCGTTTAGGAAAATGGGTGTTTAGTCCTTTTTATCGATTGGCAGAAAAAATTTATCAAGTCGCTATGAAAGTATCTGCAACCGTTGAAACAACAAATTCTCCTGAAATTTATGAATTTACAGCTAAACCGGGTTACATACTACGGGCTACGGAATACCTTATTTTTGAGTTTCCAGAGAATAGGAATATGGAAGATTCGGAAAAAGTGTCCTATATTTTTAAACAAATTGATGAAATTGGATTTACAACCTTAGAAGAGACTTTGCGACATCTTCGTCCTACTGGTAGTTTTACAGAAAAGGTAACATTTTATTTGTGTTTATCTGAATTCGACTATAATCCTGTAACTAAGACTTCAAGCCCAGACCCAACAAAACGGAGTAACAATGTTCCTCTAATAAGTTCTTATATAAAAGAACTTTTATATTCAGCGTTAGGGACATTGTTAGCGACATTAAAGGAAAATTCACAGGAGGCTATCGAAGCGGGTAAAAAAATCGACAACATCGTTAAATGGATTAATACGGAAATTACTAACAACAATGAAATAGATTTTGGTGTTCTTCAAGACCAAATAAAGGATGTTTTTCTTTTTATAGGAATAAAAAGGTTATAATTAGTACTAAAATAATTTATTAAGGAAAAAATATGGAGCCCTCCTATACAGACACTGTGAATAGAATTTCTCAAATAGGGGTAGAAAACCCCAACAAAAAATTCGAGATCGAACAAATTGCTATTCAACCACAAGGATCTTCCAGAATAACAAAGCTTTGGGAAAAAATAAAGCTAGGATTTGGAGACCTAACAAGGGGAGTAAAGCGCTTAGGAAAATGGGTGTTTCGTCCTCTTTATCGATTGGGGAAAAAAATTTCTCAACTCTCTATGCAAGTGTCTACAACCGTTGAAAAAAGAAATTCTTTTGGAAGTTTTGAAATTTATTTATTTACAAATAAACATGGTGAGAACACCGTACTAGGGGCTAAGGCATTCATTCTTTTTTCCTTTCCAGGGAATATCGATATGGAAAATTCGAGAGATGCTTCCTCTAGTGTTTTTGAAAAAATTAATGAAATTGGATTTACAACCTTAGAAGAGACTTTGCGACATCTTCGTCCTAATGGTACCCTTGAAGAGGATTTAGCATTTTATTTGTATTTATCTGAATTCGACTATGATCGTGCAAGTAAAACTTCAAGCTCAGAGGCAACAAACCGGACTAAGAATATTCCTCTAATGCGTGATTATATAAAAAGACGTTTATATTCCGAGTTAGACAAATTGAACGAAAATTCAGTGGTTGAGAAAATCAACGAAATGGTTGAAGATATTTGTAGGCAAATTACTGACGATAATGAAATAAATTTTCCTCCTCTTGAAAAACGACTAAAGGATCTTTTGCAGACCTCCTCCAAAGATTAAGAGTTTTGTGAAGAGCAATACAACCTGACAACTTTTCTTTCTTACATTATATTGCAAGGCTCGATATGATGGCTGGTCTTTTAAGAGACTAGCCATATGCCAACTATTTCCGTTGTTCAGACCCTAGAGCCATACAAGCAGCTCATTGATAAAAAAATCCAAAACTATATTGACCAACTAGGACCTAAAAATCGGGTGCGGGATGCGTGTGAATATGCGCTATTAAACGACGGAAAGCGATTTCGCCCGGCTCTTGTCATGATGATTGCAAAAGGATTAGGTCACGAAGTAGATGTGTCGCAGGCAGCACTTGCCATTGAATTTTTTCATACAGCTTCCTTGATTGCTGACGACCTTCCTTGTATGGATGATGATAGCGAGCGTCGAAATCAACCGACTGTTCATCGAGTTTTTGGGGAATCGACTGCCTTGTTAGCTACCTATGCACTGATCTCTTCGGGATATGCATGTTTAGCTAATAATGCTTCTCAGATCAAACACCATTGCTCCTTATCTTTTGCCAAAGAAGCAGATCTCTTATGCCGATTAGCAATTGAGAATATTTCATTCAATACAGGATTATTTGGAGCCGCTAGTGGACAATTGTTAGATCTCGCCCCTCCCAACCTCACACTGCCCATGCTGAAGGAAATTATCCACAAAAAGACTGTGACTCTTTTTGAAATTTCATTTGTATTGGGATGGCTATTTGGTGGAGGGAACCAAGATCTCTTGCCTATGGTCAAAAAAAGCGCATCTCATTTTGGAATGGCTTTTCAATTTGCCGATGATATTGATGATATGGAACAAGATCTTATCCATAATCATTCGCTAAATATAGCCAATGTATGCGGTAAAGAAAATGCGTTCCTTTTTTTTGAAGAAGAAATCAGATTTTTTAAAGAAACTCTCGTTTGTCTTGCTCTTCAAGAAAGCGAATTAGCGAATTTATTGCCTTTTGTCGTTCCAGCCTGAGTTAGTTTAACGGAGAAGCGGCGATTCGATTTCCGCCTCTTCGTTTGAAAATCTCTTATTTCTTTCGTGTTTTTAGGTTAGGGCTTCTTCTAAAGCAGGTTCTTCTTTTGGAGAAGGAGGCTTTGATTGTCCTTTGGGTTGATTTTTCGATTCTTGGACAATGAGTTTTTCAATTTCTTCTAATAGGGCTGAGTTTTGCTTCAATTCTTCTCGGACAGCTTCTCTTCCTTGCCCTAGTCGTTGCCCTTTATAGCTAAACCAAGCTCCCTTTTTATCAATGATATTCAACTCTGTTGCCATGTCAATAGCAGTTCCTGTGCGGGAAATTCCTTCATTAAAGAGAATATCAAACTCTGCCACTTGGAAAGGGGGAGCTAATTTATTTTTACTCACTTTTACTTTGACCCTATTTCCAATTTCTCCGGTATTATCGGGTCCCTTGATCCCTTCTTTTCTACGAATTTCTAAACGCATCGAAGAATAGAATTTTAAGGCCCGTCCTCCTGTCGTCGTTTCTGGATTTCCGTATACGATCCCAATTTTATCTCGAACTTGGTTGATAAAGATTGCACAGGTATTGCTTTTTGCTAATGCGGAAGTGAGCTTTCGAAGAGCTTGAGACATTAGACGGGCTTGTAAACCCATGAATTGATCTCCGATTTCTCCTTCTAATTCAGATCTAGGAACAAGAGCCGCGACAGAATCAATAACAATGACATCGACTGCATTGGATCTGGCTAAACTTTCTACAATATTGAGAGCCTCTTCGCCACAATCTGGTTGGGAAATAAGGAGTTCATCTAAATTGACTCCAATTTTTGCTGCATAATGAGGGTCGAGAGCATGTTCTGCATCAATGTAAGCTGCAATTCCCCCATTTTTTTGTGCATTGGCAACAATGTGCGAAGCTAGGGTAGACTTTCCTGAAGATTCGGGACCATAAATTTCGACAACTCGACCTCTTGGCACTCCTCCGATTCCTAATGCAATATCAAGCGCTAAAGATCCTGTTTTGATCACATCCATTTCATGCTCTTGCGAAAACTTGCCAAAAGACATGATCGATCCATCGCCGAATTGTTTTTTAATTTGCGCTACTGCAAGCCCCAATGCTTTTTTCCGTTCGGGATCTGGAGTTATCTTTGATTGTTGTTGTGACATACGAGTATTTTCTCCGAATAAAATTTTCTAATTATGCTAACACATTGGCTTATTTCATCAAAAAAGATAAATTTCATCCATCGGAATATCGAGGGGTCCATATGGAAATTCTTCAAGAGATTGTTCTTTAAAACCAATTCCCCATATTTTTTGGATGCGGCAGGTTGATAGAAATTGATCGTACAACCCTTTTCCATACCCAAGCCGATGTTTGGTATGAAGATCAAAACCTAGTCCTGGAATAAGTCCAATTCCGATTTGATTGGCATCAATGGGCATGCAATCAGAAGTAGGTTCATAGAATCCCCAAGAGTTCTTTTTCAATTGTTCTTTCTTGTTGACGAGGTGTAATGCAAGATGATTCCCTTCTCTCTTTGGAAGAACTAATCGATTTTCACTCATTAATTTGTGATTAAGATCCCACAAATTAATTTCAGACCCAATGCTGGCAAAAGAAAGAATCTGCTCTACCGCTCCTATTTTCTGATAGAGCTCCTGACAGGCAGCAAAAGAAGCTGTCTCTCTTTGTTGTATGGGAATGGAAAGACGGATTTTTTTTAAATAAATCCGCAAACTCTTTTTATTGTTCTGGTCGACCATTTTGATAATCGAGTTTGTGAACGAAATGGCCATCTGCATCAAAAATAGTAACCGTTCCTTTACCATCTATTATTTGGCTTACAGGAGTTTTTTCTTCTTTTTTAAAATAATCGCCTCGAACCAGTTTGTCATTTTCGTATTCTTCCATAAGCATTAAATTTCCATCTCGATACCATGCAGTAAGAACTCCAGTTTTCTTGTTGTTTGCCATCTCTTTTTGGCTTTCCAAGATTCCTGTATTGTACCAAGTTTTGACTACGCCTTGGATTTTCCCTTCATACCAGTAAAAGGAAATCTTCGGTTGAGGAGAATCAGAAGCTGGGAAAAACCGATCATAATATTCGATTTCTTCTCCGTGTTTTATTCCGTTTTTGACATGATATACTCGTTTTAAAGAACCCTCAGGAGTAAATACCTCTACTTTCCCTTCTAAAACCCCATTTTTAAATTCTTGGAGCTCTTGGATCCGATCTTTTCCAAAGAGGGCTCGTATGCCGTTTCCATTTTTTACTTCTGCAATAAGGGTTTCTTCTTTATCAAAGTATGTTCCGTTTTGTAATTTTCCTCGGTAATATTCTTCTTCGCTGGCGACTTGACTACCTTCCCAATACCGAAGGCTGGAACCATCTTTACACCCTGAAGAGTAGGTTGTTTGTTGAAGAAGAGTCCCTCCCGGTCTATATATTTCTAAGACACCTTCGAGTTCATTTTTTGTGTAAGGGAGTCTTTTCCAGATTTGGCCATCGGG
>Ga0206975_1245_pt1 | contig 11555 bp, 12 predicted proteins | sample Alteio_BWOrgHeat_81_FD_152919 | JGI IMG/M metagenome (GOLD analysis project Ga0206975, IMG submission 152919) | Enriched cells from forest soil in Barre Woods Harvard Forest LTER site, Petersham, Massachusetts, United States -... | ecosystem: Environmental > Terrestrial > Soil > Temperate forest >... | reverse complement strand
GGACTTAGAGCTTGGTGGTTACCGCTTCGAATCTGATCGGAGGGGTGGTTATTGGCAGTAATGATGAAGAGGGGTAGCAATTTCCCCGAGGTATCGGCAAAGGGGAAGTACTTCTGGTGCTCAACCATCTCGGAGATAAGCACCTCTTGTGGCGCCTCCAGGTAGTTCTCATTGAACTTCCCGACAGTCAATTCAGGCCACTCCACAAGGTGGACCACCTCGCGCAGCACCTTCTCTTTTTGAAGCACCTTGCCCTTATTATCGGTCTCGATTTTTTCCAGTTGTTTCAAAATAGATTGCCTTCTCTCTTCAATGCTGGCCATAATGAAGCGTTTGCGAAGTTCTTCCAGATAGTGATCTGCATGTGAGATATCAAAGGTTCCAGGAGAGAGAAGGGGGTGTCCAGAAGAGGTGCGTCCCGCAATTAAGTGGGTGATGGAAAAAGGAATGACACTGCTTCCAAAAAGAGAGACGACCCAGCGAAGGGGTCTCGCATAGGAGATATCATAATCAGCCCAACGCATCTTTTTAGGGAAATCGATGTTTGCAATTAGGTGGGGAAGCTCTTTTGAGAGCATCTCTGCCGTATTAATGCCTTCGTGGCGTATTTCGGCAAAGAGATAATCTACTTTATTAATTGAACGCACAGAGAGTGTAGGAGAGCTCTGGAGCTGATTCTTATTGATAGGCGGAATGTTTAATGATTTGAAAAAGCCGAGGCCGATCTGTGTGGGGTCGCCTTTATCGTCGAAGGCAGAAGAGAGAGGCGGGCCCTTCTTCTCCACTTTTTTGGCCTCTGTACCATGGGAAAGGTCGTGGATGAGGGCTGTGATCCTACGCGGAGTTCCGAAGGTTTCAATTTTGGAAAAGCCAATCCCCTTTTCTGTGAGCAATTGAGTAAGATCTCTCTCCAGATTTTGCACGCCGATGGGGACAAAGGTTGCCGGTAGCTCTTCGGAACCGATTTCAAGTAAAAAGTTCTCTCTTTGCTGAGGATTGGAGGAGGATTTAATGACAAAGGTAGGGGTCTCTTCCCGCCTTTTTTTAGCGAGCTTCATGAGGGGGAAGCCCTCTTTTTCCCGGCTCTTCAGGTAGGCTTCGGCAATTTTCCTGGAGAGGTTGCGGATTCTGGCGATGTAGCCGGTCCTCTCTGTGACAGAGATGACGCCTCGGGCATCTAAGAGATTGAAGGTATGGGATGTCTTCAAGACAAAATCGAAGGCTGGCAGGGGGAGCTCCAGATCGATGAGCCTCTCAGCCTCTTTTTCAAAATCGTCAAAGTGGCGAAACAGGATCTCAGCATTGGCTTCATTGAAATTGTAGTGGCTCCACTCCACCTCATTTTTTTTGAAGATATCCCCATAGTTGAGCTCCTCGTTCCACTTAAGGTCAAAAAAGGAGTCGACCTGTTGGAGATAGAGGGCAATGCGCTCTAGTCCATAGGTAATTTCTCCGGTGACAGGTTTCACATCGACACTTCCGACGCATTGGAAATAGGTGAATTGTGAGATCTCCATCCCGTCAATCCAGACCTCCCATCCAAGCCCCCAGGCTCCCAAGGTGGGATTCTCCCAGTCGTCATGGACAAAGCGGACATCGTGTTTTTTCAGGTCGAAACCGATGCGCTCAAGCGATTTAAGGAAGAGCTCCTGAATATTTTCTGGAGAGGGTTTCAAAATGACCTGGAATTGGTGATAAAACTGGGTGCGATTGGGATTTTCCCCGTAACGGCCATCTTTGGGCCTTCTTGAAGGCTCTACATAGGCCGCCTTATAGGGCTCTGGACCCAGACAGCGCAGAAAAGTAGTTGGATTTGAGGTGCCCGCGCCCACTTCCAAATCGTGGCCTTGATGGATAGCGCAACCTTGCTCGGCCCAAAACTGGGTAAGTTTTAAAATCATCTCCTGAAAGGTAGATTGGAAAGTAGACATGGGAAACTCATATTTGCTAAAAGTAAGAGAAGAGACTATAGGAAAAACATATCGGTCCAGTCAAGGAGATGGCTTTGTCAGAGTTAAAAAAAAGAGATTCCAGCTCCATCTCCTCTGCGCTCCACCCCCTCCATACTCCTAGAATGGAGGAAGATATACAAGAGGATCTACCCCTTACGCTATTAATTCCTTTAACCGATTCCAATGATTGCATTCTCCGATCCTTAGAAAGCTTGAAGGCTCAAAAACAGAAGCCTAAAGAGGTGATCATTTTAAACGGTGGGGTGGATGATAGGGTGATCAGAGCTGTGAAAGAGTTCAATCCTTTGATTACCCGCATCTATCCTACACCCACAAACCTAGTTTCCGACCTTTTGAATAGAGGGGTTCTTCTAGCAGAAAATCCTTATACGATGATCCTTTTTCCTGGCTCTGTCTATCTATCAGTATATGCCCTTCAAGACCTCTACCATCAAGCCTACACAAACCCTCAAGCCGACCTGATTTATACAGGAGTTCTCCTGAGAAAAAAGGGGGGCGATATCAAATATCAGCAGCCCTTTAGCAAAGAGCTACTAAAAAAGGGGGAGCAGCCCACTTTTTTAGAAGCCTGCCTTTTTAAAACCTCTCTTTTTGAAAGGGTGGATAAATTCAAGTCATTCAAAGAGGCTCTGGACTTTGATTTTTTTTGCAGCTTGAGTGAAATGGGCATGCACTACATCTCTTTGAAGCGCATTTATCTGGAAGTAGAGAGGCTTTATCATAAGAAAAAGACCCATGCAGCCTTTGAAATGGCAGTGATATTGACCCGCCATTTCGGCTTAAAGTGGGGGATAAGGAGTCTACTTCTTAGGAGTGCACTCAATCGTGTCTTGTAAATTTTTGGGGCCAAAAGCTTCAGGGAGGAGCTCTCTCAATGTTTTTTTTGCTACCACCGTTCCATCCTCTTTGGCAATGATGACCACCATGTCTGGATTGAACTCATTGATGACCTGTCTGCAGGCGCCGCAAGGGGAGCCGCCATCTTTTGTTACAACTGAGATTGCTTGAAAATTTTTCTTACCCATCGAAACGGCAGAGAAGATCGCTGAACGCTCAGCGCAATTGGTCAATCCATAGGAGGCGTTCTCGACATTGCACCCCTGGATGATCTGACCATCTTCAGAAAGGAGGGCTGCCCCTACTTGGTAGGTCGAGTAGGGGGCGTAAGCTTTTAAACGCGCTTCTTGGGCATTTTTAACTAAATTTTTTACTTGAGTATCGGTCAAATCCATAGAATAAACAGTTGTAGAAGCCAGTAATGTGAGTAAAATAAATATAATGTTTTTCATAAAACAACTTTAGTGATTTTAACAATTTCTTAATCTGATATAATAAATGCAAAAAAAAAAATATAGCCAAGGCTTTTTTGTATTATGAACCTATCTCACTATTCAAAAAACCTGCTTTTTGCGCCTTTTTCCACATCTTTTAGAGGAGCAACGCAGTCCTACTTGTTCAAGTATGTCCTGCGCTGCGCCTCTAAAATCTGTGAAAAAATCCATCAAAAATCAAATCTTTTGAATAGTGAGATAGGTTCATGAGTATTTCGATTACTCTTTCAGACTACTACCTCGGTATTCCTGCATTGCAAAGAGTCGAGGAGATGCCCAAAACAGGGAGTGGAAGATCTCCAACTCACAATTTTTGGGTAGATGAACCTAAAAAAATCCTTATGCCCCTAGCCTATGCGGCAGGAATGGTAGGCTATACCCTCTCAATTCTCCCTCGTATCGCCTGCGTTTTTAAAGATGCTTGCATGGTCCTTCTGACCTTTTTTTATGCTTTGAGCCGCCGATTGGATGACGACTCAATTGCAGCTCTGAAGATCCGTATTTTTGCACTGGGGGCAAGCTGTGCCGAGGTAGGAAGTGCGTTTATTGGAGTTGTCTGTCCAATCATTGCTTATAAAATCGACGACTACTTACAAACCTACTATTGGATAAACACTCTCTCCTTTTTCCCTTACGGAGATGCCAATGAGTACTATTATCAAAATGCTCATGCACCCGATCCTATCCCTGTCCCTGTCCAAAATAGTGGGATAAATAACCACTCAGCACCTCAGACAAGAGTTCTGGACTTGGATCCTGATGATTTCCCAGACGATCCTGAGCTACAACGCGACATTAGAGCGAATATGCGAATGGGAGGTGGACCACAATTTGGCGGAGCAGTGTATCCAATCAATGATGAAGTCCACGATCATTTTGATCCTCGGCGACAGGTCAATGTTCTTAATGTGGGAAATGATTATCCAGCGCATCCGCCTAGAAATCTTCTGTTTAATCAAGGGTTTTTGATGGCTGTTCTTATTGCTCAAGCTCAACTGGGTGGACAGGATAATGCTTTTAATGCGGCAATTCAATTAAGCAATGAAGAGCATACTCACGCTATTCAAAATGAAACTGATAATATCGTACAAGAGCTGCCAGCACAAGAGGCGAAGGGAGCCTTCAATGACCTCGAAAATTATGTAGACCACGCCTTCTGTGGAGAACACATGTCATTGATTACGCAGTTTACACTGATCAGGCTCTTTGATAAAAAAATCGGGAGTCAGTTTGTTCAGGAAGAACTTACTCAGAGGTACGCTGAATGTAAAGCCATTTACGACAAGATGCTCGCTGCTTTACCCTCTTCCCAGACAAGTCTACTAAAAGACTACCTCTACCATGCCGCTCTTCAGCACTATTTTAAAGCGATTGAAACTTCAGGTGTAAAATCCGAAATGGACATGAAGCCGAAAAGTGAAGCTATTGATGAGTTAAAGGATCAAGTAGCTGCTTTAGATCAGAAGCTTCAAGAAGAAGGCGATGTAGATAGTTTTATTAAAGCGATAAAGGCTTTCCACGGTAGTTTTTATGAATTCCGGGTCTTGCATCAAGATTTTTACAAACAAGCGTGTAGTTAATAGATGGACTCTTTTTTTGAATACTCTCTAAATGAGTTGGAAGCCCTTTTCAAAGAAAAATCTCTTCCCTCTTATCGATTGAAACAGCTCACGGAGTGGGTCTATCAAAAAAAGTGCACCGATCTCAATCAGATGACCAACCTTCCCCTTGCTTTAAGAGGGGAGTTGGGAAGCCTATTTGCCCTCCCTCTCTTGAAATTGAAGCAGCACCACCTCTCTCAGGATTTGGAAACAATCAAATATCTCTGGGAGCTGCCCGATGGTAAACTGGTAGAGAGTGTCCTCATCATGTCCGACAATCGAAGAACGGTCTGCGTCTCTTCTCAAGTGGGCTGCCCTGCGCGCTGCGCCTTTTGCGCCTCTGGCAAAGAGGGGTTGAAGCGCAATCTGACAGCTGGGGAGATTGTGGAGCAGATTTATCTCATCGACTCTCTTTTGAAGGAGAAGGGGGAGAGGGTCTCCCACATCGTCTTCATGGGGATGGGGGAACCGCTTGAGAATTATGATGCCGTGGTGAAGGCAATAGAAAACCTGATCCATCCTGAGCTCTTTGGATTTTCCCATCGGCGCATTACCGTTTCCACTGTTGGTGTCATTGAAGGGATTGAAAAGCTGGCGCATTCTGGACTCAAAGTGAATCTAGTGCTCTCTTTACACGCACCAAACCAGCGGATCCGTCAAAAAATTATCCCCTACGCAAGAAGATATGAGCTGGATGATGTACTGAAGGCAATGGACTATTACAGTGAGAAGACCAAAAGGGATATCACATTTGAATACACCCTTTTACGGGGGATCAATGACGCTCCTGACCACGCGCTTGAGCTTGCCGATTTATTGAAGGAGCGCCAATGCACGGTGAATTTAATTCCCTATAATCCGGTCACAGGTCTCAAGCTTCAACGGCCCGAAACAGAAGCGATTTGGGAGTTTCGGAAAATCCTGGATCAAAAAAAAATTAATAATACCTGCCGCTATACAAAGGGAGATGACATTGCAGCTGCCTGTGGTCAACTTGCTTTAATCACGCAAGAAGTCTAAAAGTCTAATCAATCAAATTGGATAATGCTCGACTTTGTATCCCGGTTGATTTATAGTAGAGTTTGTAAACTTTTTTTTTATTGAGTGGCTAAGCGTGAGTGTTCCTAATTATCTCACTTTTATACGCATCTTCATCAGCCCCATCTTTATGCTGATCTATCTAGAGCATGAAATGTTGGGGATTAGCATGACTGCACTGCCCTATGTCCTACTTTTTTTATTTGGACTCTCAGAAATTTCCGATACTTTTGATGGGTTTTTAGCTAGGAAATACAACCAGGTCACCGATTTCGGCAAGATTCTCGACCCTATGGCCGATAGCATCTACCGCATCTCAGTCTTTTTAACCTTTACAAGCCCACCTGTCGAGCTCCCCTTGCTTCTGGTCTTTATTTTCATCTATCGCGATTCCATGATCAGCGCGCTAAGGACAATCTGCGCTCTCAGGGGCTTTGCTCTTGCAGCCCGCTCCTCTGGAAAGATCAAGGCGATCATCCAGGCAGCAACGGCTTTTATCATTTTGATCCTCCATATCCCCTATTCCACCGGCTTGATGTCCCAGGCAAGCCTCCATCGCGTGGCTCTCATTGCCACTAGTATTGCAGCAGGATATGCCCTATTTTCAGGAATTGAATATATCTATGCCAACCGCGATGAGATCAAACGTCTTTTAACTGAACGCGCCAAGGGTTCGTTGACCGATGTCTAAAGAAAGTTATGATGTCTAAGAGCCGCTACGATGTCTTAGGAATTGGTGGCCCCATCATTGACCAAATTCTTCCCGTCTCCCATGAATATATGGAGTCGATTCCCGGCGAAATCGGGGGCATGATGCCCGTCAATTATGAGACCCTCATTTCCATTATCCAAGAGAGCGGTTCTAAGCCCATCCCTGTCTTGGGAGGAAGTGCCCGAAATATGATCAACGGGATGGCGAGGCTTGGGGAAAGGTGCGCCTTTTGTGGAAAGATCGGCAGCGATGAGCTATCCCATTTCTACACCTCCTCTCTAAAGGCAAAGTCGATCATCCCACTATTGATCCACTCTTCTACCCCTACAGCCCAGGTCCTTGCTCTGGTGACACCCGATGGGCAGAGGACCTTCCGCACCTTCTTAGGCGCCTCCATGGAGATGAGAGGGGAGGACCTGGACCCCGCCATTTTTGAGCATGTGCGTCTTGTCCATATTGAGGGGTACGCCCTCTACAACGGCGATTTAGTAGAAAGAGCCATGTCCTATGCCCAAAAGGCCGGAGCGAAGGTCTCCTTCGACCTGGCCAGTTTTGAAATTGCAAGGTCATTCAGAGAAACTATCCTTTCACTTTTAGATCAGTATGTAGACATTGTCTTCGCCAATGAGCTTGAATCCAAAGCCCTCACAGGTTTTGATGAAGAGGAGGCCGCAGGCTATTTAGGAGGCCTCTGTGAAGTGGGTATTGTCTTAATGGGGCCGCAAGGGTGCTGGGTGAGGAAGGGGAGGACAAAGGTCCACTGTCCCGCCTATCCTGTCCAGCCGCTTGATACAACAGGGGCCGGAGACCTCTTTGCGAGTGGATTTCTCCACGCCTATCTGCAGGGATTTTCTATTGAAGAGTGCGCCCATTATGGAGCGATTGCCGGTAGAGCCGTAGTGCAGGTAATGGGTGCTGAGATTCCCCATGAGCACTGGGAGGACATCTACCGCCAGCTCAAAAAACAACTCCCTTGATCCTATTCAATTTTTGTCCACGTTACAACTCAACGCAAAGGCGCAAAGATTAAAATATTCGGGTCTTTGGCTTGAAAGTAAGAATGCGCAGATTTATGGAGATGACTCAAGAGGAGTTGGCCGAAAAAGCAGAACTGCATCCAACCTATTTAGGTTCAGTAGAAAGAAGGGAAAGAAATATAGCCTTAGAAAATATCATTGCCATAGCCAAGGCATTAGGATGTTCTCCAAAAGATTTGATGCCAGAATAAAAGAGAATTCAAACCTTTACAGAGGTAGCAAAATCCTTAACGTGCTTTATAAGCCGAATTCTGAGCTGACCCAATTAAGATTAAATATTGAAAAACTGAGAGAAATCAACGATATCATTAAAGACCTCACTTTCCCTGATTAATTGGCTCACTCCATTAACATGGATAAGAACAGGTCTAACAGAAACTCCTTTTGGAACCGACAAGCTTTCGATTTTCTTTTCCATTTCCTCAATCACAGAGCTTTTGACCTCAGAAGAGCTGAATTTGACTTCACACACATAAAGAGTATTGTGCTTCGTTTGGATTAGCAGGTCTATTTGGCATCCTTTCATCCGTTGTGTTTTTCTCTGAAAAAATGGCCCTGCATTTGAAATCTCAGAAATGTCGATTCGAAGAATTTCGCACAGCTTTTTTAGATTATTCAGAACAAGATTTTCGAACTGAAGTCCCATCACGGATTCCCATCCAGGAAGGTACATGAAAGATTTTGACTCAAACAAGTTTTTAGAAATTCTGTCCTTATTTGGCTCGATGTACCTTAAATAAAACCTAAGATAGTTATCCTTTAGCCTAAATTTTTTCAGTCTGGATTCCTCTTTTTTCGATAAATTCCATGTACAGTCTTCCTGAATAAATCCTGCAAGAGCGAGATCGTCTAAACATCTTGATAGATAGCCACTCTTTCCTATTCCTAAGCTTTTGCTTATCTCGTCGAGAGAGAGCGATGAATGATCAAGAGCCTTTACGATATTCCCGTATGTTGTTGCTTTTTTAGAGAATAGATCGGAAAAGATTTGATCAAATTCACGGAATAAAATTCCCTCAGATTGGAAACAGAGTCTTTGAATATTGTCCTCCGATGAGTGAGAAGGAATTATCTCTTCTAGGTATTTCGGAATCCCTCCTGTCACAGAAAGCATTTTAAACTTTTCGTAAGCACTCACCTTGTTTCTTCTAGATCCCCAAAATTGACTACTTTCATCTATAGACAGCTCTTCCAGAACCATGTCTAAAGAGATTCGTCCAACAAATCCTGTGCTTTGCAAGATATTCTCTTCAATCCAGCTGGATACAGAGCCACAGATGATCATAATCAGATTTGAATTCTCAGAAAGATGTAGATCCCAAGCTGTTTTGAGCTTTCCAAGAAAGTCTTGGTCTTCTGATCCCATCCACGAAATTTCATCTAAAACGATGATGATCCTTTTGTCTTTAGATAGATTCCCAAGAAAAGTGAAGTGTTCGACCCAATCTGAGGCCTGCATCTTTGGCATTCCAAGGCTCTTGGATAGCTGGGCAGAAAAATCGTCTAATTGTCTTTGCAAAGAGATCAGCTACCGATATACTATCTATTTTAGAAGAGACAACCTCAGAAGATGGAATTGAATGTTCGGGGACGGTATCGGTAATAAACATTTTTTCAATTTCACTGCTATCAATCAATTTGTAAGCATCTCCTACCAGTAGACCATGGGTCACTGCGACAAATATTTTTTTAGCTCCGGCCTTTTTACAGGTATTTGCTGCTGCTACTAAGGTCCCCCCTGTAGAGCACATATCATCGACTAGGACCACATTCTTATCTTTTACCTCTCCAATGATGGAATAGACCTCTACCTTTTCAGAGCTAATCCTCCGCTTATCCAAAAGCGCAAAGTCTGCGGAAAGGCTATTCGCATAGGCGCGCGCCTGTTTGATAGCGCCAAGGTCGGGAGCTGTCACTACCAGGTCGTTGAGGTTCAAAGTTCGTATAGCGGAGACAAGATGGGGCCGGGCATAGAGATTATCGACCGGGATATCGAAAAAGCCCTGGATCTGGCCCGCATGGAGATCCATGGTCAGAACCCGTGTTGCTCCGGCTGTGGCTAATAGATCGGCAACCAATTTTGCAGTGATAGGGACGCGGGGCTTATCTTTTCGGTCCTGGCGCGAGTAGCCAAAATAGGGGATCACAGCGACGATGCTGCGCGCCGATGCTCTTTTGAGGGCATCGATCATGATCAGCAGCTCCATGAGGAAGTAGTTGGGCCTCCTTGCAATGGATTGGACGACAAAGACGTCTTTCCCTCTGACATTTTCTAGAATTTGTACGTAGATCTCGCCATCGGGGAATGGCTCAAATAATATTTTACCAAGTGATATTTGTAGATTTGCCGCGAGGCGGCTTGCAAACTGGGGATGAGAGGTCCCAGCGAATATCTTGAAACTGTCTGAACTCTCTTCTTGCTGAATCATGGGTAGTACAGAGTTGGGGTGGAAGGATTCGAACCTCCGATACACGGTACCAAAAACCGTTGCCTTACCACTTGGCTACACCCCATCAGATGCTGAAAATCATGATCCTAACGCTCTTTTGATTTATTCGCAAGTCAATTTGATTTTGTGTAAGGCGGGTTTGAATTTAAAAACACAACTTGATAACGTTCGATAAAACGATTCTAAACCTCCTGAAAGACTGCTATGAAAATCATACAGGTTGCTGCGGAACTTGCCTTTTGCGCGAAAGTAGGCGGGCTTGCTGACGTCGTTATGGGTTTAAGCCGAGAGCTGATCAGAAAAAGGCATCAGGTCGCCATTATCCTCCCACGCTATGACTGCATCGACCACAGCCATATCCAGGAGGAGGAGATTATTCTCCACGACCTCTGGTCCTATTTCAAAGGCAACTTGTACCATAATACAGTCTGGAAGGGGACGATTAACGAGGTCACCATCTACCTCATTGAACCGCACGAGCCGGAGCACTATTTTAACAGGGGCCATTTTTACGGCTCACCCGATGATGTCGACCGCTTCCTCTATTTCTCCAGAGCCGCTTTGGAATTCATCCTTAAAAGCGAGCTCCATCCCGATATCATCCACATCCACGATTGGCAGACTGCTGCTATTGCCCCCCTTTTCAATGAGATCTATAAACCACTCGGCCTCTCTAACTGCAAGATCATTTTCACTATCCATAATTTGGAGTACCAGGGCCGCTGCGCAGGCCACAACCTCCTCAATGCAGGCCTTGATCCTACCAAATATGATTCAGAAGAGCTGCTCAAAGACCCCCTCTATAAGGGCGATTTCAATCTGATGAAGGGGGGAATTGTCTACGCCGACGTCGTGACAACAGTATCTCCCAATTATTCTGAGGAGGCTCTGACTCCTACAGTCGGTATGGGGTTGGAATCCATTTTAAAAAAACAGCAGTCCAAATTTTTTGGAATTTTGAATGGCATCGATACCGAATATTGGAATCCAGAGAAAGATCTCTACCTCAGCCACCACTATTCGGCAAAGAGGGTTGCATTAAAGAAAAAAGACCACCCCGCCATTGAAGAAAAAGAGAAAAATAAGGAGCATCTCAGGCGTGCCCTCTCTTTAAGCCATGATAAAAGACCCCTTGTGAGCTGCATTACAAGGCTGGTCAGCCAAAAGGGGCCTGAGCTGATCAAAGAGGCCATCTACTATGTGCTCGAAAAAGGCGGACAGTTCATTCTCTTAGGATCACTTTCCGATCCCCGCTACCAAGATGAATTTCTCGATCTCAAACAAGAGATGACAACCTCCCCTCATGTACACATCGAACTTGCCTACCATGAAGGCCTTTCTCACCTTGTTTTTGCAGCCTCTGATCTTTTCATTGTTCCCTCCCTCTTTGAACCCTGCGGCTTGACCCAGCTA
>Ga0206975_1246_pt1 | contig 11683 bp, 11 predicted proteins | sample Alteio_BWOrgHeat_81_FD_152919 | JGI IMG/M metagenome (GOLD analysis project Ga0206975, IMG submission 152919) | Enriched cells from forest soil in Barre Woods Harvard Forest LTER site, Petersham, Massachusetts, United States -... | ecosystem: Environmental > Terrestrial > Soil > Temperate forest >... | reverse complement strand
GATGGCGCTGCGCAGTTCGAATCCGCGAACATCGGCAGGAGGCGCCGGGCTGCGCAACTTCTTCGTGCCCTTCCAGGTAGCGCTGTCGCTCGCGCTGGTTGTGGTGGCGGCATTGTTGGGTACCACAGTAACGCGACTTCTGATGGAGAACTCCGGATATCGCACCGATAACGTGGTCTTCGCGCTGACGGACTTTCTCCGCGTTCCGCAAAAGGGCGATACGCTTGTGGCGCTTTATCACCGCATGGCGGAGCGGTTGGAAGAACGGCCAGGCGTGGAGCAGGCCAGTGTCTCCGCAATTTCTCCTTTTTTGGGCTGGCGCTGGAGCGATGAGTTTGTTGCCGCCGACAATTCCCAACACCAGGCACCAGTCGAAGCAATGGAGAACATCATCACCGCGCATTATTTTTCTGCGCTGGGAATATCCATTCTCACAGGACGCGACCTCACTAACAGTGATGCCGACCGGAACTCCTGCATCGTGAGCCAGGCAGCCGCGCGACTCTACTTCCCCCATACCTCTGCGCTGGGCAAGACACTCCGAAGCGTGGTCCGTCGGCCGGGGACGGGAAAGCCCGATGCTTTCCACGACTATGAGATTGTCGGCATTGCTCGGGACACGAAATACAACTCGCTCCGTGAATTGCCTCCCCCGATCGTCTATCTACCGCTCGCCGCGGGTGAGAACGGGCAGACGAATGGCGGGTCAAATCTCTTCTTTGTCATTCACGCGCGCAGTGTGGCAGCGGCCAACTCCGCCTATCTGGCTACGCTGCATGAGATGGCGCCGTCCAGTCCGGAGATCCCTCCTGCTGTGTTCAGCGAGTCGCTGCGTGACTCGGTTGCGCGGGAGCGCCTACTGTCTATTCTGTCGGGATTCTTCGCTCTGCTTGGTTTGTTATTGAGCGGCATCGGCATTTACGGACTGGTGGCCTGGAACGTGACGATGCGTACTACGGAAATCGGCGTGCGGATGGCTTTGGGCGCGACGCGTCCCAAGGTGTTCCTGTTGGTGATGCGACAGGTTGCCGGGTTGCTGGCGATCGGAGTGCTGTGTGGAGGAGTGGCTGCGCTCTTTGCCGCGCGATCCGTTCGCAGCTTTTTGTTTGAGGTGCGGCCGGGCAATCCCTGGGTTTTCGTTCTGTCTGCCCTGGTGCTGGTTCTGATCGGACTGCTTGCTGCAACAATGCCGGCTCGGCGCGCGGTGTCGATCGATCCCATGCGGGCGCTGCGGACAGAATGATCCCTTAGGTTCAAAAAAGAGCAGCGGCATCCATCAACTGCAGTTTCGAACTATATGCCGGATCGGCATTGAGCTGGGCGCGCTTTTCCTTGATTGCCTGCTCAATGGCCTGAGCTTCCTTCCGCTTGTGTTCGTCGCGAAGGAAGTGGGCGTATTGTGCCATGAAAAAGAGGTAAGCGGGATGCCATGCCATCTCCTTGCCGACTATGTCATATCCCCGTTCCATGAGTTCTTGTGCCGAAGCCAGATTACCGTTCTTCCATTGGGCATAACCCAGCAGGAACATGTTCATTCCCGTTGGATAGTGCTCGGAGCCATACGTCTGGATTGTTAACGGAAGCGCAATCCGAAACTGTGCGATTGCATCACCGTACCGGTGGGACTGACAATCAGAAGAAGCCAAAACAAAAAGGCTGCCTATCCTGTCTTCAGGAACAGCTTTCGGATTTTGAGAGAAGGCGTCAACGGCGCGTTGCGCAAACTGCTTCGATTTTGCCGCACGATGTTCCCGAAGATAAAGGGTCGCGAGATGGTACCAACTCTTCGGAACTTCTGATTTCAACCCCGCCGCTTCGCGAATCTTCAATGCCTTTAGTTCCGCTTGTTCTGCTTCTTTTACAATTCCTGTTTCCATATATAAGGTTCCCAGATTATCTACAGCGACCGCCAAATCTGGTTGAGATACTGGCGCCATGCTTAACAATCTCATCGCGTGTTCATAGGCGATCTGGGATTCACCATACTTGCCTGCGTCCTGATACAGCGTGGCAAGGTGTGACCATATCCGGCCTGCCTGAACCGAAGGCATGTTCGGCGGCTCTGCATCGTGCGAACTGGCTTCATACACTGCGGTTTCCTTCTGCAAATCCTCTTTGGTCAGAATCTGTGCGTTTAGCAACAAGCCGCCTGCGCAGCAAAGCACCATGATCGATACTCGCAGACGAAGGGAAAACCTGCGGTAACACATATGCAGAACTGTCATGAGAAACCTCCTGAAGTCTGCACTCCTAAATAGCATTTCGGTTGCCATGTTGAATGTCTACATAAGATCGTTTATCTGTTGAATATCTACAGGAGATTAGCCTGCGAAATGTGTCCGCTTGCGGAAATGCTTGCCCAGAACCGGACAGTGTCCTGTGGTGTGCGTTCTTCGGCAGAAGGGCAGGATCGACTACAATCCTGTATCTGAACCGCGGAGTCGACTCTGCACCGGTAGTCAGTTCATCAGGCTTAGGATCACGTCCGATTGATTTATGTTCGTCGAGAAGCTCGCGTCGATCTCGGTTGCCTGTTACGACTCATGGCGACTTGTCTTCTGAGCTGTGTACCGTAGCAGCGGAGGTTACGATGCGTGGGTCCGATGCACGCGCAAAGGACCGGGCTGAGCCGATACGTGTTTCAATCGGAAGGAACCGGCGAAGTACGCATTGACTGATCGTGGATGTGTTGTCGGCAATACGGAACTTTCGCCTGTTATGTCCGTATTGCCGGTGATACAGCCTCAATCCGGTCTTCTTTCGAGATTCGCACGGTCGGGGGGCGATGCTGCGAGTACGATGTTCCCTGAGGTGGGGTAATGAGGCTCCTGCATTCCATCGGGCTCCCGCTCTTGCTGCTGGGTCTGCCTCTCCCTGCTCAGCAAGTAAGGTTCATAGCCTTCGCTCAGGCAACCACCGCACAATCGGGAACCGACGTAGATGCGAAAGTTGCCGCAATCATCGATGACGTTCTTAGACGTGGTGAAGGACGGGTGGAAGGCGACCCAGATGTGAAGACATACACCTGGGTACCGCCGTCGCAAGAGGATGTTCAGCGTATCCGAGAGATCGGACACGATGCTATAGCACCACTGGAGAAAGCCTTGGATCCTCCATATACGCGTCCTTTCCAAAGAACGTTGGCCGTAAGACTACTAGGGGAAATTGGGGGGGCTGATGTAGTACCGCCGCTGAAGCGAGTTCTGAAAGTGGACAATCCGAACTCCGTCCGAATTGCTGCTCTTGCAGCCCTTGTAAATGTTCCGAAGGACCTGGCTCTTCCCATTTTTCGTGAGGCTGTACATGACTCTGATCCTATCGTGGCTCGACTCGCGCAGGAATTGCTCACAGGCTACATCGACGTTTCTAAGTAATGTCGGTGACCTAACGATCTGCACAACAGAGGCAGTGCGCCTGCTGGCGATTGGTGGGTGTGTGTAGTCGGCTATACAGACACTTCAACCCGAAACTTCCCTATTGCCGGTAACTCGGGCTCAATCCGCCTGGCAAGTTACCGCAAACCCCGTATTTCAGGCACTACGATATCGATTTGGGATCGTCGTTCGGCAGGACTTCCGGGTTGCCGACCATCCTGAAGTTATCCGTCCGGTGTTGAGGCAGACTGTCCATCCTCCGTATCGTCGAGCATCCTTCCGCCATAGGGCTTAGCAATCAACTCGGAAGATTCGTCTTCTGTCCTTCTCCCATCACGTCGGGATATTCCTGGCTGCGCACTAGCCAGAACACAATACCGAGAGCAAGTGCGGCGCCCGCGAGCGCTGCAACAGTGGAAGGCGCGGTTTGGTAAAGATCCAGAACAATAAATCTTCGGACGATGGCGAGCAAGGCAATCAGGATGACGGCCCGAGTTTGGACGACATTGCGTCGATCATGAAGTACGACCATCAGCGAGTGTTTGAACTCAAGGGCAATCAGCAATGTCAGGATCATGCCGAACAGAGATTGGAACGCCTGCGCGTCCCCTGGATCGAGGGGGTGGTTCCGTATCATCGCCACCGTATGAAGAATCAATTGCCAGGTGGCGACGGCCACGATCACGGCGATGATCCAGGTCAGAATGGAGACGATCATTTGCTCGAACTTCTCATAGATCGAGAGGGTCTTCCAGCGGGAGTTCCACTCCAAGCCAAACAAACGAAATGACATTTCCTTTTCCTCCTCCTCCAAAGAAATTCAAAGCAAAGCTTATGAAAATTCAGTCCTTGATGAGAGACGCAACACCGGCTTTTGTGAAGGAACGTGCGACCTCATGTTATATCTACCATTCACCTCAGTTTTGCGCTCCTGTGAGATGCCGAGGGCAATCCAAGCGGTCTGGTCGGCTTTTCGGTCAATATCACGGCCCGGAAGCCGGGGGATCTGGCAGTGCGCCGCACTCAAGAGGTTGAACGCGAACTTCAGGAATCGGAAGCTGGTTTCGTACCTCCCGTAAAGTCGCGTTTACGGTTCGCCAACCTCGACGCAATTCAGCGACGAAGTTACTTGAAACCCCGTTTTTCAAGCAACGAGCCCCCGAAGTCGACATTGCTGCTGCGGGTAATGTCCGGATGGGCGACTAACCACTAGCTTCAACTATGCTTGAAGAGCAACGTGAAGCTCCGAGTCCCAGTTGCGCTCGGTTTCATCGTCATGACAGGCTGTTCAGCTTGGTCTCAGCCGGGTAGTCTTTCGCTTTGTATTGTTCATACGAAGTCGCACAGCTCGGATCAATACGAACCCTCTGCCGGACCCGACGCGATTGCGATGTACCAAGAACTTGCTGGGCGAAGACTGCAAAACGGTGCCACACTCCAGATCACTGTTCTGCCCGCCTCCATGCAACAGGAGATCGAGCCGGAGGTCCACCGCCTCAATTGCTCTTGGGTGCTCCAGTTGTGGTACCGGCGAGCCGACGAAGATGCATTCGGGCAAGTCCAACCCAGGGGTGCTCATTTCAACAGCGTGCTCTTCATACTGTGGAGCAGCACAACACGGGAAGTCATCGAGAAAGGTGCGGGATTTGTGTCACTGGCCACCAAACCGCCGCTGACGCCATTTGCATCGTTCCGCAAACAGATTCTCAAGAAGCTCAATCGGCTGCCCTAATGGATCGGGCGCGAGTGTGTTTTCTGATGGGTCACCGGCAAACCGGAAGTTTCGGGGACTGGAATCCAGCTACCGCCCACCGGGCAATGCAGATACTTCCGTGGTTTGGACGCCTTCGGTTCCGGAAGCTGCGCAAGCAGAGACGTTGGCTTTAGCGGGCCAACCATGGTCCTTTCTGAGACTCAAGGCCTACAGCTTTATTTGGTTATGCGAGGGGGCATAGGGTGACTTTGGAGGCTCGGTGCTGGACAACAGCACACAGGGCCTAACTCATTGATTGATACTCTCCCTCGACCTGGAGCGTCGCAGGAACCGATTGCCTAGCCATCGGAAGTAAAGCGGGCCTGCCTGATTCCGGTAGACGCTCAAGCTGCTTGCGATTTCAGATGTTCAGCGTCGAAACGTTCTCCTTTCTTCCAGAGCGTCAACGTGATGGCCGCGATCTTCCGTGCAAGCGTCAGCCGTGCCATATCCGGCTTCATTCCCTTGGCCAGCAAGCCTTCGTAAAAGTTCTGCAATGGACCGGCGCAACGGCTGGCGCTCAAGGCCGTACTCTTGAAGATCTCCTTCATCTCGTGGTTGTGATTCTGGTTCAGACCGCGGACCTGTTGTGGCTTTTTGGAACCTTGCAGTTGGCCATCCACAAAACGATGCTGCGCGCTATCGTGCGTCTGCACCGCCAGGCCACTGTAGTCCACAGCTGCCCGCAGAGATCCGCGTCTCTTGTCCCGCCGCAGTAGAATGAGTGCGGACTGAGCGGAGGATAGGGCCATGCTCCCAAGGAACTCCTACACCATTTGGAGGGTTTACTTGGCTTGGGCTGGTGCAATTGTGTAGCCGAGGTTCTGGGCCATTGCTCGGAGGCGGTTTTCTGCCCGTTGGCGATATTTGATTTCTGTTCTGGCAAAGACGCTTTCGTCGTACGGCTCTCTGGTTTTGAGCATGTGATAGATAATTCGCGCCAATTTGTGAGCAGCGGCAGTAACCGCTTTGGGAGCTCCGAGCCTAGTTCGCATGCGGCGGTAAAACGCTCCTAAAGCCGATTCACTCTTTTGGAGTGACTGAGCTGCCATTCGTAAAGTGACGGCAACGCGGTTTTTGACTTTTCTCGTTCCGGTCCAAAGCACTCTTCCGCCACTAATATCGTTGTCCGGGCATAACCCCATCCATGAACTGAAGGCGCCGGCGCTACGGAATTTTGAGATGCCATCGCCCAACTCGGCGAGAATAGCCTGAGCATGCAAGACGCTGATTGCTGGGATCGTAGTCAGGTCTACTCCCAGGATGCGATAGGCTTCCTCACGCAATGCCAGAGCCTTGGCCGGTGCCATCACCTTGCATTTCCTTACGGAATCCTTGGCAGCCGGCAAACTCGCCGATGAAGTGGCACTCGCTCCCATAGACTTCAAGAAGCGCTGCATTTCTTCCTCGCAGGCAGCGATTCGTTGCTGGTATTCCCGGTACAAGTCGACAGATTGCCGCAGTGTGAACAGATGCTCTGGGCGGTAATCTCCCACCAAGCTCTTAGCCATCGTATCTTTACTGGCTCGAATCCTGGGATCGCGGAGTGTGGCCAACACTTGGGGATCGCGATTCCCAGCAAGAATCGCATCGATGATCGCAAGCCCAGTTGTTCCAGTGATGTCGCTAATGACATGGTGAATCTGAAGGTTCATCTGATCCAAAGCCTTCTGTACATGTTGGACATGCGTGGTCGCCATCTCCACTAAGCTGTCTCGGTGGCGAAGCAAGGATCGGAGGGCGCAAACCTCTGGCGCGGGGCGGAAGGACGCGCGCAAAAGACCGACTGAATGCAGCTATTGCAGCCACTGGCAGTCGGAAACGTCTGTGCGCCGTCCCGGTACGTTCTTAACCTGTTTCGCGTTGACCAGATAGGCCTCCAGCCCGCGCACTTCCAGGATCTGCATCAACGCAACCCAGTAGACTCCGGTGGACTCCATGGCGACCGTGCGGACCCCGCATTGCTGCAACCAGTCGGCAAGACGGTTTAGATCCTGCGTGAAGGTCGCAAACATGCGAATAGGTTCTGGATCGCGATCCGCCGGTACGGCAACGTAAATCTCGGTCGCGCCGATATCGATTCCGGCAGCATCGGGATTCATGATCGGCGGGGCCACCCTCTGGTTCTTCTTGTGTAATTTCTTGCGCGGCATCATTGACTCCTGGGTCGATTTGCGCAGACCACAGGTCCGAGTCGTGAACGTAAGGACTCTCCCAATCGGGATCGCCGGCTCACCTCGCGGCTGTCGGCGTCACCACTGTTTTGATCACGGAACCCGGAGCCACACTGGAGAAACGGGCTCGAATTGAGCACCACTGCAAACTCGGCTTGTACCTTGGTCCCCGCCACTTCATTATGCTGTCAGTTCCTTCCCCGTTTTGCCCATGTCCCCATGGCCCCACACTGGGAAGCAACCCGAGCGCCGACTCGGTGGCCTCGACCGATCGATAAGGGGGATGCTTCGGCATCCCCTTTTTCGTCCATCCGCAGCAAGCCCAGCATCGGGAGAGGCAGCAAGCGATAAATCCTGGGGGCGGGGGCAAAGCCCCCAGCAACTCGCGCATGCCTCAAGCACTCTTCCAAGCAGGGCGACCTCTGATAATGCGTGCATTGGCCCTGTACGCGTCAACTGAGGAGTTAGCTTCGATTTTGACCGTCACCCGGGAACAACGCGATACGCGGACAACTGCGCACCATTAGAGGTCGTCCATATGAATGCGCGTTAGCGGGCTCTTTTTTTCCGCGTCAATCTTTCTCGGGATTCATCGCACGTTGACCTGACTGCTTCCAGGGATTTCAAATCACTTCGTTTGGTGGAGGTATGAATTCACTGAAGACGTTCGTCGATCGCCGCACCTTTCTGGAAGGCGCGGCTGGTGTCGCTGCTGCCGCAATCTGCGGTCGAAGCTTTGCCATCGCCAGGCACCATGACGATGCGCTCCTCGATGATCTTTCTCGCCGCTGCTTCCAGTACTTCTGGGACGCGACCGATCCTGAGACAGGAATATGCAAAGACCTCATCCATGGCGATTCAGCGGACAACGCAAAGAAGGGCGATGAGGCGCGCGGAAGCACCGGTGTCACCGGGTTTGCGCTTACGGCTCTCTGCATCGGAGCAGAGCGCAAGTGGGTTGCCCGCGAGCAGGCCAAAAATCGCGTTCGCCGCGCACTTCGCAGTTACACGAGCGGTAAGGTATTCGCCATGAATGGATGGTTCTATCATTTCATCGACGTTCACACCGGGCAGCGCTGGAAAAACGTGGAAGTTTCGACAAGCGATTGCATCTGGCTGCTTGCCGCTGCGTTGACCTGTCGGCAGTATTTCCATGAAGATCATGAAATCCGCGATCTTGCGACGCTGCTTTACAGCCGCTATGACTTCCTCTGGATGACTAACGGCAACGGCAAGCTTCTCTCGCATGGCTGGCGGCCTGAGGGCTTCATCACCTTCCGGTACGACAAGTATTGCCAGCTTGCGGCGATGTACCTGCTCGGCATTGGATCTCCAACTCATGCGCTGCCACCAGATGCTTGGTACGCGTGGGAACGCGATCCGAACTCCTACGCGAACTATCACTACACCGGGACATCTCTTCTTTGGACCTATCAATACCCCTTCGCGTGGTTCGACTTTCGGGGCCGACGCGAGAGCCGGGGCAGCAAGATCGACTGGTGGGCGAACTGCCAAACCGCCACCCGCGCCCATCGCGAGTGGTGTTATACCGATCTTTCCAAGGATTTTCCGGACTACACTCCCACGATCTGGGGCATCACGAGTTCGTCAAGCCCGAAGGGCTATACGGCGTGGGGCGGTCCGCCGATGCACTCGAAGGTTGATGGGAGCGTGGTCCCGTGCGCTGCGGGCGGCTCGCTGATGATCACACCGGACATTTGCATCCCGGCGATGCACGCCATGAAGGACCAGTATGGCGACGGGATATGGGGCAAGTACGGCTTCGCCGATGCGTTCAATCCGGAGACCGGATGGGTCTCTACCGACACCTTGGGTCTGGATGTTGGCATGACGCTGCTAAGCGCGGAGAATTTGCGCAGTGGCAGCGTTTGGAAATGGTTCATGGCGAATCCGGAGCCGCAGAAGGCTATGCGCCTTGCAGGGATTGATAAGGTTTAGGCTCGGCTCTTTAATCTCGGTTTGCGCAAGAACGCCAACGTGTATTTCGAGGGGTCGCCGGTTCTGGAAATGCGCGTTGCCCTGTTACCGTCAATCGAGCACCAATGGGTATTCGGATCAGCTGACACTGGCCAACTTATGGCGATTCGCAAACTACCAAAGCCTTATCCCCCTGCTGCTGGCAAAGGCGAGTAGCGCTGCGATTAGCAGAAACGCAGCGCCTCCCAAGAATTCGATCTTCGGACCGAAGGCGTCAAAGACAAACCCACCGAGGGTCGCCCCAAGCATGATAGAATAGAAAGCTGAATCAATTGGTTCTTTTCCCGAGCGTGTTCGTGGAACCTACGGCAGGCGACGGGGGAGCCTCATTCCCATCCTGTAACGCGCGTCCGCGCTGCCATTGACCAAAGGCCCCATAGGGATAGCCACCGGGCTGTGGCCGGCTAACCTTCTCAAGAGCTTCCGCTGCATCCTTGTCCAGCGTGAGCTCGGTCGCTCCAAGGTTACCGCGTAGATGTTCGACCGTACGGGCGCCAACGATCGGTGCGATGACGCTTGGCCGGTCTGCGATCCAGCTTAAAGCGACTTGCGCCGGCGTCGCGCCAATCTCTTTGGCAATACGAACGACGGTATCGATCGTGTCCCAGTTGCGATCGGAGTCCGCATACTCCTCTGAAATCGACTGATAGAGAGGTTTTTCGGAACCCGCCCGCGTGTCTGCGGTCGCCTTGCCGCCGCGCTGATATTTGCCAGTGAGGAAGCCACCAGCCAGCGGCGACCACGGCAGCAAGCTAATCCCGTTGTAAAGCGCGGCAGGAATCACTTCCCACTCGATCTCGCGCGAAAGCAGGCTGTATTGCGGCTGCAGCGCAACCGGAACCTGTACGCCCATAGCTCTGGCCGTGGAGACGATGAGCTGCAGTTGCCAGCCCGTGAAATTTGACAGGCCGATGTAATGAATTTTCCCGGCCTTCACCGCCTCATCGAGGAACGACAGCGTTTCTTCGACCGGTGTATGCATGTCGGAGGCATGAAGCTGATAGAGGTCGATCGTCTCGACACCCAGGCGTTTGAGAGAAGCGTTCAGTGAACGATGGAGCCAGCGGCGCGTCAGTCCAGCCGAGTTCACTTCCTGGCTTGCATTGAAGCGACCTTTAGTGGCCAGCACAACTTGGTCGGTTACGTCCTTAGGACGGGCGGCAAACCAGCGGCCGATAATCTCTTCCGAAACGCCATTGACGTACACATTGGCGGTATCTACCAGGTTGCCACCAGCTTCAATGAACGTGTCGAGGATAGCGAACGCGTCCGCTTCAGGCGTCTCTGAACCAAAGTACATAGTTCCAAGTGCGATCTTCCCAATAGCAATACCGGTGTTTCCTAATTTGCGATGCAACATGGCGAATTACCTCTTCAGTAGATTTGGGGGTGCGGAGGAACCGGTATACCGGCGAAAGCATTCGTACACACTCGAGTCTAAGATGCCCTGGACTCTTGAAACAATCCTGGTCCTACGCTGACCGCTTTGATTGAAACTCTGCGCTTCATTGACTGATTCGTTGTCCATGAGTTTTCGCGTTCGCTGCTGATAAGCGCCGATAGGTCCCGGAGTATTTCCGGAATGGTAGTGTTGCAAGTTTCAAATGCAGACAAGTTTGTCGCCGAGCGTCTGTCGTGCGTTCTTAGGCTGCCAAGTCGAAAAGGCTGTCGATGAACTGAATCTGACGAAGAAGATCATCTCCTGCCACCCATCGAACTTGCCCCTTGCGGATCATGTGGACTGCTTCGTAGCCTTGAATCGTTCGCCGAGCCGCCTGGAATTCTCGGAAGCCCTGCTTGGCGTTCACGCGACGTTTGATGGCTCGATGATCCTGTTCGAGAATGTTGTTCAAGTACTGCACCGGTCGGTGTCGACAGCGCTTGCGCAGCGTCCCTTCCTTCTTACTGTCGGGGATCGCGGAGCTGTAAATCGGCGCCAGGTCAGTGTTGATCACTCGAGGTTGAGGATGGGATCGATGGCCGAGAGCCTTGCGAAAGAGCCGCTTGGCAGCATCGCCGTCACGGAACGTTGACAGCAAGAAATCGATGGTGGCACCCTCGGAATCGATGGCCCGATACAAGTAGCACCAGCGTCCCTTCACGCGAAGGTAGGTTTCGTCCACCCGCCACGACTTGTTTGTCGGCTTGAGATGCGGTCGCAGTCGCTGCTCCAACTCCGGGCCGTAATCCTGCACCCAGCGCCAGATCGTTGTGTGATCGACATGGATACCGCGCTCTTCCAGCAGTTCCTCAACATCGCGCAGCGACAGAGAATAGCGAAGATACCACCGTACCGCACAAACTATGAGACCGGGTTCGGTCTGACGCCATTTGAAGATCGCGGGTCGGGTTATCATTTCGCGATTCTTTCACGTCACCAGCCA
>Ga0206975_1242_pt1 | contig 12004 bp, 11 predicted proteins | sample Alteio_BWOrgHeat_81_FD_152919 | JGI IMG/M metagenome (GOLD analysis project Ga0206975, IMG submission 152919) | Enriched cells from forest soil in Barre Woods Harvard Forest LTER site, Petersham, Massachusetts, United States -... | ecosystem: Environmental > Terrestrial > Soil > Temperate forest >... | reverse complement strand
GCGGCAACAGCAGATTCACCTGGAGCATCGCAAGCGTAGCCGTCAGCGTCACTAACATCACGGTCCGCATTCCCGCCGGACGACCATGTTCATCGCGGTTATATCCAAGCGCCAGGCTGGCTAAACACGCCAGCGCAAGCCGCAACGCAATCTGTTCCCAGCTGAGATAGAGCGTCATCGCAATAGCCTCCGAGCCAAACCTATGAATCAGCACACATCACGGTCTATCTCCTTCCGCTCAAACTCAAGAGAAAGGGAAATTCATAGCGTTGTAATTGATGACAGTTCAAATGCCTGCTACTTCACTGCGCTTATAATTTTGTCCAATCCGTACTCTGAACAACGGCAGTCGCAGACAACCTAAGCCAAGGAGGACAACATGACCCCGACTTCCACAGGCGCCGTCGTCCGAGGTGCTTCAACCTGGTCCATCCTCTGGGGAGTCCTGCTGATACTCCTCGGCCTCATGGCCATTGCGTTCCCGTTTGCGGCCACAGTCGCAGCCAACGCAGTCATCGCCTGGCTCATCGTCCTCGCCGGCCTCGTTCACCTCGTCCTCGCTTTTCAGGCCTCCAGCGCTGGCAGCATCCTCTGGAGAGTACTCGTCGGTCTGGCCTATCTGGGCTTTGGCATCTACCTGATTTTGCATCCCATCGTCGGAATCGTAACCTTCACGCTCCTCTTGGCAACGCTGTTTTTCATCGAGGGCATCTTCAACATCATCCTGTTTTTCCAGATGCGCTCCTCTGGCGGGTCTGTCTGGTTTCTCCTCGATGGCATCATCACCCTGCTGCTCGGTCTGTTTATCTACATACACTGGCCATCAAGCTCAGTGTGGGCAATCGGCACACTCGTGGGAGTAAGCATGATCACCAGCGGAATCACCCGCGTCATGGTATCCATGACCGTGCGCAGACTGGCAGCAGGCCTGCCATAGTTATCCTGCCCTGGTTATCCTGCCTGGTGATCACTGTCTAAGTCATCAGGAATGGAAATTACGGCCTGAGCCGTACCACCTCTAACTTCACCACCGAATAGATCGACCGCGCATGCATCTTGTCCCCCGGCGCCACCACGCGAAACGGCATCTCGCGTCCCGGCAGCGCCGCTCCATCTGCCTTGTCCGCAATCAACACCTTCTCGCCAGCAAACATCGGGTCCAGCTCAGCCATCGTGAAGATCACCTGGTACCCATCGCGAGCCGTTGCCGCCACGTAACTAGCCATGCCCTTGCCGGTCATGCCGCGCCCGAACTGCCATCCCGCCTTGGCCAGCACGTCGTACAGCAACACCCCTTCATAAGTCACTGTCGTCCCATCTGAAGTCAGCGTAGCCGTAGCCCGCGGCATCTTCGCCAGATCCTCCGGTGTCAGCGTCAGCGAAGTAGCCACCGCCCCCTCAACCTTGAGCACCCGAGGCTCAGCCGCCGCATCCTGGCCCACCTGCGCCGGCCCGGCAGAATAACTCACCGCCCCGCCAGCCACAGCCAGCACGCCCACCAGCGTCATCATCCGTATCGTTGCCCGCACGCTTCTCATAAGCAACAATGTACGCTGGAAATCAACCACGCGCATGATCCGCCCCGCCAAAATTCGTGGTAAATCATCCAACGCAATTCATTCAGAATCGTCACGCCCAAAATTTCGCTCTCTGGCCCTGATTCTCCTGGTCGCCGCCTCCGCCGTGGCTTGGCAATCCCCCTCGACCTTCGACTGGCATCTCCCGTCCGGCTTCCACGCGCCACCCGTCCCCGCCGACAACCCCATGTCCCCCGCCAAGGTAGAGCTCGGCCGCTACCTCTTCTACGACCCGCGCCTCTCCGTCAACGGTGAAGGCTCCTGCTCCACCTGCCACATGCAGAAATACGGCTTCACCGACCAGCGCCCCGTCGCCATCGGAGTCACCGGCCAGTCCCATCCGCGCCGTGTCATGCCGCTTGCCAACGTCGCCTGGTTCGCCGTCTTCAACTGGGCCAACCCCGCCGTCACGCAGCTTGAAGATCAATCCACAACACCGCTCTTCAACAATCACCCGGTCGAGCTCGGCCTCAATGAGCAAAGCGACAAATTCCTTCACACCATCGCCACCGATCCCATCTACGCAAAGCTCTTTCCGCAAGCCTTTCCCGGCGATCCCGGTCCATACACCTTCGCCCACATTCGCAAGGCCCTCGCCGCCTTTGAACGCACCATCATTTCCGGTAACAGTCCCTACGACCGCTTCCGTTACCGTCACGAATCCAACGCCATCTCTGAATCAGCCAGGCGCGGCGAGGACATCTTCTTCCACCAGCCCTACAGCTGCTCCCGCTGCCATGGCGGCTTCACCTTCGGCGGCACAACTATCTATCAAACAACCGACGGCGCTCACGGCATCGAGTTCGTCTCCAACGGCCTCTACAATCTCCCCGGCCCACACAGCTACCCTGAAGACAACCTCGGCCTCTACGAACACACCCACAACCCCGCGGACATCGGCAAGTTCCGCCCACCGTCACTGCGCAACGTGTCTGTCCGCGCGCCATACATGCACGACGGCAGCATGCGCACCCTCGACGACGTACTCGACCACTACGCACGAGGCGGCACTAAAAACCCCAGTCAATCCCCCACCATCCAGGGCTTCACGCTCACCCCGCAACAACGCGCCGACCTCAAAGCATTCCTCGAATCCCTAACCGACGAGAACTTCCTCAACAATCCAGCCTTCGCCAATCCCTGGCCAATCAGATCTCCTGACTAGTCCCGTTCGCCGAAACGACAATGCAGGAGACAAGTTAGTTCGTTGTTAGGGACCAGCTGAAGTTAGAAGGTTGTGGATCAGCGTAAGCGTCTTTCCAGGCTACGGCAAAAGTCTTCTGCAACTTCCCCGCTGCTATACTCGGGGTAAATCTATGAAAATAACTGCTCGTGCTGCTGCCTTCGCCATATGCTCTTTCCCCCTCATCGTTGTTGCGCAGGACACGCCCTCCGCACCCGACACGAAGGTGATCTTCGAGCGTGCAAAGGCCGCCACCGTCCTGATCCTCGCTGGAGAGGGGGCCGGTCGGCTCAACTCCATCGCCACAGGTATTATCGTTTCCAAAGATGGCGTGATCCTCACTGCACTCCACGCGATCAAAGGTGCAGCCGAGGTTCAGGTCCGCATGGCCAACGGCGATGTGTTCGATCATGTGGAACTTCTAGGCTCCGATGAGCGCCGCGACGTTGCCGCACTAAAGATTTCCGCCGGCTCACTCCCGATATTGATTCCAGGCAGCAGCACAAATCTAGCCCAAGGCGATCCCGTATACGCCGTGTCCAACGCCGACGGATTGACCTGGTCGGCTACGGAAGGTATTCTCTCCGCCATCCGTCCAGCAGAGGAGGTTCCCGGTGCAGGCTCAGGCTTTCGCCTCCTGCAATTCAGCGCACCCGTTGCACCCGGATCAAGCGGTGGAGCGCTAGTCGACCGCTCTGGATCTCTCATCGGTATCATCACCCGAGGAAAGGGACCTGCCGCCTTTGCTGTCCCAATCGAAAACGTCGTCGGCTTGCCCGATTCAGGCCACCGCCTCGCTCTCGGCTCGGGAGCATCCCTTCAGCCCCCCGCAAAGCTAGCCACGGATGTGCCTCAATCGAGCGCCGCGATTGCGGATTCCAACCCCAAACAAATTCTCAAAAACGCCAAAACCATCTACATTCATTCCAAGACGTCCTTTCTGACCGTGGACACTCTACAGCGAGCGCTTGCGCTTCAGAAAGATTGGACGGCACTAGGCCTGACCATCGTGGCAGATCAGCGTGTTGCGGACTTGCTGATCGAAATCGATCGACCACTCTTCACCTATGTTCATACCTTCGTGCTTTCAGATAAAAGGACCTCCATCATCCTCGGTACAGGCAAGGTCACAGCCTTCGATGGAACCATCGCTTCAGACGGTCTCGCCAAAGACATCCTCAAGATCTTCTCGACAGCACGGCTACCACAGTCACCAAAATAGTTGGATAGCCCTTCGCGCTTAGACCCACGAAGCTTCGAGACCATTCCGTCAACCCGGCAAAACCCAGCTATGTCGGGCTCCCCGATAACGGATATTTAAGTGTCCTAGTCCGCAATCAGCACCAGTTGTTGTCTCAGAAAACGTCGCTCCGGCTCCGAGCATTCGCATTCCAGCGCTTCGGCAAAAGCATCCTCGGCCTCGGCCATCCGTCCCAGCTCCATCAGCATTCGCCCGCGCACAGCCGGCAGCAGATAGTATCCGCGAAAAGCCGCATGCCCTGCCAACGGCTCCAGTGCCCTGAGCCCCGCCGCTGCCCCATGTACCTGCATCACCGCCACCGCTCGATTCATCGCCACCACCGGCGATCCCGTCATCTCCGCAAGCTGATCGTAGTGCCCAAGAATCGCCTTCCAGTCCGTGCTCTGCGCACTCTGCGCCATCGCATGCGTAGCCGCAATCGCCGCCTGCACGTGCCACACCGAAACCGCCTCGCCCGCAATCGCCCTGCCGAAATAAGAAAAACCCAGCCCAATCAATCCCGTATCCCACAGGCCGCGATTCTGCTCTTCCAGCAGCACCAGATCGCCCGCCGCATCCGTCCTCGCTGGCAGCCGCGCCGCCTGTAGCGCCATCAGTGCCACAAGTGCATCCACTCGCGGAGCACCCAGCCATGAAGCCGCCAGCAGCCTGCCCAGCCGCAGCGCTTCCATGCACACATCCTGGCGAATCAAAATCTCGCCTGAGCTCGCCGCATATCCGCCGCTGAACATCAGGTAAATCGCCTCCAGCACCGAGTCGAGCCTCACGCTCAACGCCGCCTTTCGCGGCATCGCCAGCGGCAGCCGTTTCTCGCGAATCACCTTCTTCGCCCTCACCAGCCGCTGAGCAACAGTCGCTTCATCCACCAGAAAGACCCGCGCAATCTCCCCTACGCCAAATCCAGCCACCAGCTTCAGGCTCAGGGCCACGCGCGCATCCTGTGAGATCTCCGGATGGCAGCACATGAAAATCATGCACAGCTCGTCATCGCGCAAAGTCTCATCCAGATCCAGGGCATCCGTCTGCTCACCGCGGCTCTCCAGCGCAGCAATCAACGCCTCTGCCTTGTCGTCAAACCGCACACCCTTCCGTAGCGCCGAAATCGCATGGTTATACGCCACCCGAAAAAGCCATCCCTCAGGCCTCTCGGGCACCCCTCGAAACGGCCACAACTGCGCCGCCCGCAGCATTGCCTCCTGCGCCGCATCTTCGGCCAGTTGCAGATGCTGCGAGCCAAGCTGCCGTGCCAGCCAGGCCACAATCCGTCCCGCCTCGCGGCGGAACAGATGTTCCAGCAGCACCGGCCCGCCCGGCTCGCCTTGTACTTCCTCCGTCATCCGCGCCCATGCTCCGGCATCGCCATGATCTCTCGAATCTCCACCGTCCCATGCTCGGCATGCGGGTGATCCGACGACAACTTCACCGCCTCATCGAAATCCTTGGCTTCGATCGTGTAATACCCGCCCAGCACCTCATGAGACTCGCCATAAGGTCCGTCCGTTACGCTCAGCTTCCCATCCTTCTTCTGCATCACACGTCCGGTAAACGAATCCAGCCGATCGCTCTGCACAACATACGGCTTGTTGTTCCAGTCGATATAGCGCTGCATCCACTTCTGCATATCCTCGGGACTCATCTTCTCCCAACCCGACGGATCGTTTCTCAGCAACAGTATGTACTTCGCCATACATCCTCCTCGTTCTTGCGTCACGTCCCCTGCATCATCGCAGCAGATCGTCTACCCTAACAACGCGCAACTCCTCGCGAAATCGACACCCACACCAAAATTTTCATTCGGAGCAATCCCATCTCAATGCGAGGTAGGAATCAATAAAGAACGACGGATGTTTTGTGACAGGGCACGACTTCAGTCGTGCCGCTAAAGATAATCAAATAAACAGGGCTTTAGCCCCTGAAGCGAGCTTCCCGCGTCCCACTAGCCCGAAATCGAACTCTCCGGCTCAATTCTTGGGAGTCGTAGCCGGAGGGTTCGTCGGTGGAGTAGCAGGAGTCGCCGCAGGCGGCTTCGCCTTCTTCGTCGTCTTTTTCTTCGCCGGAGCGGGAGCCGGGCAGGCAGGCGCCGCAGGCACAGCAGGGCACATGGGAGTTGCCTGAGCCTGCAGCTTGGCTCGCATATCGATCAGCTGCTTTTCCTGCGCGGCAGCCGCCTCCTGAACCCGGTTATCCAGCGCATGGCGCGCCTTCTCCAGGCTGGAGAGTGCCGCCTGCAATTGTGCCGCCTGGTCGCCCGGAGCCGAAACCCGCGCCGCGTCGAAAACCCGCAACAGCACGTCATACAAGGCGTCGATGTTGCCAGACGCTGGCAGCAGCTTGCTCACCGAATTGGGAGCAGCATCAGCTGCAGCCAGCAGCCCCGGCAGTGTCTCATGCAGATCGTGCTGAATCGAGCTGATGTTCCCGCTCGCCTCAGTCTTCACTGACCCGCCCTTCCACTTATCCATCTTCAGCGAACCCACCGTCTGGTCCACCGTATCCAGCGCCGCTTTCACCAGGCCAGAAGGCCCCGAAGCCTCTGCCGGCGCGGCCGCTGTTGACGCTGCAGGAGCAGCCGCTTGGGGTGTAGCTCCAGTAGCAGGCGATTGTCCGGCATAAACGGCAGCCGCCCCGAAAAAGATTATGCAGGTAGATACTGCGGATAAGAGGCGCATCGGTTTTGATTGTCCTGATATCTGAGATCGAACGGGAAACTCCATTCGGGATGGACGCCACAACTCAGGCTTCAGCCTTCACACGTTCTGCCAGCCGTTCCGGCGCGATCAGGGTATAGCTGCACAACAGCAGTTCTTTCACTTCATCCCAGTCGACCGCGCCACGGTCCAGCCGCAGCGCCACCCATCCCTTAGATGCAAGATATTGGGGAAGATAGAACCGGTCAGGCTGATTCTCTTGAAGTGCCTTGTTGTCTCCGGCCAGTACCTTGCAGGTCACCCCTACTATGCCGTCGCTGTGATGATTATCCAGAAAGTAAGCGAAGGTCTTCTTCCGCACCAGAAACTGTGCATGGGAATCATGCATCTCGCGTATTGCCTCAGGCAGCGCCAGCGCAATCTCAGTGATCCGCTTCAGTCGCGCGTCTTCCGCAGCACGCTTCGCCATCTCAGCCCCAGTTGGCTCCCATACTACTCCTCACTTCCGCTTCTCCCACAGCTCCTCATGACGATCGTCCCGATACTGAATCGCCGTCACCCGCCCCGTCGAGTCGTGCTCAAACGTCAGCCGCGTCAGGCTCCCGGTGGGATAAAAGAAAGTAGTCACGCTCTCTGCCTGAATCTCCATGACATCGCCCTGCGCGTTCTTCAGGAACAACTGCTCTCCCTGCCGTTGGATCGTCGCCACCAGCACATTGCTTTGGTCGCGATACTCTCCCACATAGGTGTCCAACAGAGATACCGGAAGCTTCAGCGCCACCGGATGCAGCGGAATAATCGTCCTGTCCGCCAACGGAGGTAGCTGCGCGACCTGGCTCAACTTGTGTGCCAGCAGCCATCGCGGCAGTTCTTGTTCATTGAACGCCCGTGTCCAGCAGTCGTGATGCAGCCCCTGGTAATCCCACAGCCTCACATGTCCCTGCTCCGCCTTCAGCGCCTCAAACATCACCTCGCTCTGTCGCGGAACCACCGTCGTATCGTCAGTCCCGTGAAAGAGCCAGATCGGCGTCCGCCCCACCCGCCGCGCATACTCCGCCGGCAGCGTTGAAATCTCGTGCCACCGCTCCGGCGCGTAACTCCAGAAGATGCCCGTAGCTATCAGCGCAACCGCCGCCCACTTATGCGGGTAATCCCGCGCCAGTTCCCATGCCCCGTATCCGCCCAGCGACAGCCCCGTCAGATACGTCCTGTCCGGGTCCGCATGAAATTCCTTCGACTCCTGGTCCAGCGCTGCCATTGCCATCTGCAGCATCTCCGGGTCGGTCCAGAAGTGCCGGATCGGACATTGCGGCATCACCACGATGAAAGGCCAGCGCTCCGGATGGTCGCGCAACTGCTGCGCCAGCCCAATCTGCGTCTGCCACATTCCCTCGCTGCCGCGCTCGCCGCGCCCATGCAGAAAAAGAATGATCGGTGGCCGCTCAGACTTGTCGCCCGGCTCCCACCGATGGAAATCTTCGCGGAGGTAAACCTGAAATTTGTAGGAAACGCCACCCACCTGAACCGTCCGGTTCAGGAAACCAGTCTCCTGCTGCAGCGGAGTCACCGGAGCAACCTTCGGTTTCGAGGCAGCCCACCCCACGCCACCACCAGAAATGGCGTAGCCCAGGGCGAAAACTGTAAGCCACACACACAATGCGCGGCGGGTAAAGTGCATGTATACATCCAACCACACTATTCCGCCTGCGAAAAGGATTTCTCGCACGACAGAGCCCGGCGCAGCTCCTTCGCAGCGGGCTGTCTCTTATAGCTCACTCCACTGTTCGCCGCGTCAACACAGCCTCATCTAGTGCTCCCCATGCGGTGCAACAGTACGCTCTCACCTCGCCTCAAACCCTTGGTTGGCAGGCGGCTCTCATGATGTGCCTTTTTGTACGGGTGCTTACTCAGGCAGCTACACCGGCCTATTTGAAGAGGAGAAGTTATTAATGGCGAAGCGCACCCCGGCAAAACCAACCGTACCTGCTGGCAAGCCCACTCAGCCTGCAAGGGCAGTCAGCGGCAAGAGAGCTCCCGACACCGCAACCAAACAGACAACCGGCTCAGGCGGCGAACTGCATCAATTGGCGGGCGGCTCCCATCCGCCTCTCACAACGCAGACCGGCACAATCATCTCCGATGACGAGAACTCGCTTCGCGCTGGCCACCGCGGCCCGACGCTTCTCGAAGACTTCGCTCTTCTTGAAAAGATCCAGCACTTTGATCACGAACGTATTCCGGAGCGAATTGTCCACGCACGCGGCTTCGGCGCCCACGGCTACTTCGAACTCACCAACTCGCTCAAGGGTGTATCGAGCGCCGCTATTTTCAATGAAGTTGGAGTGAAGACACCGGTCTTCGTCCGCTTCTCTACGGTTGCCGGGAATAAAGGTTCCAGTGATCTCGCCCGTGACGTTCGAGGCTTCGCCGTCAAGTTCTACACTAAAGAAGGCAACTGGGATCTCGTCGGCAATAACATACCAGTCTTCTTCATACAGGATGCCCTCAAGTTCCCCGATCTCATCCACGCCGCCAAGCCGGAGCCAGATCGCGGCTTTCCCCAGGCTCAAACCGCGCATGACACCTTCTGGGACTTCGCTTCTCTCATGCCCGAGTCCACCCACATGCTCATGTGGGCCATGTCCGACCGCGCTATTCCCCGTTCCTTCCGAATGATGGAAGGCTTCGGTGTCCACACCTACCGCTTCCTCAACACAGACGGCAAGTCCACCTTCGTCAAATTTCACTGGCGTCCAAAGCTGGGTATGCAATCCGTTGTTTGGGACGAAGCCCTCAAAATCTCTGGTGCCGACCCGGACTTTCATCGCCGCGACCTCTGGAACGCTATTAGCCAAGGCAGCTTCCCAGAGTGGGAATTAGGGTTGCAGCTCTTCGATGAAGAGTTCGCCAATCGCTTCGACTTCGATGTTCTCGACCCCACCAAACTCATACCCGAAGAGATTCTCCCCCTGCGCATCGTCGGCCGGCTCGTTCTCGATCGCAACGTCGACAACTTCTTCGCTGAAACCGAGCAAGTTGCCTTCTGCGTGCGCAACGTCGTCCGCGGCATTGACTTCACCAACGACCCGCTCCTCCAGGGCCGCATCTTCTCATATCAGGACACCCAGCTCAGCCGTCTCGGTGGCCCTAACTTCCAGCAGATTCCCGTCAACGCTCCCAAGTGCCCCGTAATGCACTTCCAGCGCGACGGCCACATGCAGATGAGCACGCAGGCTGGCCGCATCAACTACTCACCAAACTCCCTCGGAGTCGACACTCCGCGCCAGGATCCCCAGCGCGGCTTCGCCAGCTTTGCCCAACCCGTCGAAGGCAGCAAACTCCGCATCCGTTCAGAATCCTTCGCCGATCATTTCTCCCAGGCCCGGCAGTTCTTCTACTCACAAACTGAACCGGAACAGAACCACATCGTCTCAGCCTTCATCTTCGAACTCAGCAAAGTCGAAACCCCCGAAGTTCGTCAGCGCATGGTCGGTCAGCTAGCTAACGTTGACCGTACTATCGCCCAACGTGTCGCCGCAGGCCTTGGCCTGAAGGAGGAAATCAAAGCCGTGCCAACTACCGTAGAAGCCCGCACCGACCTCAAGCCATCGCCGGCGCTCAGCATCCTCGGCAAAGCAAAACCAATGCTTCAAGGCCGCAAGATTGGCTGCCTCATCGCGGACGGCTCCGACGCGTCCGTGGTTCAATCTCTGCGCAGCGCCGCTCGAAAACTTTCCGCAGACTTCGCCATCATCGCGCCAAAAGTGGGCGGAGCCCAGGCTGCTGATGGCAGCGTGATCCCGGCAGATTTCCAACTCGCCGGTGGTTCGTCCGTTCTCTTCGACGCCGTCTTCGTCGCTCTCTCTAAAGAAGGCGCCCAGACACTCTCCCAGGAAGCCGCCGCCGTCGCCTGGGTCCACGATGCCTTCGCCCACTGCAAAGTAATCGGGGCCACACAAGCTGCTCAGCCGTTGCTTGACGTAGCTGGCGTTGAGCCAGACAAAGGTATCCTGATCGGCGCCAAACCCGACGCATTCCTGACCGCCGCAGCAAATGGCCGCATCTGGAGCCGCGAGCCCAAAGTCCGAACTGTCTACTAACCCTGGTCGTCGTAAACTTGATCGTCGCAGAAAAGCAAAAGCCCCACGCCAAAACGTGGGGCTCTGTTTGCTCAGAGCTTTCAGCTCGGAGGGAGCAGGGGCCTTCAGGCCACTGAAGTAGATGCGGCAAAGCCATGGGCTTTAGCCCCCGGAGCAACCTATACCGCCTACTCCGTCCCGCTCACCAGGCAGAAGCTGGCACCCTGCGGATCCATTCCTTGCACAATCCAGCTGCCACCCGGCACCTGGTGCGGGCCGTTGCAGACCTTCCCACCTGCAGCCTCGATTCGCCCGACCGCCGCCTTCATCCCATCCACCTGGAAGTAGAAATTCCAGAACGAAGACGGCACGTTCGGCGGCCGCGTCATGATGCCGCCCACAGCTACGCCATCCACCGTAAACATCTGGTACGGTCCCATCTGCCCCATATCATGTACGTCGCCTTTACCCCACCCGTATTGGCTCGAGTAATAATCAAAGGCCTTCGCCCCATCCTCCGCCATCAGTTCATGCCATCCAATCGTCCCGGGAGTGCCCGCAGCTGGCGTGGCCGGTGGATTCTCCATCGGCACCGTGGTAAACAGCACATACGGAGCGCCTTGCGGATCGATCACCACGCAGAACCGCAGCATTCCCGGCACATCCGTCGGCTCCTTGTGAATCTTTCCGCCGGCAGCAACCACGCGCTGGGCGTAGTCATCCACGGCAGGCACATGAATGTAGCCAATCCACGCCGGTGCAGGGCCCGCTTCCTTCGGCAGAGGCATCATCCCCGCAATCCCGATGCCGTTTAGCTCATAGATGGTGTATGGCATCCCCGGTACACCCATCTCTTTCGTCTTCCACCCTTCCACGACAGTGGAATAGAAGGCGCCGGCTGCAGCAGTATCGGTGGTCATCAATTCGTACCACCCAAATTTCGAGGCTGGAGTAGACATCAAAGAAGCTCCTTTCGCACAAATGCGGTTCGTTTCTGTTTGACTCGGTACGTTGATACCAACATAATCAAACCAATGTCAACCGTTCCCACAATGAATTCCCGCAAGATTAATTTAGATATCGATCAGGTCGAAATTCCCTTCGCCACTACGCTCCTTGTCCGCGATACTTGCCTCTGCCTGCACGTCCAGCGCGCCGCCCGTGTCCTCGCCCGTCAATTCGATGAAGCACTCAAACCCGCAGGCCTCACCAACGGCCAGTTCTCGCTGCTCATGAGCCTCAACCGGCCCAGTCTC
>Ga0206975_1241_pt1 | contig 12037 bp, 9 predicted proteins | sample Alteio_BWOrgHeat_81_FD_152919 | JGI IMG/M metagenome (GOLD analysis project Ga0206975, IMG submission 152919) | Enriched cells from forest soil in Barre Woods Harvard Forest LTER site, Petersham, Massachusetts, United States -... | ecosystem: Environmental > Terrestrial > Soil > Temperate forest > O... | reverse complement strand
GAACATAATAGATACCCGCATCGGCATCCCCTCCCAGCCGATTTGTGTTATGAAGCTTATTGCCCACCCTGGCCTTTTGTGTAGAATCGATAAATTGTCCGGTATAAAAACTGTTCATAAAGCCATTGGTAATGGCATTGGATCCTGCATTGTAATTGCCGAAGGCACCACCACCCCAGCGAAAGGTGGAGTCTCCACTCCAATCGAAAAAAGGATTGGTGTTCTGAGCAAACAGTATACTAAAAGGGAACAGTGCTAAAAACACGCCTGCAAATAGTCTCACCTTAATGGAGTTTGATAGTGTAATTAAAATCCCCAGTAAGCTGGAAATTCATTTTATAGTCATCGTATATCTTGATGAAATTAGGTTGTGAGGAAGTATTAAAGCGAGCAACGATAATTATTTTCTTGGCACGAATCAAATGATTGACTTTGGAAGACCCGACCGGAATTTCGAGAATGGTCTGTCGCATGCCAATGGCTTTGAAATTGGCATCCACCGGAGCTTCATCAATAATGTGCTGTCCGATAAGTAGCGAGTCGGTGAGTGTGTTGGAACCGTCCAGCATGTACATCTGTATTCCGGCCGAAAGCGGAAATCCATTGTCGGCATACAATGTCAGGTTGCAGTGATGCAGGCGTTCGAGGTTAGATGCAGAGCTATTGAAATTAACCGGCACCGTATCGGCAATCGTTAAGTTGTTGGCCACCAGAGAAAGAGGAAGCTGCATGTCCATTCCAGCCTGAATTCCATAGCCATAGTAAATGAAGTCGTTGTATCCGCTCACATTTCCAAGCGGGTCGGGAGAAATCGTCATCGCATACCCAATCTTATCAGGTATGTTTTCAATGAGTGCTTTTGTGTTTGAATTGGCATTGTTTAACGTGACACTATAGGAAGAAGATGTTACCGGCGGGTTAGAAAACGTCTCTATTGCCCGGTTAATATTAATAGGGCTGTTGATGATCGGTGCGGTAAGGTGAACGACCTGTCCTGTCCGACTGTTTTTAGAATAGAGGTCGGGAATGAGGATACGGGCATCTACCCCAATGCCGTTGTCAATATGAAAGTCCAGCTGAACTTTTTGCAGGCTCAGCGAACCACCGGAAATCTTCCGGAAAACAGGGAAATTATTTTCCGATGGTCCTGCTTTCTGTACCGTTTGACCAAAATAGCCTTTCGCATATTCGGGAACCATTTTCAGAAACGAACTGCTGACTTCCAGGTCGTCGGTGTTCACCACATTTACCGTATCGGAAGTTGGGAGGCTCGGATCAATGCGGGCTGTGATGGTGGTGATGACCGTATTGATCGAATTTTTGGCGCTTCCGGTAAGGTCTATGGTATAACCTGAAAGGTCATATTCGGCAATGAACTTTCCGGGGGTGGACCCCGACCGGCCATCCACCCAGATGGTTATTCCAAACGGGACACCTGCCAGGGAAGCGGACGGGATCTGATAAGATAATTGTATGCGTTTCCTTACTTTATTGGTAATGGTGATAGTCATTTTACCCGATCTCAGGCTGCTTGTTTTTAACCCCACACCATGGAGCGGATAGGTCGTCTGATTCACGCTGGGGTTGCCGGTGATCAGATCACCACAGTTGAAGATATGACTCCCGAATGGCAGGGCATAAACGTCACTCACCGTGGTGTCCGGTATATGGATCAGGGAGTCGAGAGCAAAATTGGTGAGGCTGCTTTTATAGACGAGTGTCAGACTGGAATCGGCAGCTTTAGAAAGTAAGGAGTCTGCAACGAGGTTATCTATACCGAAGGTTGTCTTAAAAATAGGACTGGAAATATCGGTGTCCCAGGAAGCGCCTCCGCGTCTGCATGCAGGCCAAAGCAGTAGCATTACTAGAAGCAAGGATACTATAAGAGGGACTCTTTTCTGTGACATTATACTCGTAAATTTAATAATATTCGTTAAACACTCAATTTTCCGGTTATTAGGATAAAATCAGAGAGAGAAAAACATGTAACTTTGTAAATAATAGCTACAATTGTTGTGCGCAAGCGATTTGTCATATCCTCTCTCTTAAGTTCACTTATCATGTTCGGTATTTCCTATACCTGGCATGGCGTTTTTTTGAATGACCTGACCAATTTAAATTATCCTATAGGTATCTACCTTATTTCATCCTCCATTGTTTACATCCTTATCGGGGGCATTCTATCGAAGGTGTTTTCTTCTCATATGATTGCTATTTATATACGTAATTTTTTTGTTCGCGGTATTGTCTGTGGAGCAGCGCTCGGTCTTGTCCTGTATACGTTTGCACTTGTTTTGGGCGTCACCTTCACCAAAGTCATAACACTGGACGCTATTTTGATCGACATCCCTTGGCAAATGTTTGAACAAACGATAGGAGGCTTGGTCGTAGCAATGGTATACGCGTTGATCTATGAACCTATTCCTATGAACCGCTCGGAAGAAATTGTTTGATCCGGTGGCAATCAAAAGTGAATACCTTTCCAGCATTTCCAGCTTAAAATATACTTCCGGCCAGGGAAGGTATACAAACATCCGTAGAGCTCCTGGCCTTGAATAACCCCCCGATTTCCTTCGGGCTCTGCCCTTTATTCCTACCTTTGTGGCTCACAAGGCTATAGAACACTTGAAAACCAGGACACTTAAGAAAAACAAGGTCAATGTAGTGACCCTTGGATGCTCCAAAAATATCTACGACAGTGAAGTGCTGATGGGTCAGTTACAGGCGAATCGCTTTGAGGTAGAGCACGAAAGTAAATCGGGAGACTCGGGTATTGTAATTATCAATACCTGTGGTTTTATTGAAAATGCCAAGCAAGAAAGTATTGATACCATTTTGCGTTTTGCCAAAGCAAAAGAGCAAGGTCATATTGACAAGTTGTATGTGACAGGTTGTCTGAGTGAGCGCTATAAACCAGATCTGGAAAAAGACATCCCTGAAGTGGATGCATTCTTTGGTACAAAAGACTTGCCACGGTTACTAAAAGCATTAAAAGCCGACTATAAACATGAGTTGGTAGGGGAGCGTATGCTCAGCACTCCGGTTCACTACGCTTATTTTAAAATATCCGAAGGTTGTGACAGGCCTTGCTCGTTTTGTGCAATTCCACTGATGCGTGGAAAGCACGAATCTGTCCCTATGGATGAGTTGGTGCTTCGCGCCCGTAAACTTGCTCAGAATGGAACCAAGGAACTGTTACTCATTGCACAGGATTCTACTTATTATGGGCTTGATATATACAAAGACAGGAAGCTGGCCGAGTTGCTGCGCCGCCTTTCTGATGTAGAGGGCATTGAATGGATCCGGCTTCATTACGCATTTCCCTCAGGCTTTCCGATGGATGTGTTACAAGTCATGAATGAACGATCCAATATCTGCAAATACCTGGATATGCCTCTGCAACACATCACCGACAGCATGCTGAAGAGCATGAAGCGTGGGACCACGAAGCAGAAAACCATTGATCTGGTGAATAAAATCAGGGAACAGGTTCCCGGTATTGCATTGCGTACGACCCTCATTGCTGGCTATCCCGGGGAAACAGAACGTGATCATAAAGAGATGCTGGAGTGGGTTGAACAAACCAAATTCGAACGCCTGGGCTGCTTTACCTATTCTCACGAAGAAAATACCGGTGCTTTTAAGCTGGTTGACGATGTGCCGGCAGAGTTGAAGCAGGAACGGGCAGAGGCTGTGATGGAGGTTCAACAGGGGATTTCACATGACCTGAACGCAAAGAAAATAGGACGGGAGTTTAAAGTGCTGTTTGACCGTAAAGAAGGTCCTTATTTTGTAGGCCGTACGGAAGCCGACTCTCCCGAAGTAGATAACGAAGTACTTGTCAAAGCAGCTGATAATTATGTGCGCATAGGTGACTTTGCAAACGTCCGTATCACCGGTGCAGAAGAATTTGATTTGTTGGGAGAGGTGATTCAAAATGTGTAAATACCCTTCATTGGTGGACAATAATATGCTCTTAAGCGAAGATAATAACCTAATAAGCCGTATTATCAATAATTAAGTCTAAATTGTTTGCGATTCCGCGTTCACCGGAATATTTTTAGACAAAATCAATCGATTCCAATGAGTGGATTTGCGATAAACGGTACGGAAACCTTTCCTACAATTATATTCAATCCGCAAGAACGTGTCTTTTTGATTAAAGGAATCTCTACCCCGGAGAATGGGAAAGAATTTTATGAGCCGGTTATTGCATGGCTGGAAGCCTACAGCTCGCTTCCAAATTCCGAAACCGATCTGGTGATAGACCTGGAATATTTTAACCTCAGCAGTTCCAAGGCCCTGCTCTTCATGTTTTATCAATTGAATCAGATGCACGATGCCGGACACAAGGTGAAAGTAACCTGGTGTTACCGGGATGCATATATCCTGAGTGCCGGACGTGACTACGCCTTTATGGTGAAAATACCCTTTGAGTTCCACAAGGTGAGTGCGAAAGAACATTTCCACAGCCAATTGTCTTCCTGATTTTTCCTTACTTTTATTCTCCAAACTCACCTGAGACTATGCACCTTCGATCGAAAATGCTGGCAGCTTTTTTTATTGCCGCCGGATGTATGTTGTTGACCTTTCCTGTATTTGCCGATGAAGGCATGTGGCTGCCCCTGTTGCTGGAGCAGCTGAATGAGCACGACATGCAGGCAAAAGGATTTAAATTGACTGCGCAAGATGTATACAGCGTCAACCATTCCAGCATGAAAGATGCAGTTGTTCAATTTGGAGGCGGTTGTACCGCCGAAGTGGTATCAAACCAGGGGCTTATTTTCACCAACCACCACTGCGGGTTCGGTCAGATACAGAGTCACAGCTCCCTGGATCACAATTACCTTGAAAATGGCTTTTGGGCCATGAATCTTGGAGAAGAACTTCCCAATGCCGGTCTTACCGTAACGTTTATTGTCCGGATGGAAGATGTAACGGAAAAAATATTGAAAAATGTAACAAGCGGACTCTCCGAATCCAAACGGGATTCCATCATTAAAGTGAATGGTACAGCACTGGGCAAGGCTGCTGTGAAAGACACGCATTATGAATTTTTTTTCCGCCCATTCTATTATGGAAATCAATACTTCCTCTTCATCACGGAAACATTTCGGGATATACGCTTGGTTGGTACTCCTCCTTCATCCATCGGTAAGTTTGGTTCGGATGCCGATAATTGGGTATGGCCAAGACATACAGGTGACTTTTGTGTTTTCCGGATTTATGCCAACAAAAAGAATGAGCCGGCGGACTATAGTGCAGACAATATCCCTTATACACCCAAACATTTTTTCCCGGTATCTTTGAAGGGAGAACAGGAAGGAGACTTTACCATGGTTTACGGTTTTCCCGGCCGTACAAGTGAATATGTGTATTCGGGTGGTGTGGAGCTGATACAGCAGGTGTCCGATCCTGCCAAAGTAGGTATACGCGATGTACGCTTATCTATAATGGATCAGGACATGCATGCAAGTGAAAAAGTACACATTCAATACGCGGCGAAACAAAGCGGAATCGCGAATAACTGGAAGAAATGGTCTGGTGAAATGTACGGAATGAAAAAGAATAACACGATTCAGAAAAAGAAATTATACGAAGCCGAATTTCAGAAAAGGGTAGATGCCAACCCGGATAAGTTTAAGGGCTACCACGATTTGCTCATGCAATTGCAAATTGCTTACGACAGTCTTAGCCCTGTACAGCTGAACTGGGACTATTTCAATGAAGTGGCTGGAGGAATTGAAGCAATCAAATATGTAAACGGTTTTAGCCCGTTGGTAAAGCTCTGTTTGCAGGAGCATCCGGATCTGGGCCAGATGGACAAACTGATTAAGGCAGCAAAGGATGGCGTGAACCCCTTTTTCAAAGATTACAACCTGCCGACGGATGAGAAAATATGTGCAGCACTGCTCAAACTGTACAATGATCGAGTACCGAAAAAACTACTCCCGGCAGTCTTCCAGGAAGTGGAAAAGAAATACGGAGGTGATTTTGTCGCATACACACATCATGTATATGAGAAATCACTGTTTACCTCAACAGACAAGCTCGGTAAGTTTCTGGGGAATTTCAAAGCTTCGGACGTGAAGAAAATCAAAAATGATCCGCTCTATGCCCTGATGAAGAGCCTGTACGACCTCTATTATCAGGATATCGCCCCAACCTATGCCCGGATGAATGACCGCATTGCCTTGCTGAACCGAACCTATATGAAGGCCCAGATGGAGGTGATGACGGAAAAAAAGTATTATCCGGATGCGAACCTGACCTTGCGTGTTGCATATGGCAAAGTAGGCACCTATGTTCCGCGCGACGGGGTGGTTTATAATTGGTACACTACGCTGGACGGAGTTATGGAAAAAGAGAATCCCCAGGTGGATGAGTTTAAAGTATCGCCCCGTTTAAAAGCCTTGTGGGCCAGCAAGGACTATGGTCCTTATGCCGATGCCAAAGGAGAGTTGCATCTCGCATTTATTGCAGGCAATCACACTACCGGAGGTAACTCCGGCAGCCCGGTAATTGATGCGAATGGGAACCTGATTGGAATTAATTTTGACCGCTGTTGGGAAGGAACCATGAGTGACCTGGCGTTTGATCCTTCTTTTTGCCGCAACATCGCAGTGGATACACGGTACGTACTTTTCGTGATTGACAAATATGCCGGTGCCGGTTACCTGCTCAAAGAAATGAAGTTGGTGAATTGATCTGATACCTCATCAGAGTTTTCCTTCCAGCATCATCAGTTTTACTTTCAGCGTGGCGGTAACAGTCAGGCTGTCTGTAATTTCTCCGTTAATAACCATCTGGTACAATGCATCAAAAGGCACTTTGCGAATCTCCAGCAGTTCCGTGTCTTCCGGCTCTGATTCCTTGAATTCGAGGTTTTGTGCCAGGTAGAGTATGCAAAATTCATCGCTCGCTGAGTTACTGAGGTGCATCTCCTGAATCTTCGTCCATTTACCAGCGATGATTCCAGTCTCCTCTTTCAATTCCCTTTTGGCTGATTCAAGAGGAGGGACATCCAGTTTGCCTCCTCCTTCGGGAATTTCCCAGGAATATTGATTGATCGGATAACGATACTGTCCCACCAACCAGGTATTGAAATGCTTGTCTAAAGGAAGTATGCCGATAGCGAGGTTCTTGAAATGAACAACCGAGTAGGTACCCGGATTGCCGGAAGGATTCAGAACAGCATGACTGGAGACCCGGATCCAAGGCGATTCATGTACCTGATCGGTTGTTAAGGTTTTCCAGGGATTGATGGCTTCTTTTGTCATATACGAGAGGTTCGTTCGTAAAATTACGGTATTATCTTCTACCTTTGATCTCCTATGCAACTCACTAAATCCATTTCCAAGCTGGATTCAGTAACCGGTTTTTCCGACCTGCTGAAAGCCTACGTCTCCCGGCAAAAAGAATTGAGTCCTTTTTACAGTTATTCTCCTACCGCTGAAGGGTTCCAACAGTTGCTTTCTGCAAAACCGTTTGCTGAAACCGATCGTCACCTGGTATCGGAAGTATTGCTCAGGCAGTACCGTCAGGCAGGTATGACTCCGTCGGCCTCCACCCAGTTGAATCTGGATAACCTGGCAAAAAAGAATGCTTATACCGTTTGTACCGGTCATCAGCTCTGCCTTTTTACCGGCCCGCTTTATTTCATTTATAAAATAATCAGTACCATCAATCTGGCTGAAACGCTTTCCCGGAGTCATCCGGACAGTTGTTTTGTACCGGTATTCTGGATGGCTTCAGAAGATCACGATTTTGAAGAAATCAATCATGCGCAGGTATTTGGTAAATCGTTGACCTGGACGAAAGAGGAAGCCATGGGTTCGGTTGCCTCTATGCCTGCAGGGAAAATAAAGACGGATTCCTTAGGAAGACTTTTCGAAGAGCTGCAAACCCTCCTGGGCAACGCTCCGAATGCAGCTGAAATGGGCGAGCTCCTGAAACAAGCCTATGCTCCTGGACAAGACCTGGCGGCTGCAACACGTAACCTGGTGAATGCATTGTTTGGAGAATACGGGTTGGTAATATTGGATGCAGAGGATGCGCTATTAAAGAAACGGTTTTCGGGGATAATGAAAGATGAGCTGGACAAGGCTCCGAATGAAAAATTGGTGCAGCAAGGAATCGCCGCACTGGAGCAGATTGGTTTTGGGGCGCAGGTCAACCCCCGGGAGATCAATTTATTTTACATGACAGATCGGCTCAGGGGAAGGATAGAACGAACCGCTGATCGCAGCGGATACCTGGTCGTGGGAAGCTCCCTGCATTTTACTCCCCAGGAAATAGATAAAGAATTGTCCGAACATCCGGAGCGGTTCAGTCCCAATGTGGTGTTGCGTCCGCTCTACCAGCAGGTCATTCTTCCCAACCTGGCGTATATAGGAGGGCCGGGTGAACTGGCGTATTGGCTGGAATTTAAAGCGATGTTTGATCACCACAAAGTCGTTTTCCCGATATTAGTTCCTCGCAATTTTGTGATGTGGGTAGACGCGGCTTCTGCGGGAAAGATGGATAAATTACAACTGACATTGGAAGCCCTTTCCGGAAATTTGTCAAGCCTGGAAAAAGAATACATGCAACGGCACATGGAAGAGGGAGGAAAACTGGAAGAGGAATTGAATAGCCTGAAGGCCGTATATGATCGGATCGCCCAGAAGGTTGCTGCTGTGGATGCGACATTGAAAGCACCTGCAGAGGCAGAGGGGCAGAAGGCAGCAGGTGGACTCAAGAATCTGGAAGCGAAAATGCTCAAAGCCGAAAAACAAAAGCATGAGACGGCTCTGAACCAGCTTAGAAATGTCAAGGACAAATTATTTCCGGGTGGAGTATTTCAGGAGCGGGTAGATAATTTTATTCCCCTGTATTTGAAGCATGGAAAAGTATTTGTGCAAACTGTGAAAGCCTCGTTGGATCCGTTTGAGCATAACCTGATCGTCATTACTGAACAGCCTTGAGGCATTTGCACTTGGATTGCCGATATCAGAAGAGAAGAATGAATATTGGAATTCCTTACCTTTGCAGCTACATTTCTTATGTATAAATATATTCTCAAACCCTTCTTTTTTTGCTTCCCACCGGAAACAATTCATCACCTGGTTTTTCGTTGGCTCCATCGCTTGTTTCGTATTCCTGGCGTTCCCGCAATCACCAGATCGCTGTTTGTGGTGAAAGATAAACGACTGGAAAGAACACTCTTTGGTATCACTTTCCCTAATCCGGTTGGTCTTGCCGCTGGGTTTGACAAAGACGCCAAACTCATTGATGAGTTGGGAGCATTCGGATTCGGTCACATAGAAATAGGAACCCTTACACCCAAGGCTCAGCCGGGGAACGATTCCCCACGCATGTTTCGTTTACCGGCAGATCAGGCACTGATCAACCGCATGGGCTTTAACAACGAAGGAGTGGATGCTGCCGTGGATCGGTTGAAGAAAAGGAAAACCAAGGTAATCGTTGGGGGCAATATTGGAAAGAATAAACTCACTTCGGCAGAAGACGCGGTGTCGGATTATGAACAGGCCTTTGAAACACTGTTTCCCTATGTCGATTATTTTGTACTCAATGTGAGTTCACCGAATACACCCGGATTAAGGGCATTGCAGGATAAAGAACCGTTAAAGTTATTGTTGCAGCATATCAAAAAACGAAATGACGCTAAATTCGCTCCTAAGCCAATTCTGTTGAAAATAGCACCGGATCTGACGAATGAACAATTGGATGATATTATCGAGCTGGTGAAACTGACTGGTATAAATGGGGTGATTGCCACCAACACAACCATCAGCCGGGCAGGTTTGAATACACCAACCGGAGACGTGGAGCATGCCGGTGCTGGAGGATTGAGCGGACAGCCATTGAAAGAAAGAAGCACAGAAGTAATCCGGTATTTGTGTAAACAATCAGGCAATGCATTTCCGGTTATTGGAGTAGGAGGAATTCATTCGGCGGAAGATGCGATAGAAAAGCTGAATGCCGGAGCAAGTCTTGTCCAGGTGTATACCGGGTTTATATATGAAGGTCCCGCGATCGCTAAGCGTATCAATGCCGGAATTTTAGCGAAAATGAACTAATCCAGTTGACCATGAAACTCATTGAATGTCCCCGTGATGCCATGCAAGGCATTACCGAATTTATCCCAACACTCAGGAAGATTGCCTACATCAATTCCATACTCCGTTGTGGGTTTGATACGGTTGATTTTGGGAGTTTCGTATCACCTAAATCCATTCCACAGATGCAGGATACGGCTGAAGTATTGGAAGGGTTGGATCTCGGAGCAGGAAACTCCAAGCTGCTGGCAATAGTGGCCAATAAACGGGGGGCAGAAGAGGCCTGTGCTTTCGATGAGATCAGCTACCTGGGGTTTCCTTTTTCTGTTTCTGAAACGTTCCAGCAACGGAACACCAATTCCTCGATTGCTGAATCATTGGTCAGAGTAGAAGAGATCCAGCGCTTATGTGTAAAAAAGAAGAAAGAACTGGTGGTCTACCTTTCTATGGCATTTGGCAACCCTTACGGTGACGTCTGGAATGATGAGGTCGTTATCGGCTGGGCCAAGCGATTGGCTCAAATGGGTATACGCACGCTTGCCCTGTCTGACACAACAGGAGTTTCCACCCCTGACAATATAAAATATCTGTTCAGCACCTTACTGCCCGAGTTACCTGCAGTGGAAATCGGTGCCCACCTGCATACCACACCCGAATCGTGGAAAGAAAAAACGAGTGCTGCCTGGGAAAGCGGTTGTCAGCGGTTTGATAGTGCGATAAAAGGATTTGGAGGGTGCCCGATGGCTACTGAAAAATTAACCGGTAACATGCCTACTGAAAACCTGATTCACTATTTTGATGAAAAAGGAATCCCTACCGGTATACAACCCAAGGCTTTCCAAGAGGCGATGGCTCTTGCCCTCCAAACATTTCCCGCCTGAAATAAAAACTCCCTTCTGCGGAGCAGAAGGGAGTGAATCATGAAAGTGTATTAAGAGAATACGGAACCCTCAGGACTTATTTGCCCAGGTCATCAAAATTTACGTCTGAAAAACTGTTTGCAGTAGTGGTTTCAGAATGTGCCGGCTGACTGTGTCCGGAATCGTGGTTCGTCACAATTGCAGGGGCAATGGATTTGATATGAGCAACAGCTTCTGTCAGCCCTTCTGCGAATTTGTCGAAGTCTTCTTTGTATAGAAAAAGCTTGTGTTTTTCATAGAAAAATTTGCCATCGTCACCAAAGCGCTTTTTGCTTTCTGTGATGGTCAGGTAGTAGTCGTTACCTTTTGTTGCTTTCACGTCGAAAAAATAAGTCCGTTAGCCTCACCTACCCCGATTCGGGAGTGGAAGCTGTAAAAGATATATCGTTTCACGTTCCCGCAGGCCAATCACTTGCAATTGTAGGACGTACCGGATCGGGTAAATCGAGCCTGGCGGGACTGATCACCCGTATGTATGACCCCACGGGAGGAGAAATATTGCTGGATGGCATCCCATTAAACAACTATCATTTGCAGTCACTCAGGGGAAATATCGGTTATGTGCCTCAGGAAGTGTTTCTGTTTTCCGATACCATTGCCAATAATATCCTGTTTGCTTCGGATACATCCACCGGCAGTAAAGAGCGGATGATCGCAGCGGCCAAGGCGGCAGATATTCACGAAGGCATCATGGAATTCCCCGACAGCTATGAAACATTGCTGGGAGAACGCGGAATCACCCTCTCCGGAGGACAGAAACAACGCATCTCCATGGCCCGTGCACTTGTCAAATCACCCTCCATCCTCATTTTTGACGATTGCCTGTCGGCAGTAGACACCGAAACGGAGGAGCAGATCTTACAGAATCTGGAGCAATTGATGAAGGGTAAAACGACCCTGATCATCAGTCACCGGATAAGCTCAGTAAAGAAATGTGATCATATTATTGTATTGGAAGAAGGGCGTATTGCAGAAGCAGGAAACCACGACACCCTCTTAAAACGAAAGGGAATCTATGCGGGCATGTTTACGCAGCAACAGCTGGAAAACGAACTG
>Ga0206975_1239_pt1 | contig 12058 bp, 11 predicted proteins | sample Alteio_BWOrgHeat_81_FD_152919 | JGI IMG/M metagenome (GOLD analysis project Ga0206975, IMG submission 152919) | Enriched cells from forest soil in Barre Woods Harvard Forest LTER site, Petersham, Massachusetts, United States -... | ecosystem: Environmental > Terrestrial > Soil > Temperate forest >... | reverse complement strand
GACAGATGGATGCCGTTCAACTTACTCTAGGAATTCTCGCGGGAATTGGACATCTACATACCGCCCGATTCCTTCACAGAGATGTCAAACCGGGCAACATGCTTATTAAGTTGACCAATACGGGGAGAGTCCCAAAATTGGGGGACTTCGGCTCTGTTAGACGATTAGAACTGCTAGAAACCCGAGTCGCAGCGTCGCGACACAGCGCACTTTACCGTCCCGCTGAAGCGTGGGGAGATAAGGGTTGGTTTACTTTTTCTTCCGACCTATATCAAGTGGGCGTTTGCCTTTACGAAATGGTAAATGGACCGCTACCCTATACCTTCGAGGCCTACCTCGACACACAGGGGAAAAAAGCGCTGAGGGAGAAGGGTGTTAGTTCCCTCTCCGAGCTCGGTTCATTCGACAGATCACAAGTGGCCGATGGTTGTTTAGAGCGCCGAATCAAGACTGGCAAGCTTCTAGAGATGACGCCGCCTCAGCCTTATTTCTCAGCTCGATTAGCAAGGATCGTCCGGAAAGCTACGGCAATACAAGCAGCCGACCGATTTCAAAACGCCTTTGAGTTTTACAGCGAGTTACAAGCCTTGTCAGCTCCGAACTGGAAGACCGCTTCGATCGGTTTCGTTGCCGATTCTTGGAAGGGATGGGATTGGAGTGTAACTCCTGGTCCCTCGACTTCCAAAGCAAGTTGGCGTGTCTCTCGAGCAAGACCGGGCACGGGAAAATACAGAGCCTACAGAGAGCACCACGATTCAGTGAAGCTTGCCTGTAAGAGCGTGGAAGATTTCGCATAGCGGGCACTTTCTACTCGGGCAGGTGGCCCACATCTGAGCAAGTAACCATGAGGGTGCCAAACATCTAGTTTTTGAGATGTGGGTTTCCGCAACGCCACAACCATCCACTGAGACAAACCCAGATTCAAACCCAAATCAGTCGTTTTTACGCAGAATCAGTTTCTGTCCACTTTCGCTTTGCTGGTATCTTCGACACTCAAGGCAATTCGCATCTTGAGAAGGAGAAGCCGATGCCGGAACCAGAAAAACCACTGGAGCCAAAGGCCCCCGAAGACCCAACCCTTCAGATCCTGCAGACACTTCACGCGGCAAGCCTCAACCGATGGACAAACCGCCGCGATTACGAGTGGAAGATCAATTACGCCATCTGGGCAGCAATGATAGGCCTGATCGCGATCCTCGTTACAAATCACATAGGCTTCACAACACCGGATACGATGACCGTCCTAAGCCTCATCGTGACGGCTATCGGCGTGATCGTAATCCAAATCCTCTACCTGATCCCGGTCACCAGCCGAGGAATCAAGGAAATCGAAATGCAAACCGACCTCGAAGAAGCGATGCGGAGCCAGCTGAAGCGAGAAGTACAACACCTGATCAAAGTCGGCGATCTGGGAGCCGGAATGCGCCATCGCACCCCTTTGGACAAGCACTACGGCATGTTCGCACCCGTCGCCGTCACCTCGATGCTGCTTCTTGTCGCCAGTATCCTTCTGGTGCATCCTCTCAAGCAATTTGAGAATCAGCCGCCGTCGGCACATACCCAGCCATGCACCACACAGAAGTAACCGAGCCCGGACCCTGGGGTCCATCCGCGAGCATCACCGTTCGGCCTCAGCCGGTCACAATAATCCTTTTTTCCTGAAACGATATGGCATCCGCCGTCACTATGTATCGGGCGTAATTCTCGATGGAAACTGCTGGCCCAGTATCTGATCTCAACCTCAGAAAGTGCCCGCTCATTCCTGCGCTCTGTGAAGGAGTGTGACTGCATGGCATTTAAATCTGGGGAAGATATCGTCACCGATGCAAGCTTCTCGGATGTTCTTAAAGTCTTGGAGGGCGGAACATCGCCCTGGCAACGGTACTTGAACACCAACCTGAAGTACATACAGAACAATATCTCGTCGTACAGCTTCAAAGTGTATCCAAAAGACGACTTTAAAACGCAGTATAAAAAGCTTTCAGGTGACGACCCCGAGCCCCATACTGCCGGACTCACCGACAAGAAAACCGGCGCAATCATCCTGAATGAGTATCCGGAAAAACAACTGACATCCGGTGGGCAAACTCCCCCAGGCCTGAGTCAAAGTTACCTGCTGGCCGCGGTGCATGAATGTGTGCATCTGGTATCTGCCCCTGTAAAGCCAGGCGCTGACCATAGCACTGCGCTTAAATCTCTCGACAGTGGTTTTCTCGAAGGATTGGTGGAACTGATTGCGGAGGATCTTCTCACGAGTCAGACTCCGAAAATCGCCCTTCCATCCGGCGAAATGCTCGGCCATCAGAAACGTAAGCTCTTTGCAGATGAACTCGTTAAAGATGTGGGCATCGATGTCTTGGCCGATCTCCTCTTCGGCGGACATTGGACGGACTTCGATAAGCTGATGCAGTCCACTTATGGAATCAATGACAATAAACAGGGTCCGAAAATGTACGCATACGCCTGGGATAAATTGAAGATCTATGCCACGCTCAACATGACAGACAAAGTGCCAATAATGCCGCAGAGCATGGCCAATGCAAAGAAGAACGCCGCCGCAGCCCATTGATTTGGTTGACGTCCCGTGAATTGCACTGAATTAACCCTCAAAAGCATAAAATGAAATCCACCAACTCCGAGAGCCACACCCAGGTTCCCAGGAAGGACCCACAATGCATTCTTAAGTGCACAAAAGGCCCGCAAAACGCACATAAATACCCCAGAAAAATCTCTCTAAATAATTCATTCTAAATAACTTAATAGATGACACAGCCAAAAAGAGGGCACCCCTCCCCCCTCCCCCATTCACGCAGGTGGCCTTTTGGTTTACGTGGTCATAACCGCGGAAGCGCCGGAAGGTTCAACAGGCGCTTTGCGGCGCAGGATCGCAGCAGAGATGAGAGTAATGATCAGGCCGACGGGCAGTGGCTCCATAAAGGTGTAGGCCATGTTGACCAGGGGATTCTGGTAAAGCTGCTGAGAGTGCTGAATAGCAGCGACCCGCGCGGCGGTAGTAGCAGGGTCAAGTCCGGAAGACTGGACCTTCTGAATCTGCGCCGCAAAATAGCCGTCCATGAAGTGAGGCATGAAGTTGAAATAGAGCACCTCCCAGGTGGCGACGTAGCAGACAGTCGTGATCAGCGTGATCAGGATGCCGCAGGCAAAGGCCCGGCCGAACGAGATCTGCCCGCCGAGAGTATTGTCGCGGTAGCTCCGAATGCCGAAGTAGACCAGCAGGAACGACGCCACCATGATGGTGTAGCCGAGAATCATGCTGTGGCCCGAGCCAATCTTGTCCGCGAGCAGAAGCGAGCTGTCCATCAGGACGGAGATCATCAGGCCCGAGATCAGGCCAAAGGTGAGGACGGTTTTCTTCATGCAAGGCTCCTGATGCAACTTATGGTGAAGTCACGATGCCGCGTATCGACCCCCGATGTCGTCACCCTTTCGAATGATTTTTCAAAAATGGAGCGGAAATCGTCCTTTCGGGTGACGCGGTCACGGCAGCAGGCCTAGTTCCTTGCCGCGTTGGACGGCCTGGGTGCGGCGGGCGGCTCCAAGCTTGTCGAAAGTGCGGGCACAGTGTGTCTTGACGGTGTTTTCGGAAACGAAAAGCTGCGTAGCGATCTCGCGATTGCTGAAGCCCCGGGCAATCAGGGCCAGGATTTCGAGCTCGCGTGCCGTGATGCCCAGCATTCGTTGCTGGGCCTGCTGCTGGGCCGTATCGGGAGCGAAGCGTTCGAGGGCCGGAGCTTCCGCTGGGACAGGCACCTCCCTCACCACAACCGTCTCGCGGATGGTTTCGCGACCGCGCGTGAGGCGCAGACCAAGCCAGATGCCGAAGGTCGAGAAGAGAATGGCGACGAGCGCGCCATAGAGCTCAACGGAGTGCTCGATGACGACGAAGCGGTATTCGGTGTATTGGAGGGTGGCGATGAGGAGGCCGCCCACGAGACCGAAGATGAGGACGTGGCGCTTCATGATGGATTCTGAAGAAGTATATCCCCGCCTGCCCTGACTCCTCACCTCTCAATGCTCCCCGCGTTACCGTTGCCTTTCTGGTGTCTTTCCCAAAGGGAATCTGCTTTCCTCACCAGCCCACGGAACATCCATAACTCTCTCTTCGTAGGTCGAGTTGGAGGGCTGCGTGGGCGATTACTCAACAACGGTAGATGACAACGGAGTGGCTCGGTCGAGAGAAGAACAAAGCCCGGGATGGGGAGTTAAAGTCATCACCCTGCTTGTATGGCTGGTGGCAGGCGTAGTCGCATTCATTCCCTTTGCACGCGACACATCTCCTTGGAATGCCGTAACCCTGCACGTCCCCGGCAATCAGGGTAACTGGTGGCACGTACTGGTCGGCGCTCCGTTCTTTCTTGCCTTTCCGATGATCTGGCTCCGGCTGCGCTCGCTCTTTTCCACGCAATCTCCAACGGCAACCGGCCGACGCCTGGTCTGGATCGCCGTCGGCAGTTCCATCGCCGGAACCGCATTGGTGCAGCTTCCATTTCTATTTCATCTCGCGGGAACCAGCGAATGGCAGCGTCTTTCCGTACTGAGTCTGGGCTTCGGCACAGTGATTGCCAGCGCAACCATCCTCTTCCTGCGCCGTCATCATATCTCTCCCACTCGCGCATGCCTTGTCGGCCTCGATACCGCGTATCTCGCCAACGCAGCCCTCTGTCTCGTCGTCTACAGCGAAGCAACTGGGAGCCTGTGGTCAAGGTCAGGCTGGCTAGTATCGATCATTCTTATCTGGCCAATCGCTTTCGAGCTTCTCTGGCTCCTTCTCCAGACTTTCCGGAGGCAAACGTCGCCAGCCAATCTTCGTGCCGCCTGACGCCTCAAGCAACCCAGGCATCCCAGCTTGCTCATAATCCCACGAGCCATTACGCTGAAAGCATGTATGAAGACTTCCACGTAACCGACCGCTGGACCGGCGAAGACCTGCACTGCCGCTGGAAGGCAAACATCGTAGCCATCGCCACGCGCCACGCCGACGCAGTCGACGTCCGCTTCGACGTCAACGTCAAGCCCATGTGGATCGCGCTCCCCTGCGAAGCCTGGGTCGAGCAGAAGCGCCGCACCGGCAAGGTCATCACCGACCAGCTTGCCGCCCAGATCGCCGGCCGCTACCTCAAGTCCATCATCGAAGAGGGCTACGACGCAGCCCGCGAGATGTACACCATGAGCATCGAAGAGGTCCTCGCCCAGCTGGACGCCGTCCTCGCCGAAGCCACCGAGGCCCATTCGCTCCCCGTCCTGCCCATCATCGGCCCAGTCCAGGAAACTTCATACATCCCAACCCCAAGCCGAACCTGATTAGCTTTTCCCTAATCCCCGTTCCCTGCCCTATTCGTGCCGCAGCGCCTCAACCGGCTGCACAGAAGCAGCCCGCCACGCAGGCACCCAGCTAGCCGCCAGCCCCACAGCAATCAGCAGCACCGCCCCGGAAATCAAACTGACCGGATCAGCCGGCGTCAAACCGTACAGCATCGACTTCACCAACCGCGCCAGCACCAGCGCCGCCGCAATCCCCACAGCAATACCCGCCAGCGACATCCACACCGCCTCACGCAGCACCATCGTCATCACCTGCCGAGGCACCGCCCCCAGCGCCAGCCGAATCCCAATCTCATTCGTCCGCCCCGCCACCGAGTAAGCCATCACCCCATAAATCCCCACCGAAGCAAGCGCCAGCGCCAGCATTCCAAAGCTCGAAGTCATGGCAACAAAGACGCGCTCCTGCTGCGTCGCGGCATCAATTTGCTGCTCCTGCGTGCGCACATTGATCAGCGGCAAGTCAGGATCAACCTGCTGTACCACCTTGCGCAGCAAGGGCACAATCGTCTCCGGACTCTGCCGCGTCCGAATCAGGTAATTCAGGCTTCCGCCCACCTCTGTCTGCTGCGCAAACAGCAGAAAGAACTGCGGCGGAGGCTCATCTCTCAAGTTGGAGTAGCGTGTATCCGCACACACCCCAACAATCGTGATCCACTCCTTCGTCGCTTTCACGCCATGCCCATCGCTGTCATGGCCGTCGTTGGTAAACCGCTTGCCGATTGGGTCCTGGTTCGGAAAGCGCTCCTTCGCGAGGCTTGCGTTGATAATTCCCACCTTGGCCGAGGTCGCAGTATCCTGCGGCCCAAACGCCCGCCCGGCAAGAATCGGAATCCGCATCATCGAAAAGAATCCGTTGCCCACGACGTTGAAGTCCTCGCCGTCATCCTTGTTCTTGTCGTAGGCCTCGCCCTCCGGTATGAAATCCGTCCGGTTCATATCGTCAGCGATATATGCAATCCACGACGGCGAAACCGCCTCCACACCGGGAGTAGCCTCCATGGCCTGCACGATGCGCGTATGCAGTTGAACATCCTTGCCTGCTGGATACTCTTTCGCTGGCGGCCTGATCTCGGCCAGCAGCAGATGATCTGTGCGGAAGCCCACGTCGATCGCATTCAGGCTCGCCAGCGTCCGCAGGAACAGCCCCGCCCCGATCACCAGCAGCGTCGAAAGGGCAATCTGAAAGCCCACCAGCGATTTGCCTCCCCAGCCCTTGCGTCTCCGCGTCACCGACAGTGAAGTCTCCTTCAAATCGCTGCTGACCTTGGTCCTCGCCGCGGCCAGCGCAGGCGCCAGCCCAAAGAGAATCCCCGTGAGGATCGTTACGCCCGCCGTAAAGCAAAAGACCATCCAGTCAAAGTGAACGTGAAACTCGCTTCGCTCCCACGCATTCTCCGTCAGCTTCGGCATCAGGTTGCTGCCAAAGTAGCCAAGCACCAGGCCGCCCACGCCGCCCAGAGCCGCCAGCATTAAGCTCTCGACAAGCATCTGCCGTGCAATCCGCGCACGTCCCGCACCCAGCGCGAGCCGCACAGAAATCTCCCGCTGCCGCTGCGTTCCACGCGCCAGCATCAGGTTGGCAATGTTGGCGCACGCCAGCAGCAGCACAAAGCCCACCATCGTCAGCAGCACCGTCATCGGCTTGGCAAACGTCTGCTGCTGCACGAACATGCCGCGGCTGCCATCGCGCAGGTCGATCCGCGGCACATCCTCGTTCGGCCTCACCGTCATCGTCGCCCGCACCACCGCGTTCAACTGGGTGTCCAGCGCGGCCTCGGCAGTCGCCTGCGGAACGCCCGCCTTCGTCCTGCCCATCACATTAACCCACCACTCGTTGTGATCCGTCAGCAGCGAGGCCGCGTTCACATGTGGAGAAATCAACGGCTGCATCGCCATGGGAACAAAAATGTCCGGCGACTGCTGCGTGCCCTTTGCCCCGGTAAAGCCCTTCGGATTCACCCCAATCACCGTCACCGGAGCCTCGTTCAGCTTGATCACCTGCCCGATCACCGCGGGCGAACTGCCAAAGGCACGCTGCCACAGTCCCTGGCTGATGACCGCCACCGCTCCCTGCCCCGGGGCCGCATCGTCCGAAGGAGCGATCGCCCGCCCCAGCACCGGCCTCACATCGAGCGTGCTGTAGTAGTTGCCCGAAACCATCTCGGCCTGCACCTGCTGCGCATTGCCGCCAATGGTCGCGTTCATCCCCGTCACCTTGAACGCGAAGAGATCCTGCATCACATGGTTGTTCGCGCGCAGATGCAGATACGCAGGATAGGAAAACGACGAGCTCGTTACCCGCCCTTCGCCATACGGACCCCAGTCTCCCCAGATGTGATGAACCGCCGCATGCCCCTTGGTGCCGTTCCATGCCAGCAGCCGCAAATCGGCCGCATGAGGCACCGCCAGCCGCTCATAAAGCAACTGCTTGGCCAGCGAAAAAATCGTCGTATTCGCGCCAATCGCCAACGCGAGCGAAACCGTCGCCACGACCGTAAATCCCAAACTGCGCCGCAGTCGCCGCGCCGCATAGCGCAGATCGGCGCCCAGATTATCGATAAAGTTCAATCCCAGAGAATTCCGCATACCGTCCTTGTGAACCACGGTTGAACCCAGCGCAATCTGCGCCCGCCGCGCTGCCTCTCGCGGCGAAAATCCCGCCCGCACCAGGTCCGCCGTCAGGCTCTCCATATGAACAGCCAGCTCGGCCTCCATCTCCGCCTCAAGTCGCCCTCGCCGCGTCGTCGCGCGCATCCACGACCGCCACCGCGCCGCCAGTCCGGCGCCCCAAAGATAGAGCCGCCTCATGCGCCCTCCGGCACCGCAGCAGTGTTCAGGATCGTGCCCATGATCCCCGCCATGCGGTTCCACTTCTCGGTCTCCTGATCAAGGCGCATCCGGCCCAGGTCGGTCAGCCGATAGTACTTGGCACGGCGGTTGTTCTCGCTCTCGCCCCAGTCGCTGGCAATCGCCCCCTGGTGCTCCAGCCGGTACAAAGCCGGGTACAGCGACCCCTGCTGAATCACCAGCGCCTGTCCTGAAATCTGCTGAATTCGCAGCAACACTCCATACCCATGCAGCGGACTCAGCGAAACCGCCTTCAGAATCAGCAGATCCAGCGTCCCCTGCAACAGCTCCAATTGCTTATCCAAGGAATACTCTCCTAGACGCTCTAATAGACCATCTAGGAAAGCCTAGCGAAACCCTCCTGGGCTGTCAAGGAGAGACCTTCACGCTATCTGAATGGCCTAAACGGTGGAGTACCTTTTATCTGCTTATATCTGGAGGCCGTCGGGTCGCCTTGAGAAGCCGTCTTAGGCTGAGATCGTGATGTCCACCACGTCACAGATTGCTGGATTTTCAACGCTTTCGGCTTTGACACGGCAGTCCGCAGGCGGGCTCACGCCATCCAGTCCCGCCGTGTATTTGCCAGCGACGATCGATCCGAAGGCTTTCCCAGTCTTCGGATCGGGCAAAAGTGACCATGCTACGGAGGTGTCATCGGGACCGTCCACTGCCGCCTTGAAGAGGACGACGTCTCCAACCTTGACCTTGACCTTTCGCGGATTCGCAGGATCACTAAAAACCTTATCGAAGGAAATGCGAACTTTGTTCGAATCATAAGCTCTGACGTTGTAGATGGTCGCGGTGGTGAGCGCCGCCATAATCGTGGCGAGAGTCATATAGAGATGGTAGTGTTCGTTCCCCGGCTTGGATGCAAAATCGATCACGCCCTTCAGCGTATAGCCCGAAGCTATCGCTGCGACAGCGGCTTGAATCTTGCCGAATTCCTGCTTTTCGGAAGAATCTTTGGGGCTGAAATACATGCCCAATAGCCAGCCTGCAATACCTCCTCCCGCTGCAGAGAGAAAGGCGTGTGTCTGCCGAACAGGATCGCTATACAAAAAGAAAATGGTAAGCAAAACGGCTGCGCCCGATGCCACGCCCCAAAAGATGCTAAATAACATTGCAGCGTCTAAAACAATCGTAGTGAGCCTACTTGTTGCAAAATAGAAGATATTCAGAAGGACAAACGCCACCAGGGTAACAATCGCCCACCAGCAAATTGAGATCCAAAATGAATTGGGCTGTGACGGAACCTGAATCCCACCGATACCGCTGTAGCGAAGAAGAAATATTGACCCAACTGCTATCGCAACTAAGACCACAATCCCACTAGTGACCTTCAGGTTTCTCCAGTTGTTGTCTGTAATCCATTTTGTCTGGCCCACAAACTGGTCTCCCATACGCTTCCTTCAATTATTCGACGCAACGGTGGCGACCATACTACCATGGGGACGATCCAAGATCCCTTTAGGGCTGGGTAGGTTTTAATCCTTTCCAAGCACAGATGTAAGCCTCATAAGCCAAAGACAATTGTCTTGGAAACACGAAAGGCCAGCCCTCTAAGCTGGCCTTTCTCTACGCATCGTCTCACTTCAATCGCCCGTATAAACACACCCGCTAGTGCAAGTCTCCCGCACAACCACCTTACTCAACAGCGGCAGCTCTGGAACCAACCGGCCCCAGATCCACCGCGCAAGATTCTCGCTCGTAGGATTCTCCAACCCGGCCACCTCATTCAAACAACGATGATCGATCTCCGCCTCAACCGGCTCAAACGCCGCCTTGATCTCGGCAAAATCCATCACCCAGCCAAGCTCCGCATCCACCGGCCCGCACACATGCACCTCAATCTGAAAGCTGTGCCCATGCAATCGCCGGCACTTGTGCCCCTCAGGCACATTGGGCAGCCAGTGCGCAGCCTCAATCGAAAATTGCTTGAATATCTCCATCACGCGATCCCGACAATCTTATGCGTCTGCAAGCTCAGCCGCCATACCGGATGCTCCAGGCAATAACGCACCGCAAGCCCTGTATTCCGCTCCCGATCCGGCCCATCCATCGGTTGCAAGAAGAAGTTCCGAAAACCCAGTCCCTCGAACTGCGTAGGCTCGAATCCAATCTGCGGATAAACCAGCTTCAGCTCGTCCCCCGACTGCTGCACCAGCCCCGCACCCTGTTTCGGACTCACGCAAACCCAGTCAATCCCTACCGGAGCCGCAATCGTTCCATTCGTCTCCACCGCAATTTCAAAACCCCGCATATGAAACGCGTCAATCAGTGCGCGATCCAACTGCAGCAACGGCTCGCCACCTGTACAGACCACATACTTTCTCGCCGCCGCATGACCCATAGGCCACTGCGAGTCGACAGCCTCAGCCAGGTCTTCCGGAAGATCGAACTTTCCACCCCCAACGCCATCCACACCGACAAAATCCGTATCGCAAAACCGGCAGATAGCAGAAGCCCGGTCGCTCTCCCGTCCCGACCAGAGATTGCATCCCGAAAAACGGCAAAAGACCGCAGGGCGTCCAGCCTGAGCACCCTCGCCCTGCAATGTATAAAAGATCTCTTTCACCGAATAACTCATCAGAATCCAATCTTCAGCTTATTGCCGTCTAACTTCAACCCAAACGCAAAAAGGCCAGTCCGCAATGGACTGGCCCCTTTGTTATGTTTATGCCGGCGATCACCTAATCTCCCACATAGTCACCCATGCAGTACCATCGGCCCAGCGAGGCTTAACTTCCGTGTTCGGGATGGGAACGGGTGATCCCTCGCGGTATGGTCACCGGCAAACTTGATGGCGCTTGGTGGTTGTTTCTCCACAGCCAGTGACTCTGATCAGCTCGCGGAATAGACAGTTACTTCACACTTGCGAGCCCAGGTCAAAAAAGCAAACTGGCGCCAAAACTTGCCGAAATCAAAACGAAATTGATTGGTTAGGCACAAGGCCTAAAAGAATGTCGATAGAAGCTCTCAAGCCGAGCGATAAATCGCTCTGACTGCGCAGAGTTAATTCTATGGACAAGCCGAACGGGCGATTAGTACTGGTAAGCTACACGCATTGCTGCGCTTCCACCTCCAGCCTATCAACCAGGTGGTCTTCCTGGGCCCTTCAGGGAAATCTCATCTTGGAGCGTGCTTCCCGCTTATATGCATTCAGCGGTTATCACAACCGAACTTCGCTACCCAGCCGTGCCATTGGCATGACAACTGGAACACAAGAGGTTCGTCCATCCCGGTCCTCTCGTACTAAGGACAGCCCTCCTCAAATTTCCTACGCCCACAGCAGATAGGGACCGAACTGTCTCGCGACGTTCTGAACCCAGCTCACGTACCGCTTTAATAGGCGAACAGCCTAACCCTTGGAACCTTCTACAGCTCCAGGATGCGATGAGCCGACATCGAGGTGCCAAACCGAAGCGTCGATATGAACTCTTGGCTTCGATCAGCCTGTTATCCCCGGCGTACCTTTTATCCGTTGAGCGATGGCCCTTCCATACAGAACCACCGGATCACTAAAGCCTGCTTTCGCACCTGCTCGACTTGTAGGTCTCACAGTTAACCACTCTTATGCTTTTGCACTCGACGACTGATTTCCAAACAGTCTGAGAGTAGCTTCGCGCGCCTCCGTTACATTTTGGGAGGCGACCGCCCCAGTCAAACTACCCGCCTAACTATGTCCCTCTCCCGGATCACGGGAGGAGGTTAGGATCACAACACTCACAGGGTGGTATCTCACCGGTGGCTCCATCGAATCCGAGAATCCGATATCAAAGCCTCCCACCTATCCTGCGCAGTAAGAGTCATAACCCATAGTTAAGGTGTAGTAAAGGTGCACGGGGTCTTTCCGTCTAGCTGCGGGTAA
>Ga0206975_1238_pt1 | contig 12175 bp, 9 predicted proteins | sample Alteio_BWOrgHeat_81_FD_152919 | JGI IMG/M metagenome (GOLD analysis project Ga0206975, IMG submission 152919) | Enriched cells from forest soil in Barre Woods Harvard Forest LTER site, Petersham, Massachusetts, United States -... | ecosystem: Environmental > Terrestrial > Soil > Temperate forest > O... | reverse complement strand
TGTGAGTGGCGGATTCAGAGATTTCGCCGGCGACAGTGGTTTGTTCAATGGCTGCGGTAGCAATGAGGTGAATCATCTGCTCGACTTCGCGGGCTGAGCCGATGATTGCTTCGAGACTGCGGCGTGCGCGGCTGGTTTCTCCGATGCCGCTTTCTACTGCATGATGGCTTTCGTCCATCAGGCGGAGCGTGTTGCGGGTTTCATCCTGAATGCTCTGGATCGTGGCGGCGATTTCGCCTGTGGCGGTGCGGGTGCGCTCGGCGAGTCGGCGGACTTCACCAGCGACGACGGCGAAACCGCGGCCATGTTCACCAGCGCGAGCGGCTTCTATCGCTGCGTTAAGGGCCAGCAGGTTGGTCTGCTCACTGATGTCCTGAATAACGGTAACGATCTTGCCGATCTCTTCGGAACGGGTTGCGAGCTCTGTCATTTTGCCGGCGACGGATGTGGTGGCGGTTGAGATGCGCTCCATGGTAGTGGCTGCAGCCTGCATCACCGCTCCACCTTCGTTGGCCGTCTGGGCGGATTTACGGCTGACTTCGGCGGCTGTTTCGGCATTGCTGCTGATCTCGCCAATGGTAGCGGTCATCTCCTGAGCGGCAGCGGCGATCTGGTTGGTTTTGCCGGATTGCGACTGGGCATTGCCATTGGCCTGCACTGCGCGCACGCTCATCTGGGTTGCGGAGGAGGAGAGATTCTCGGCGCCTCGGGCGACGGTGGCGAGAACTGACTGCATAGCTGCAACGCTGGTGTTCAGAGCTGCGCCAAGACGGCCGATTTCATCGGTGCCACGTTCCTCAACGCTGACCGTCAGGTCTTTGGCCGCTACCTGTTCGAGAGCTATGGTTGCAGCGCGCAGTGGGGGCGCAATGAGGCGAGTGAGCATGGTTCCAGTCAATGCGCAGAGGAAGACGATGACAAGGCTGAGCGCCGCTGCAATCCAGATGGCGCGGGTTCCGCTATGGGTGGCTGAGTCGGCATCTTCCGTGCCGTGTTGGACGTTGAGGTGTAAGCCTTGATTGACGTCCGCCATGGTGCTGCTGAAAAGGGCCACCGTGCTGTCTGAGGTGAGCGCGGTCAACGCATCGTCGACCTTGCCCGCTGCGACGGAGGTGCCTGCCCGATTGCCGGTTTCAAGATACTGGGTGAACCTGGATTGGAATTTCTGGAGAAGATCGCGCTCGCCTTGATCGGTGATCAGGGGTTCGTAGACCTTGACTGCTGACTGGTACTCGGTGATTGCCTTGGCGCGCTTGTCGGTATGGTCCGAGATGCAGGCCGGCGTCTGACAAAGAAGCAGGTCCAGATCCTGCTCACGCACTTCGTCGATCGCTCCCCTGGCGGCCGAGAGCTTGATCACGGCCGGGAAGCTGTTCTCGCTGACGTCCGCGCTGCGGTTTGCGATCGTCTTGAAGGTAAGAACTGCATAGGCGCCAAGCACCATGCACAGGCTGCAGACGAGACCGAAGGCCAGGGTGAATTTGCGTGCCACCGGCATATTTCGAAGTACAGACATGGCAGAAGCTCCGTTTTCCGACCGCGGGGGAGATGGGCCGTCCTACGCACGGATGCCCTCGCCGAATTTCGCCGGATAGGACGGTCATCGGCCTTTTGCTCTCAGACTTGAACTTCTTTGAAATTTGCAGGAGTGCCCTAAGACGGTTCTAATCGTGACAATTCGAATTGTTCGCCCAGGGCGGCGCATTGACGGCGGAGACAGCGCGCCTTAGGCTCATAACATGTTCTTCTCCGTAGTCGACCTTGAACGCGAACCGATCGATTTTTCAGTGGCGCTGGCGCCCAAGACCATTGACTTTGGCGATGAGGCGGAGCAGGTGGGCGATCTGGCAGCCGAAGGGCGCGCCGAGGTATTGCATGAGCATCGCGGCCCCAAGGAGATCGTGGCCGATATCCGGCTCAAAGGAAGCTTTCGGGGAAACTTTGAGACACCCTGCGCTCGCTGCGTAGAGCCGGTTGAAGTGGCGCTTGCCGGGGATTTTGACCTGCTTTTTCGTCCCTCAGGCGTGGATGCGATCGGTTCGGAGCACGCAATCTCCACACAGGAGACGGAAATCGGTTATTATGAGGAGGGTGGCCTTGCGCTTGAAGACGTGCTCCGGGAACAGGTGCTCCTGTCCCTGCCGGCCCGGACGCTTTGCCAGCCAGATTGCAAAGGGCTTTGCCCGCGCTGCGGCCAGAACCGGAACGAAACAGCCTGCTCCTGCGAGGAGGGTCCGAGCGACCCACGTTGGGGCGCGCTGGCAGGTTTAAGCAGCAGGATCAAGCACTAGCGCACTCGGGAATCTGAAACAAATCTGGAAGCAACCTAAAGGGTTTCTTCCGCTCCCGGCGGAGAACTCCGGAACTGCCCGCGCTTCAAAAGAGATACGCGGTGTGCACGACGGAAGACAGCCGGAAGCAATGAAGAGAGGAACAGTACCATGCCTAATCCGAAACGGCGGCACTCCAAGCGCCGCACTGCACTTCGCCGGTCTCACGATTTCCTGACAGCAGGCTCGCTTTCCGTGTGCCCCAACTGCCAGGAGAAGAAGCTCCCACATCGTGCATGCCCCAAGTGCGGCGAGTACAAGGGACGCGCGGTTCTTGAAACCAAGGAAGCTGTCAGCTAATCTTCAATTCTCCTATGCTCCCAGTGCCCAGGCCCGCGTTCACGGCGTTGACGGACATCGCGCTGGATGCCTTTGGTTCGGACAAAGCTCCTGAACCGGAGATTCGCGGAGCCATTGAGGCTTGCCGGGCGCTCCCTGTTCGGGTGCATCTGGTGGGTCCCGAGCGCGAGCTTCGCGATCTGCTGGATGAGCACCTGGAAGACGAAGACCTGCCCATTGTCATTCACCATGCCTCGGAACGTATTGGCATGGATGAAAAGGCCGCGCACGCTGTCCGCACCAAAAAGGACAGCTCGATGCGCGTTGGCCTCAAGCTGGTTCGCGAGAAGAAGGTCGCAGGCTTTGTGACCGCCGGCAATACCGGCGCTGCCATGGCCACGGCCAAGATGGTGCTCGGCGCTCTTCCGGGTGTCGATCGTCCGGCTCTGACGGCGCGTATGCCGACGGCAACGGGTTCGCCGTGCGTGCTGCTGGATGTTGGCGCGAATGTCGACTGCAAGCCTTACAATCTCGAACAATTTGCGGTGATGGGCGAGATGTTTGCTCGCTCAGTGCTTAAAATTGCCCGGCCGCGGGTGGGACTGCTCTCGATCGGCGAGGAAGAAACCAAGGGCAACGACCTGACGCGCGAGGCTTTTCCTCTGCTGAAGGCGTTGCCGATTCACTTCATCGGCAATGTCGAAGGGCGAGATATTTTCAACGGTTCGGCGGATGTGATTGTCTGCGACGGCTTTGTTGGCAATGTGGCGTTGAAGACGGGCGAGGGGATCGGACGGCTCTTTCGGGATTTGCTGCGCGAGTCACTTACCCGCACCGTTACGGCGCAGGTGGGAGCAATGCTCTCCCGCAAGGCCTTCAACGATTTTCGACGACGACTGGATTACAACGAATACGGCGGCGCTCCGCTGCTGGGCGTGCGCGGTGTCTGCATCATTGGCCACGGGTCATCGAACGAGATTGCGATCTTCAACGGCATCCGTGTGGCGATGGAGTTTGCCAAGGCCGGCATTAACACTAGCATTGAGCAGGAACTGGCCAACCGGCCTGTGCGTCCTGCGGCCGCGCCGGCGGCTAATCCAGTTGATTCAACGATCCAATAGGGTCGACTCAAGACATGCCTTCTCTGTCCAGCTCCGAAACTGATTTTTTCGATCCTGCTCTACTGCAGCATCTTGCCTGCCCGGTCTGCATGGGCCGACTGCGTCTGGCGGGGTCGAAGATCGAGTGCGCCGGCTGCGGGCGTCTCTATCCGCTGATCGATGGCATTCCCGTTCTGATCGCGGACCGCTCTGCCCTTCCGACGGTGGAGTAACGCTGGGCCGCGAATTTAGCGGGTCGGCTCACTCCTGATTTCTGACGCCGGATGCAGACGCCAGGCCGCTGGCCGCAGCAGATAGCTTCCAGTCGTAAAAGTCAGCATGATCAACGGGGCTGCAGCGGCTCCGAAACCGTCTTTGACCGCAAGATGTGAAAAGAAAGCCCCGAGCGCATCGAAGACGATGCCGGCGTACGCCCATTCACGCAGGAAGCGGGTTCGCGGGTAGAGTAGGGCAGCCACGGCCAGCAGCTTGGAGACGCCGAGGATGGTGCACAGATACTCCGGGTAGCCAAGAGTACGCAGGATCGCGATCGCAAACTGTGCATGGATTATGTCTGAAATTCCAGCTGCAAGCAGCCAGAGAACCAACAGCACGGTAAAAAGCCAGTAAAAGACTTGTCGCAACATGAGCTCTCCCTCGACCAAACTGCAATAAACACAATTGCTTGGGACAGGATCATGTAGTACGCGCGTTTAATACAAGTACGCACATTTATTGCATATACAGTCAAAATTGATACTATGTATCCTAATGGAAACCCCTATTGATTCAGATGCCCGGCTGGTTGAGCGCACATTGGAGCTACTTGGTGGAAAGTGGAAAGTGCTGATTCTCTGGCACCTTGGTGTGGCGGACGTTTGTCGCTTTGGAGAGCTGCGGCGCAGGCTACCGGGAATTACACAACGGACGCTGACGCTTCAGTTGCGTGAACTGGAGGGGGCTGGGCTGGTGCATCGTACCGTGTATGCCAAGGTTCCGCCACACACGGAGTATCGCCAGACGGAGGCAGCGAAGGATCTGTCAGCGGTTTACATGGAGCTGAAGCGATGGAGCCTCGCTCATCGGGAACTTCTGGTCTAGAGGTCCGGTGAGGTTCCAGACGGGGAACCCAAAAAGCCTTAATTATCGCCTTAGGTGGAACGGGTGAACGATCAGCATCGCGAAGGCGATAGATCCGATCAGCGCCAGAGTCAGCAGTGCATAGAGCAGGATGAGATTGGGGCCTTTCGGCTGAGGCTCCGGTTCGGTCGGGGATTCCGAACGCGTCAAGGGCTCATTCATGACAACTCACTCATATTTGAGCGACTCCACGGGGTCCATCTGTGCAGCGCGGGTGGCCGGAACTGTGCCGAAGATGATGCCCACCACAAGCGAGATTCCCAACGCCACCACGATCGACCATGGCGAAATGGGGATGGAGTAGCTGGTGAAAAGGGTTACGGACAGGGGTAATGCGAGACCGAGAATGGTGCCCATGACGCCGCCGGCGAGCGAGATCATCACCGCTTCCGTGAGGAATTGCAGGCGAATCTCGCGTGAGGTGGCGCCGAGAGCCTTGCGAATGCCAATCTCCCGGATGCGTGCGCGGACATTGGCCAGCATGATGTTCATGATGCCGACGCCCCCGACAGCGAGAGTGACCATTGCCACAGCGATGAGAACGGCGGTGAGGCCGTTGGCGATTTCAGCGGCGGTAGTGAGCAGTTCCTGCAGATTGGTAGCTTTGTAGACGGAGTTGGGCTTGTGGCGGGCCTTGACGATGCGGACGACGGCTTTGGACGCATCGGGCACATCTTCCATGCTGCGGAGAGAGAAGTAGATCTGTTTGACGTTGTCGGTTCCGGTGAAATAGCGGCCGACGGAGTAGGGCACGAGGATAGTGTTGTCAGTGATTTCAGATTCGCCGAAGGTGTCGACGCTTTCTTTAAATGTGCCGATGATTGTGAAAGGGATGCCGCTGATCTGAAAACTCTGGCCCACCGCGGCATCCGGGCTGCCGAACATCTCACGCGCAAAAGGTATGGTGACGACAGCGCATTTGATATGCGCGCTTTCGTCCTGGTCGTCCATGAATCGGCCATTGGGCACGATGAGATTGCGCACCTTCTGGTAAGCGGGCACTACGCCGAGGACGAGGGTGTCCTTGACGACGCCGCCGCCGAAGCTGATGCGGTCATGGAACTCGAGAACGGGCGAGGAGTAGAGGACGCTTGGAACCTGCAATTCCACAGCTCGCTCGTCCTCACGAGTGAGGTAATCGTTGTAGATGGTGTTTTCTGTGCCGGCAGCACCACCGCCAGCGTACTCCAGCTCAACCTCGTTGGTGCCGATCTTTTCTATGAGCCCTAGCACGTACTGTTTCCCGGTCAGGCCGATGGTGACGACCAGAATGACCGATGCGGAGCCGATAACCATGCCCAAAGCGGTTAACGCAAAACGGGTTTTGCTGGAACGGAAGCTGTCGATCGCAAGACGCATCGTCTCGGTAAAGGCGATGGTGCTGTGGGCACTGCGGATGGTGCGCCGGAAGGACTCTTGGCGCGCCTGCTCCCTTTCCCGTGCGGTATCCCGGGTGGTGTCGCGAGATTGTTCGACTGTACTCATGTACTTCAGTAACTTGGATGCGGTCATGGGCTGTCGGCTTCGAAAATGATCGCCCGGTCCGAATTACAACTTTACTTGCTCACATACTTGTCGAGCCACTTGAGTTCTTCGCGAAGCTTGATGTACCCGTGCCAGGGGTTGCGAGCGAGAGAGTGTCCTTCTCCGGGGAAAACGAGGAAGCTGTGCTCTATACCTAGTTGTTGCAGGGCTCGCTCCAGGGTTACACCTTCCAGGTAGCTGACGCGGACGTCGCTGTTGCCTTGGACGATATGAGTTGGGGTTTTGACGCGATTCATGCGGAATAGCGCGGCCTCGCTCTGATAGAGCTCCGGAGATTCCCAGGGTCTGCCGTTGAGATACCAGGAGTCATCCCAGGTGGTATCGTCGTTGCCCCAGTTTGCGGCGTGCTCCACCGCGCCGGCGCCTGTGATGGCTGCCTTGAACCGGGTTGTCTCAGTGATGAGCCAGTTGGTCATATAACCGCCATAGCTGTATCCGCCGATAGCGAGTTTGTCGGGGTCGGCGTAGCCTTCTTTGACCAGGGCATCGACGCCGGCGAGGATATCTTCCCCGGGCTTTGAGACCAGGTGCGGAGCGATCTGCAGCATGAAATCGTCGCCGTAGCCGGAAGAGCCGCGGTAGTTGGGGCGGAAGACGAGCCAGCCGTGGCTGGCCGCCAGCGTGGCCCAGTCGTACCAGTCGGCGCCGAATCGGTTGCCGTCAGCATCAGCTGGTCCTCCGTGGATGAAGGTCAGCATACGCAGATGACGGGCGTCCTTCTGGCCGGGCGGGAAGAGCAATACGCCTTCAACGGTTGTGCCGTCGGGCGACTTCCAGGAATAGGGCTGCCACTCGGGCTGAGCGCGTTCGGCGAAGATCGGGTTGAGCTGAGTGAGAGCTGTTGCGCGATCAGGATGAAGTGCGTCGGCAGCGAGGTAGACCTGTGCCGGATGGTTGATGGATGAGAAGCGCACCAGGAGGCTGCCGCCCGATTTGGCGGCTGAGATGCCTGCATAGCTTCCGGCTTCGCCGGGGAGCTTGCTGACCTTCGCACCCTCAACCCGGTAGATCCGCTGTTCGGTTCCTTTAAGGCCCAGCGCGATCAGGTCGCCATTGGAGAGGAACTCAAATTCTTCGAGCGAGCCGGTGAACTCCGAACCGAGGCGTTCGATCTTGCCGTCGGTAGGATTCATGCGGAAGAGCCGGCCCTGCATGTCCTGATATTTGCTGTCGACCGATCCACCGGCAGCGCGAACAACGAAGTGCAGCCAGTGACCATCGGGAGACCAGTGTAGGCTGGCTTCGAGTGCCTGGTTGTGCGTGATCTGGCGTGCCTCGCCGCCGCCCGTTGGGACGAAGAAGATCTCGGTGTCGGTGGGATTTTCCATCCGGTGGCTGATTGAGTTTGTGAGAAAGGCCAGCGACTTGCCATCGGGCGCTGGTGCAATTTCGGCAATCTCCAGCTTGCTTGAGGTGAGCGTCTGGGCTGCGGTGGGCAGGGTAATCTTCGCCTCGTCGGCTTTGTTCTTACCCTCTTTGGCTGCGTGCGGAAGCGGCCGTGCCGCGGTGTTGGCAAGCGATGCGGCTACGGGCAGAGCCAGAAGCAAATCTTCCCGCTCTCGTTCGCGCCAGCGGATCACGTCTTTCCAGTCATCCTTCTGGGCTTCTTCCTGAGCGTGGGTGAGAGGCTTGGCAGCCGAGAAGAAAATCGTCTTGCCATCCGGCGACCAGGCGAAAGAGTGGACATCCAGCTTTTCGCGATAAAGCGGCTGGGCTTCGCCGCCGGAGATGGGAATCAGCCACAAGCGCGTTGTCTTGTCGTCGTCAGAGTCACCAGCGCGGTGGGCCTTGGCGTCTCCCGAAGAAGAATCGGCGCTGTCATCCTTTGCGCTGCTCTCGTCACTGCCGGGAAGCGTCCGATCCGAGAGAAAGGCAATCCACTTGCCGTCCGGGCTCCACTGCGCGTCTTCGTCCGAGCCGGACTGGGTGAGCGCGCGCAGACCATCCTTTGCTGTCCAGAGCCAGAGGGTGTGGCGATACGTGCTGGCTTTCCAGTCCGGGTATTCGGTGCCGATTACCGCCGCGGAGCCGTCCGGCGAGATGCGTGCGCCTGCGATATCGGTGGTGTTAAGGAACTCGTCGAGCGTTATGGGCGGCTTGCTGGTCTGGGCCGCTGCGCCGGGGGCGGAAAGAGTGCAGGCAGCGGAGAAGGCGAGGGCGCTAAGAGTGATGAGCGGAAAGCGGATGGCGGAAGGCTTCATACGGCGGGTTCGTCCTGTGCGGTAGAGGTGATCTTGCGCTAGTGACCGGAGTCTGTCTCCACTGTACAGCCCTGTAATGAAAAACGCCGGAGGAGTTGAACTCCCCCGGCGTCGGATTGAATTGGTTAGGGTGGATTAGAAATCGAAACGCAGTCCGAATTGCATGCGGCGGAAGTTGCTCTGCGCGGGCAGCGTTGCGCTGTACGCGCCGATCGATTTGCTGGTCAGCCCGGAGTTGAGGCTGCTGGTGTCGAATCGGTTGGTGTTGGTTACGTTGTAGACATCCCAGTTGAACTTGAGGCTGCCGTACTCCCGGATCTTCCACACCTTGCTCAGTGTCGAGTCGATGTCGAAGAAGCCGTCTCCACGGAAGGCGTTGCGTTGTCCCGCTTCGCCCGGATAAGGCATACGGACGGGTCCATTGTCAGTCTGACTGCCGTTGTAAATTGCCAGCGGGTCGTCAAAGACCTGTTCCGATTTGTTGGCGAAGTCATAGTGCTTGCGTGTCTTGACATAGCTCGTCTTGACGCCATAGCCCTCCAACTGCCAGTTAGTGGTCCAGCCCGGCTCGAAGAGAGAGAAGGGCAGGCCACTGGTCCATCGAGCCAGTCCGGCGTAAGTCCAACCACCCAGTAAGGAATCGACGAGCGCATTTGTGCCGCTCAGATACTTCTTGCCGCGTCCGACTGGAAGTATGTACAGGACATCTCCATTGACCAGGTGACGGGTGTCGAAGTCGGAAACTGCCTTATTCAGCTTAGGGTTCCAGCTATTCTGGATTGCTGAACCACCCAGAGAGTCGGCTGAAAACTCATTGCCTCTTTCGGTGCCGGAGTTCATGTCGAGCGACTTCGACAAGGTGTAGCTGACGTCCATGCTGACACCATGGCTGGTGGGATGCCGCAATGTAGCCTGGAGCGCGTGATAGGAACTATTGCCGATGGACGACCAGGTATAGAGCGACGCAAACTGCTGCTGCCAGAACTTGCTGGTGCCGTCGTCGCAATAGCCGCCATAGCCGCAATAGAAATCGATATCCGCCAGTGCGCTCGTTTCACCAAAGGAGTATCGGTAGTACGCCCATTCATTGTGGTAGGCACCCTCGGTTGCTGATTCCCCGTCAAAGTCGAGGTTCGCCATCTGGGGAAAGACGTCTTCGAAGTACTGAATTTTGGGAATCGAGCCGAAGGTGCAATGAGCGGGACCAGAGTAGAACCCGCACCCTCTGTTCTTATCCACGACCTTGGATAACTGAGCAGCGGCGGTAAAATAATCGCCGGCGCCCTGCGGATCTACGTAGTTTGTGGGCTCAGCAATATCCAGCTGCTGCAGCAGGTGACGTCCTAGGCGGCCAACATAGGCTTCCTCAAAGATGAAGCCGCCGCCCAGCTCGCGCTGGAAGGAAAGATTGAACGCTTCGGAATACGGCGTCTTAATCCGGCTGTCCACGCCAAAATTGATTCCGAACAGAGAGGGTTGCGTATAGGGAAATGTCACCGTCGGATCCCCGGAGGGGACAGGAATTGCCGGGATATCGTGAGGACCGGTAAACCTGGGGGAAGCGTTCGGATGCTTGGCGCTGGCGGTAAACCCGTACACTCCTGCCGGGTTTGAAAGGCTGTTGCTAAGGCCATACGAAGCTTCAGAACTCAACGCACTGGCGATGGCTTCGCCGAAGTGATCGTAGTACATGCCCGCCCCGGCGCGGATTGAGGTCTTCGGATTGGGGGAATAGACGAAAGCGACGCGAGGAGCAAAATCAGCCTTGTTCTTGGGCCAGTAGCCAGGCGCATGGTTTGCCTTGCCCGATGGAACAAAACTCAGGAGGTCTTCGAAGATCTGTCCCTTGGCAGCCGCGTCACCGCGCTCCTTGAACCAGGCATTTGTATTTACGGTTGGGGTAGTTTCCTGACCCTTTGTCTCATAAGGAGTCTGCAGAATCGTGTGACGAAGGCCTACTGTGATCGTCAAGTCGGGTCTGATACGCCAGCTATCCTGCAGGAAATACTCAAATTCGTTCGCCTTGAAGTGCCGAGGAGTAAATGCCCCCTGTGGCAGTTCCACGCCAGTGGTGGGCGAAGTGACCTGATAGTTGACATTCACTGTGACCGAAGGAACCAGCCCCATCAGAGACACATAGGCCGTCTTGTAGTCGTCCAATGAACCGGGTCCGACTGAGGCGAGGCCAATCAGCGACGGATCGGGTGCGTTGCCTCCCACCCAATCGGGATTTGTGCTGGCGCCGCTGAAAGAGTTGGAGTCCGTATTACTGAGATTTTGGACCAGGCGCCAATTGCCACCAAGACTGATGGTGTGGTTCCCCTTGGTCACAGTCAGAGTATCCACGACGTTATGGACAGGGATGTTGCTGAGCGTCGAGCGGGTCTGGGTAGTGGGATCGGTGATAAAACGGAAATTGACGTATTCCCCTTGTCCTATGCCGACATTCGCGGCGCTGGGACGGACATAGCCATATCGAATGTCATTGACGATGTAGGCAGTGGGGGTCCAGGTATGGCCGAAAGCCATGCCTTTGGTGTTGATCGCGATCGTGTTGGCCGGTTGTAGACCAGGCAACTGAGCGTCTCCGGTGTAGTTGTCTCTCTGGTAGTTTCCGCGGGCGAAGACCGTCTGTTTCGAGGTCAGGTTGTAGTCGAACTTCAGGATGGATGTGTTCTGCGTTGTTGGCACCTTGACTGGGAAGAAGATAGAACCCAGATTCAAGCCGTCCCCAAAAGCGGCGCCCGTTGCGGCTGGCACGTCCTTGAAATAATTAATGACATTAGGGTTAGGCCCGGGACCCCACGGACAGACGCTACTTCCGTTAAATAGACTCGTCGTACATCCAGCGTCCAGGTTTGCGAGATCCTCGGACGTGAGAGTTTGTATGACCCCATTCTCATCTCCGTATTTGAGTTCGCCATTCTTGAAGCTTTGCGTTGGGACCTCAGCGCTGTTGATACTGTCGATCGCCTGCCGGAGACCTTCATAGTTGGCGAAAAAGAACAGCTTGTCCTTCTTGAGAGGCCCGCCTGCGCTGGCGCCGAAGACGTTCCTGACATATAACGCGGGAACATTGAGGAAATCGGCGTTCGTATCGCCACCGTACGTCGATAATTGAGAGTTCTTGAGGAAGAAGTTGTTGCTGACCGTGTTGCTTGGCCGGTAGTACTCGTAGGCGCCGCCGTGGAATCTATTGGTGCCCTTCTTTGTTATGAGCGAAACCTGGGCGCCAGAGGAGCGACCAGCATCGGCAGTGCCGTTCGACGTAGTTACACGAAACTCTTCTGTCGAATCCAGCGTCGAACGCAGAACGCCAGTAAACGCAAAACCGTTGACCTGATCGTTGTCGTCGAGACCGTCAAGAGTTATGTTCCCTTGGTCCGAGCGGCTGCCGGAAACGGCGCCCTGCCGGCTGTCGGCCATTTCGTCATTGCTCGTGGGGCTGTTTCCGCCGCCTTCGCCGAGGAACAATACGCCCGGCTGAAGCGCAAGCAGCGAGATTGGATCGCGGCCGTCCATCGGCAGCGACTGGATCAACTCGCTCCCAACCGAATTGCCCATGGAGGCGTCGGTCGTA
>Ga0206975_1237_pt1 | contig 12239 bp, 12 predicted proteins | sample Alteio_BWOrgHeat_81_FD_152919 | JGI IMG/M metagenome (GOLD analysis project Ga0206975, IMG submission 152919) | Enriched cells from forest soil in Barre Woods Harvard Forest LTER site, Petersham, Massachusetts, United States -... | ecosystem: Environmental > Terrestrial > Soil > Temperate forest >... | reverse complement strand
TTTCTTCGATTTGTATTTGCTTCTAGGTGTTCTAAGATTTCTTTCGATCGTTGGATGACGGCGGGGGGAAGTCCGGCAAGACGGGCGACGTGAATGCCGTAGCTTTTATCTGTCCCCCCTTTCACGATTTTTCGCAAAAAAGTGATTTGGTCTTCTGCTTCATGAATGGCTACTTGGTAATTTACAGCTCCTGGAATTTTTTCTTCCAATTTTGTCAGTTCCCAATAGTGAGTAGCAAATAATGTCTTTGCTTTGCGGTGTTCTGTTGTGAGTAAGTATTCTGCAACTGACCAAGCAATGGAAATTCCGTCGTATGTACTTGTTCCACGTCCTATCTCGTCAAGAATGACAAGAGATCTTGGGGTGACATTGTGTAAGATGTTGGCAGTTTCGGTCATTTCTACCATAAAAGTGGAGTGTCCTCTCGACAAATCATCGCTTGCACCAATGCGAGTAAAGACTTTATCAACGATTCCCAATTCGACTGTATCGGCCGGAACATAACTTCCCATGTGAGCCATAATGACAATGAGGGCTACTTGTCTCAAATAAGTAGATTTTCCAGCCATGTTTGGCCCTGTAATCAGGAGAAGTTGTTGGTGATCATCTATCTGGGTGTCATTTGGAATGAATTTTTCTTGTTTACAAGTTTGTTCTATGATTGGGTGCCTTCCTCCTATAATAGAGATGGCATTTTTTTGATTGAATTGAGGACAGCAGTACTGGTTTTGCTTTGCCACTTCTGCCAGAGAACTCAAGCAATCGAGTTGTGCAATGGTTTGTGCTACAGTAATCACTTGATTGGCATATTTGGCGATCTGGAAGCGAAGTTCGTGGAAAATTTCATTCTCTATGGCTTGGATTCGCTCTTCGGCTGTGAGAATCTTGTGTTCGTACTCTTTTAAAACAGGAGAAATATACCGCTCTGCATTGACTAAGGTTTGCCTTCGAATAAAAGTATCGGGCATTTTCATTGTTTGACCACGAGTCACTTCGATGTAATAGCCAAACATATTCGTGAACCCTACTTTTAGGGTCTTAATTCCGGTTTCTTCCCGAAGTTGTGCTTGGTAGCGGCTCATCCAAGTTTTGCTATTTTGACTCATTTGCCGTAATTCATCGAGTTCTTCGCGATACCCTTCGCGGATAACTTTTCCCTCTCCTATCCGAAGAGGAGGTTCATCGACTAGAGCTTGTGCAATAAGCCCTGTCATTTCAGGAAGAGAATCCAATTTTTGGCACTCTTTTTGCATCCAATGGGAAGGTAAATGGCGTAAGAGTTCTTGTAATGAAGCAATAGGAGAAAAAGAATAGCGAAGAGCGACAAGGTCGCGAGGAGTTGCATATCCAGAGGATATTTTCATCATCAATCGTTCAATATCTTTCACCACACCTAATTTTTCCCGAAATTGCCGCAAGAGATCGTCGCGGTGTAGGAAAGAGGCAATGGCTTCTTGTCGTTGTAAAATGTGTTCGATCGAGAGTAGTGGTTGTTTTATCCAATGGTGCATCAGACGGCCCCCCATTGAGGTAACTGTTTCGTCTATTATGTGCAATAGAGTGTGATTTTTCGTCTTGTCCTGCAAAGACACTGTCAATTCTAAATTTCTTTGCGTAATCCGATCTAGAGTCATATAAAGAGAAGTAGAATAAGGACGAATTTCCTGGATTTGATGAATCGGCAAACAGAGTACAGTATGAATATAGCGCAAGAGGGCGCCGGCTGCTTGTATCACGCTCATTCCAGAAAGACCAAATCCTTCTAAATGTTTGACTTGAAAATGTTCTGTTAAAAAATGGGTGCAACTGTGGTATTCAAAATGCCAATCGGCTTCTGTATTCACAATACAAGAATAGGTTTGCCGAATTTCTTCAAAAAAACTACCTCTTTTTTTCTTGAAATCTTCAGAAACAAGAAATTCAGATGGTTGGAGACGATAAATTTCATTGAATAATTCTTTTTCTTCCGTACATTCGGTGACCCAAAATTCACTTGTTGATAGATCTACAAAGGCGAGGCCCCAGTTTTTTCCGATGTACGCAATCGATGCAAAATAATTGTTCGACTTTTCGGGTAAAAAACTCGAATCAATGATTGTCCCGGGAGTGACGATCCGGACAATGTCTCTTTTTACAATTCCTTTTGCTTTTTTTGGGTCTTCGATTTGTTCTGCAACGGCAACTCGATATCCCTTGGCGACCAGCTTGTCGATATAACCGTCGCTTGTATGAAAAGGAATACCGCTCATTGGAATTCCTTGTCTTTGTGTCAGTGTGAGACCCAGTTCTTGGGACAAGAGAGCTGCATCTTCATAGAAGGCTTCGTAAAAATCTCCCATTCGGAATAAGAGAACAGCATCGCCCCCTTTTTTCTTGCATGCATGCCACTGCACCATCATAGGCGTAGTTGTTTTTTCCTCTTGAGATGAATGAAGTCCGGCGGTCATGTCAAGCTTATGTTATTTGTTTGAAACGGCGCCGCTTTTTTGATCTTTGTAGCGTCACTTTCTGTACAGAGATTTGTGGCGACACTTCCTGTACAATTGATTCGTGAATTTTTGAAAAATTCATACCAATGTTATTGGAAATCTGTGTAATTTTGTTCATATAATCATACAAAGAAATGGGGACCTGTTTTGATTGTCGGGTTAAACCATACATCGGTTTTTTCCAATCGAATCCTAAATTTAACAGTGCTTGGAAATTTGCTACATCGTTAATTTTAAACACTTGGATAGTTATGGTAAGATGATCTTCTTCCCTTCCATACAATATTCTCTCAATTTGATTCTGACCTGAAAGTGGATTGTATTCCATGATTATATTGATAAGCGAACAAGGCAAAAGATCAAAAAGAGCATAATAAGTGATTCGATCGATAGCGGGATAGTATTTTTCTTTTTCTAAATATACTAAAACCTTATTTAGTGTGTTGTTAGATGCTTTAGTTAATGCATTGGAATTCGGCTCAGAGAGTGATGTTCCAAATAGAGAAGCACCATTGCGTAATAAATCTAACGCCTCGTTGCCTGTTTGCGAATCATTGCTTGAATCTTGACAGGCTGCGACTAGATCTTCATGGTTTTGTTCAAAAATAGCTTGGGATTGGGCAGACAATCCAATTGGCAACATTATTTTTCCTTTAAACACTTAGAGGGTGTCAATACTCTCTTTAGAGGTTATTAGGAATTGACGACACACCTTAGTATAAGAGAAAAAAGATAAGTTTCAAGTTGATTAAATGCTCTTTTGGTGTTAAAAGACTTTTTTATCATTTCAGAGAATGGTATTTATTTTTGGATGCCTATATCCCTGTTTATATCTATTTTGGTTTAGTTTTGCTCATTACGCTATTTACCCTTGCCTTATCTGGATTATTTCGCTCCAAAAAAAAAGATCTTTCTGTGCAGCAGATGCCATATGAATCAGGCATTCAAACGACGACCAATCTCTTTACAGAAAGATTTACTTTGCACCACTACTTGGTGGCTCTTCTTTTTCTTGTCTTTGATATTGAAGTGATTTTTCTCTATCCATGGGCAGTCGTTGCCAAGCAATTAGGAATCTTTGGATTTTGTGAGATCGTTTTTTTTATTCTGATTTTGTTTACGGGTTTTGCCTATGTATGGAAGAAAGGAGGATTAGACTGGCAATGAATGATACATTCCACACTCCACATACAAAAACCCCTTTTTTAGTCGGCCCCTTAGAAAAGATGATCAATTGGGCTCGAAAAAATTCGTTATGGCCAGCGCAGTTTGGTCTTGCTTGTTGTGCGATAGAAATGATGTCAACGGCAGCAAGTGTCCCCGATATGTCCCGATTTGGAATGGAGGTGTTTCGCGCTTCACCAAGACAAGGAGATGTGTTGATTGTTGCAGGAAGAGTAAGTCAAAAAATGGCTCCAGTTCTCGTGACTGTTTATGAACAAATGCTTTTTCCCAAATGGGTAGTGGCGATGGGAGATTGTGCTTCTTGTGGTGGAGTCTACAACAATTATGCGATTGTGCAGGGAGTTGATAAATTAATTCCTGTAGATATCTATGTTGCTGGTTGTCCTCCGACACCTTGGGCTCTTTTAGATGGATTGCTTCTTCTCCAAAAAAAAATCGCGCATGAAAGACCTTTGGAGAAAAATTCATGAAAACAAAAGCCGAAATAGACTTTGAAAAAGAATGGATAAAGAGTGCGTTACTTGAGAAAATAGATTTCCTTGGAGAAACCACTCTTCATGTAAAAAAAGAAGATTTAGTCAGAGTGTTGACACATTGTAAAGAAGAGGTTGAACCATCTTATGATGTATTAATGGATTTGACAGCGGTTCACTATCTCATGCCAAAAGATCTCATTACAATTGTCTATTTATTGCATAACACGACTAGTCTTGAAAGGCTTCGCATTACTGCCTGTTTTGACCCAACAGAATTCGTTCCTTCTGTTGTGGATTTATGGGAAGGGGCTGCCTGGTACGAAAGAGAAGTGTACGATTTTTTTGGCGTCCGGTTTGTAAATCATCCTGATCTAAAACGGATCCTCATGCCTGATGACTGGATAGGACATCCATTGCGGAAAGACTATCCATTGACGGAAGAGTCTGTCGAGTTCAAACACAATGTAACTCCAAAGATTCCTTCTGAAATTATTCGGGTCAAATGGGATCAAAAATACCACTGAGTTCTATGTCTAAAGTAAGCAAAGATCTTACACTTGAAAAAATGGGCGATGCGATGGAACTGAATTTCGGTCCGCAACATCCCTCTACGCATGGTGTTCTTCGGATTTGCCTTCGACTTGATGGTGAAATTGTCATTGGTGCAGAGGCTGTCATTGGTTATTTGCACACAGGGGTAGAAAAAGAATGTGAAACGAGAACTTATCACCAAGTTTTTACTTTAGTAGACCGACTCGACTATCTTGCAGGCCCGGCAGAAGAACACGCGTTTGCTTCTGCTGTAGAAAGGCTCATGAATACAGAGGTTCCTCGAAGAGCTCAAGTCATTCGAATTATCCTTCTTGAACTTGCGAGGATTGGAAGCCATTTGATTTGGCTTGGAACAAGTGCCTTAGAACTCAATATGTCGTCTGTGTACATGTATTGTTTTGCAGAAAGAGAGAAAATCCTCAATTTATTCGAGCAATACTCCGGGGCCCGCATGTTTCCCTCTTGTTGGAGAATTGGGGGATTATCTCACGATCTCAATCCAGGTTTTGAACAAAATCTCCGCTTATTTTTAGAAGGTTTTCCCTCTTTTTGGAAAGATATTGATCGATTGTTGACAGATAACTATGTTTGGTGTGAACGGTTGCAGGGAGTAGCTGTTCTAACTCTAGAATTATGTAAACAATTTATGTGTACAGGACCCCTTATGCGGAGTGTAGGGGTGCCCTATGACATTCGAAAAAACTATCCTTATAGCGGCTATGAAGAGTACCAATTTGCTATTCCCACAGAGAAAGAAGGGGATGCCTATGCTCGTTATCTGATACGGATGAGAGAAATGAAGGAATCGGTAACTATTATACAGCAGGCACTTGTCAAGCTCAAACCAGGTCCGGTTCTGACAGATGATAGAAAAGTAGCTCTCCCTCCTCGCAGGGAATTAGCGCGAAGTATGGAGGCAGTCATTCATCAATTTAAATTAATTTCAGAAGGAATTCATCCTCCTAAAGGAGAAGTTTACCAATGTGTAGAGTCTCCTAGAGGAGAATTGGGAATGTATCTAGTAAGCGATGGAAGTCCTATCCCTTATCGCCTTAGAGTTCGTTCTCCTTCTTTTTCGCATATTCAAGTCTTGCAAAAGGTGTTGATTGGATTGACTGTTTCAGATGTTGTCGTTGCTATTGCGAGTATGGACCCAATTTTAGGAGATGTGGATCGATAATGCTTACAGAACAGACAAAACAAGCGATAAAAAATTTGCAAAAACGATATCCAACGAAACGTTCTGCTCTCATTCCTTCGCTTCACCTTGCACAGGCACAAATTGGATATCTTCCTATAGAAGCACAAGAAGAAGTGGCTCTTCTTTTTGAAATCAATGTCAATGAGGTGCATGCTGTTGTTTCTTTTTATGACATGTTTTTTGAAAAGCCTGGTGGAAAACATGTGATTCACGTATGCAAGAATGTTCCTTGTATGCTTCGTGGGGCCGATTCTATTCTAGAAAAAATGTGTTTACAACTTAAAATCCAGCCGGGAGATACGACAGAAGATGGGGAAATTACGGTCATTGCGAGTGAATGCTTAGCTGCATGTGATCGTGCACCTATGATGCTCCTTGACGAAGAGGTTATTGGCCCTGTCGATGAGAAGGATCTTCCTTCTATTCTTTCCCGCCTACAACTTAAAAAGGGGCATCCTTCTCCTGTTTCGCTTGAGGTCTCCGATGAATGAAATGAAAATACTGAGTGCTCATACCGATAATCCCAAACAAATCGAGATTGAGGAATATGAAAAAAATGGGGGGTATCAGGCGATTCGAAAAGCAATTCCTCATATAGCTCCTTCCCATCTTATAGAAATGGTCACGAATTCTTGGTTACGTGGTCGAGGGGGTGCTGGATTCCAAACAGGAAAAAAATGGAGTTTTATTCCTCAAGATTCCAGCATGCAAAAATATCTTGTTTGTAACGCGGATGAAAGTGAACCAGGAACATTTAAAGATCGTTTTTTGATTGAACGAGATCCTCATCAAATTATCGAAGGAATTATTCTCGCTAGTTACGCAATAGGGGCACAGCTCGCATTTATTTATTGTAGGGGAGAATTTTTTCAAGGAATAGATCGATTGCGAAGTGCTGTACGAGAGGCAAAATCACGAGGCTATTTAGGAAAAAAAGTCCTCGATTCTTCTTACTCTCTTGAGATTATTGTCCATCCAGGGGCTGGAGCCTACATAGCTGGAGATGAGACAGCGCAACTCAATTCTTTAGAAGGATTCCGAGCCACTCCCCGATTAAAACCTCCATTTCCCGCGATCATAGGATTATATGGCAAACCCACAGTCGTAAATAATGTAGAAACGCTGTGCAATGTTGTCCATATTGTCGATAGAGGAGTGGAATGGTACCAGAACATTGGAAAACCAAAAAATACAGGAACGAAAATTTTCCAAATCAGTGGACAAATCGTGCGACCCGGATGTTATGAATTTCCTTTGGGAATTCGTCTAACAGAGGTATTAAATGCTGCAGGGGGAATGTTTCCAGGACGAAAATTTAAAGCTTGTTATCCAGGGGGTTCTTCTTGTCATTTATTGACCGAGAAAGAATTGGATGTTTCTATGGATTTTGAATCTTTATCCGCAGTAGGATCGGCACTTGGAACTGCTTCGATCATTGTCATGGATGATGAAAGCGATATGGTGAATATTACTCATCGGTTGATGGAGTTTTATCAGAATGAATCCTGTGGTAAATGTACTCCTTGCAGAGAGGGAACTAGGTGGGTTGTTCAAATTCTTTTCCGCATTCTGCAAGGGAAAGGAACTTTCACTGATTTATCTCTTATTACTTCGATTTGCACAAGTATCGAAGCGAATTCTTTTTGTGGATTAGGAGTAGGAGCAGCTCCTCCTATAGTGAGTGCTGTGGAAAAATTTCAAGATGAATTTTTGGCTTATATTCGGAAAAATCCCGAAGCCATGCACCCTCCTCCTATGCCTGTTTCCTATCCTTATCTAGAACCCGAACTCATCGAAATTGGGAAAAAATCATGACAAATGAAACCGTTCATTTGATGATCAATGATTCTGAAGTAGAAGTTGTGAAAGGGACGACCGTATACCATGCAGCAAAAAAATTGGGGATCGACATTCCCATTTTTTGCTACCTCGACCGTCTCCCTCCTTTCGGTGCTTGCCGTATGTGTTTAGTAGAAGTAGAAAAAATGACAAAGCCCCAAGCTGCCTGCACATTGGAGGCAACTCATGGGATGGTAGTCAAAACGGAATCACCGCTTGCCCTCAACGGAAGAAAAGAGATGATTGAGTTTCTTCTCATTAATCATCCTCTTGACTGCCCTATTTGTGATAGAGGGGGAGAATGTCCTTTGCAAGATAATACCATGAAATGGGGTCCTGGAAAAAGTCGGTTTTATGAAGAAAAAAGACAATTCAAAAAATCAATTTCTTTGAGTCCTCTTCTCTTATTGGATCGAGAGAGGTGCATTACCTGCGCTAGGTGCACCCGTTTTGCGGATGAACTAGCGGGCGATCAGGCTCTCACATTTATTGATAGAGGGTATGCAACAGAAGTTGGAACAGCAGATGGAAAAATTGCCAAGTCAAAATTTATTGGAAATACCATTATGATTTGCCCTGTGGGGGCGCTGACAAGTCAAGTCTACCGTTTTCGAGCAAGACCTTGGGACAATACATCGACAGAAACTACATGTACGCTATGTCCTGTAGGGTGTAGTATGATTCTCGATTCGCGCGATGGAGAAATTGTCCGGACGCGTGCGAAAGAAAACAAAGAATGTAACGACATTTGGTTGTGCGATAAGGGATGGTTTGGATATGAATTTAGCCAACATCCTGACAGACTCGTAACCCCACTCATCCGAAAAAACGGAACACTCGAAAAAAGCAATTGGGAAAATGCAATTGGTCTTGTTGCAGACATCCTCCAAGAAGTAAAAAAAACAAAAAAAGGGGCAGGACTTGGGGGGATTCCTCTGACTTTTGAAGAAAATTATCTTTTTCAAGCATTAATGAGAAAAGGCGTTGGGGTTTCTCATGTCGATTATCGCGTGGGATTACCGGTAATCTCATCAGAAGAAGAAGAGATTTCTCCTGGCATGGAATTGGCAATGCAAGATTGCGAAAAGATTGAATTTGCTTTGATTCTTGGTTTAGATATCACGGAAGAATTCCCCGTTATTTGGCTTCGCCTTCGACAAGCAATGCATCGAGGCGCTAAAATAATCTACGTCGGTTATTATACTCCTGAAATTGCTCCTTATCTCTACAAAATGTTTCTTCATTCCCCTGGTGAAGAATTACAAGTACTCTCGAAAGTCATCGAACAAATACAGCGAGAAGAAGGGGAACGTTTTGGAGCTATATTTGTAGGTCATCAATTATTGGCAAATTCGTTAAGACAATCCGTTTTGTCACAACTAAGACAATGGAAAAAAGGGTACCCTAATGTAAGTATTAACCTTATGGAAGGAAAAGGAAATAGCATGGGAGCCTGGATTGCAGGAATGCATCCAGAATATGAGCCGTATGGAATCAAAACAAAAGATCGGGGGTTTGATGCCAATCAGATATTCGATATCGCCTCAAAAGAACACTGGGATTTACTTTATGTTGTTGGATGCAACCCAGCTGTCACTGTACCGAAAAAAAAAAATGGGAAGCAATACGAAAAAATCTCCGTTGTTTGATTGTTCAAGATATTTTTTTAACAGAAACTGCGCAAGATGCGGATATCATTCTTCCAGCATTATGTTATATGGAAAAACAAGGAACATTTATCAATATTGCTCGACAATCCTTTTCTATTCATCCAGGAAAAATAATTCCTAAGTATCTCTTTAGCGATGGAGAAATTTTTAAAAAAATTGGAGAAAAAATAGGGGTTAGTTTACCAAATCCTCCAGATCTGACAATGCATTCTTATGTAGAAAAAGAAAAAATGGAGATCACTATACCGAAGAATCAGGAAAGTGCCGCGACCAAATTCATTTCCGTATTTTCAAAACCATTATTCAATCGAGCCGTTCGAATGAAACACAATAAGCATCTATCTCAGATGGCAACAATTCCCCCTGTTCGAATTCATCCTGAAGCTGCAGAAGAGTTAGGTATTTCTGATGGGAATATGGTTTCTATCAAAGGAGAAAAAGGATCGATGCTTTGTTCTCTTTCCTATGATTCTGGAATAGCAAAAAAAGTCATTGTGATTCCCCTCGGATTTCCACAAGACATTCCCGTACAAGAACTCCAGGCCTATGCAATGAATGGCCTTCCGGTCGAAGTCGAGAAAATATGACTGATTTAGTTTTGATGACATTGATAAAAGGAATCATACTCATCGTCATTCTCATGCTTATGGCTGCTTATATGACCTTTTTTGAAAGAGTTCTCTTAGCTCGTTTTCAACTTCGATTAGGTCCTCAGCGGGTAGGGCCATTCGGATTACTGCAGCCGATTGCCGATGGGATTAAATTGTTATGTAAAGAACGATTTCAACCAAAAAATGTTGACGTTTTTGTGTATTGGTTGGCTCCTGCCTTATCTATGTTTACGGCTCTTTTTGCCTTTGTTCTCATTCCTATTGGAGGAACAGTGACTATTGCCGGGCATTCCATTCATTTATATATCGCCGATGTCAATGCAGGGATTCTGTTGTTGTTGGCGTTTTCTTCCTTGGCTGTGTATGGAGTTGTGTTGGCAGGTTGGTCTTCAAATGATCGGTATTCTTTGTTAGGAGGATTGCGAGGTACTGCGCAAATGATTAGTTATGAAATTCCGATGACTCTATCTTTATTAACAGTGATTGTTTCTAGCGGTACGTTGAGCCTTACTGAAATCGTTTCATTGCAACGAAATCACTGGTTCATTTGGACAAACCCCATCAGTTTTCTCATTTATTTCATCACTGCTTTTGCCGAAACAAATCGTTCTCCTTTTGATTTGCCCGAAGCGGAGCAAGAACTGACTGGCGGTTACCATACAGAATATGGAGGACTTAAATTTGCATTATTTTTCCTTGGAGAATACATCAATATTCTTGCAGTTTCAGCGATTGCAGTGACCCTATTTCTTGGAGGATGGCTTGGTCCTTGGGATTTGCCAGTCGTATGGTTTGTTGTGAAGTTATCTGTGTTCTTTTTTCTCTTTGTATGGGTTCGAGCGACAATGGCCCGTTTTCGGTACAATCAACTCCTGGCATTCAGTTGGAAAATTTTGCTTCCTATTGCTGTGATTAATTTTTTAGTAACAACATTTTTTATGATCGTTTTTGGATAACTTCGCATGATAAAAAAATGGAAATTGGTTTTACGTCGAATTTGGGCAGTATTCAGCGGCCTTTGGGTTGTTTTTACCTATTTATTTAAAAAACCTGTTACGGTGAAATATCCAGAAGAAAAACCACTCATTCCCCAAAGATTTCGAGGGCGTCATTATTTAACCAAATGGGAAGATGGTCTTGAGCGTTGTGTGGGGTGCGAGCTTTGCGCCATTGTCTGCCCGTCTCAAGCCATTTATGTAAAAGCTGCTGAAAACGAACCGGAACATCCTCATTCGCATGGAGAACGTTATGCTGAAGATTTTCAAATTAATATGCTCCGCTGCATATTTTGTGGATATTGTGAAGAAGCTTGTCCAACCGGAGCTATCGTATTGGGAAATCAATTCGAACTTTCTTCTACAACCAGAAGTGAACTGATTTATACTAAAGAAAGGCTTACGGAACAACAACCCGGGGATTCTGGAAGAGATCCGAAGAGAGAAATTTAATGGAATTTCCAACTTTTCTGCATTCGATCATAGGATCGCTTCTCATTCTCTCTTCTCTTATTATGATCATTGCGAAAAAACCGATGTATTCGTGTCTAGCTTTCTTATTTACTCTCATTCTTTTAGCTTCCCTATTTATTGCGCTTTCTGCCGAATTCATTGGTATTATGCAGATTCTTGTCTATGCAGGAACCATATTAGTGATTTTTGTCTTTGTAGTTGTCTTATTTCAAGATGCGTACCAACAAATTGAAAAATATGAATCACAAAGTCAACCTATATTGCTATGGGGCGCAGTAAGCTTATTGCTTCTCGCACTCTTTTTTTCCGCCATGAGGTGGGGAATTCTTCCCCTCACACCAATAGATTCTCCAGCAGGGTTTGGAACCGCACAGAATCTAGGCAAGGCCCTTTATGTGGAAGGGTTCTTTCCTTTTGAAGCTGTCGTTTTACTATTTTTGGTGGCGATTGTGGGAACTTTATATATTGCGAAAAAGGATATCTAATGAATATTGAATTTTTCATTTATCTCAGCATGGCTCTTTTCGCAATTGGAATTATGGGAGTCATTGCTAAACGAAATGCGTTAATCCTTTTTTTATCGATTGAATTGTTGTTAAATAGTGCGAATATTCTCTTTATCGCTTTTGCTCGACTATGGGGGAATTCGTTAGGGCACATTTGGGTGTTTTTTGTATTTATTGTAGCAGCTGCAGAAGCAGCTGTTGGACTCGCGATTATTCTAAGTGTATTCCGCTCAAAAAAGCT
>Ga0206975_1236_pt1 | contig 12303 bp, 9 predicted proteins | sample Alteio_BWOrgHeat_81_FD_152919 | JGI IMG/M metagenome (GOLD analysis project Ga0206975, IMG submission 152919) | Enriched cells from forest soil in Barre Woods Harvard Forest LTER site, Petersham, Massachusetts, United States -... | ecosystem: Environmental > Terrestrial > Soil > Temperate forest > O... | reverse complement strand
TTATACTGGTCGCCGCGATTCTTGTCTATATCAGCCGACGTACTAGCCTGATCGCGCTCGAACTTCCAAGAGAAGAATTTGCCGTCATCGTATCCTTCGTCGCGGCTTTGGCCGGACTCGCTACACATGCCGTTCTGGACTTTCCGTTGCGAGTTCCCGCCATTGCTTTGTTCGGGACCATTATGGCTGCTGTCGTGATCCGGACAGTATTCCAGAGCGATGCCCACTGGACTACCAAAGTCAATCACAATGTGAAGGCGGTATTAGTCTCGAGTAGCATCACAACCGTCTTGATTGTTTTGATGTTGGTTGTGTGGCATCAACCTCAGGAGCCCTATCCCTACAATTTAAAAACCCCTCAAAACAATCGACAGATGGTTGAGCTACTATTGGCGCATCCTGCGAACTCTCGCGTTCATATGACATTGGTTGGATTTATGAATGCGGATATGCCTGAAGATAGGAGAGCGATAGAGCTGAAAACCGCCGTGGCGCTCGAGCCGAACAACCCACTCGCTCGGGACATGTATCTGCAAGCTTTGGCTCGTGAAGGTCAAAATGACGCAGCGCTCGACCAGATGATGAAATCGGTTTTCCGCGCCCCGGCATCGACAGATCACTTTTATCTCGACCCTGCCTGGGTTCCAAAGCTCACTCCGGCGGAGGCTAGCGCTATCGAAAAAGGACTACACGCAGCGGTCAATGACGGCTTCGCGGGTGCTGTTACGTCCTTAGGGGATTTTTACGAAGAAGTTGGAGCTTTCCGGAAAGAGGCTTTGCTGTTTATCGAGTCCGCGAGAGTCAATCGTGACTCCGAGCAAAAGGCTGAGCTACTGAGCTGGGCTGGGCGGGCCTTCGCGAGGGCCGGTGATTACGACAACGCGAAAGGTTCGCTGCAGGAGTCGATGAGCTTAAATCCTTACGATGCCACTGCATACGAGTATCTGAGTTTGTACGTCAATGTTCCAAGGCGACAATTTGACAGCGCACGTTCCGTGCTGATCCGGGGAATAGAAGCTGGCGCAGACCCCGTCACCCTTTATTTGAAGTTAGCGGAGGTGAACCGTGATGCGAAAGACAGGGGCGGCGAAGAAGAGGCGCTAAAGCAGGTGGTCGTTTTGGAACCGCTGAACTTTGAGGCCAACCAAGCTTTGGGTAACGTGTACCTAAGCGACGGTCGCACAGATGACGCGCTTCTATGGCTTCGAAAAGCAGCGCAGGTGAATCCTTCATCTGTTGAAGCGCTATTTCGGCTCGCCGAAGCAGAAGAATCAGCCTATCAGTTCTCCGCTGCTCAAAATGATTACGTTAAAGCGTTGGAACTCGAACCAGATAACCCAGAGATTGAATCGCGCTATCAACACTTCAAAGAACGCTTAGCGACAGACAGACCACCGAGCTAAAGCGACGCGTTTCGTTAAGCACGCGATACAAACATAACTGTGAAGATTGCAGTTCTTGGAATTAACTATTGGCCGGACGAGACCGGAATCGCACCATTTACGACCGGTAAGTGTGAATATTTGGCTAGTTGCGGTCACACCGTGACTGCGTTCACAGGGATGCCGTACTATCCAGCCTGGAAGGTTCCAGATGAATACCGCCGACGTCTGTCGACTAGAGAACAGAAGTCGGGCGTGGCGATCGTTCGTTCGTGGCTATACGTACCTAAGCGCCTTAGTCCCATGAAGCGAATCGCTCATGAGGCGTCATTTGTTTTATCAGCGGCTCTGAGATCAATCGGTAGAGGTAGTAGGGATCGTCCGGACATTCTGATTGTTATTACACCACCATTGGCGCTTGGTCTGGCTGCGTTGGTACTCTCGCGTAAATGGAAGATACCATTTATCCAACATGTTGCCGATTTGCAGCCGGACGCTGCGGTGGATCTGGGAATGCTTTCGCCGAACGGCTTCACGCGCGTGCTCTATGCGATAGAACGACTGTCTTACAGAAGGGCATCGGTTATAAGCACTCTAACGAATTCGATGCGTGACAAGATCCTAAAAAAAGGAATCGCTCCGGAAAAGGTAATTTTGTCTCCTGACTGGGCCCGTCCAGAACTATTCTCGATTCCATGGGAGAAAGTGAATGAACTTTAAAGAGAGCCTCGGCCTCAAAAACAAATTTCTCATTGTTCACTCCGGCAATATGGGTGTTAAGCAGGGACTCGAGGTGATTTTACAAGCGGCTCAATTGTCGAACAAGGATAGGTCGCTGCACTATTTGCTTGTTGGTGACGGGGCCGTCCGAGAGGTGCTCGAGAATAAGGCGCGAAAAATGGAACTGAGAAACCTGCAATTCTTGCCACTGCTTCCAGATAGGCAATTCAAAGAGCTGTTGACAGCCACCGACGTGAGCTTGATCACCCAACAAAGGTGCGTGGCGGATATTGTATTCCCTTCAAAAGTCATAACGCTAATGGCATCTGGTCGAACGATAGTCGCATCTGTAAGTAAAACGAGTGAAGTTGCCAGAGTATTGAACGATGCGAGAGCCGGATTGGTGGTACCGCCAGAGGATCCCACCCGCATTATGAGCGCGGTAAGCGCTCTACGAGATGACGCCTCGCTCCGCCACGAGATGGCACGGAACGCTCGCGAATTTGCAAAGCGTACCTGGGACAGGGATCAAATTCTGTCGAAAATGGAATCGCAGCTTTATGCCTTAATAGCCAGCGGGGCAGTGAAAGATTCGGGCAGAGGGCGGATCTGGAAGCTCTCTCGGTTGAGGCAGAAGGATCCGACATCCATCACTCCAGATCAGAGACGGGAAGCGATTTCCTCGCAACCTGAGGGTCGATGACCGAAAATCACTTTATTAGAAATGTGGCAAAATATTTGCCACAGAGTGCTGGTACGGTTGGAGTCGCGGCAGCGCATTCTAGGAAGAATTCTTGATGTGAGGTGTTTTATGCTGAGAGCAGTCGTTACTGGTGCAGGCGGCTTCATCGGAAGCCATTTGGTCAGCTATCTGAAAGGGCAGGGTTACTGGGTGCGCGCGGTTGATATCAAGGTTCCGGAATTCGGTAACAGTAACGCTGACGAATTTCTACCCCTTGACCTCAGACGAAGGGAGAATTGTTTACAAGCGACCGACGGCGTCGACGAAGTATATGCGCTCGCAGCCGATATGGGTGGAATGGGATTCATCTCGTCACACCACGCGCAAATCCTGCGCAACAATTCATTAATTAGCATTCACACACTCGATGCAGCACGTGAGAACAGCGTCCGCCGTTATCTTTATACTTCTTCTGCCTGTGTATATCCTGAATATCGCCAGACTGAGACCGACGTCGTACCTCTTAAGGAAGAAGATGCATACCCAGCAATGCCTCAAGACGCCTACGGTTGGGAAAAGCTTGTCACGGAGCGCCTTTGTTCGCACTATCGCGAGGATTTCGGACTCGAGACGCGAATTGTGCGCTTCCACAATATATTTGGTCCTTATGGGACGTGGACTGGAGGGCGTGAGAAGGCACCGGCTGCGATGTGTCGCAAAGTTGCGACTGCCAAGCTGGCTGGAAATCATGAGATCGAAGTATGGGGTGACGGCGAACAGACCCGCTCTTTCTGTTACATCGACGATTGCGTCCTTGGCATCTACAAGCTGATGCAGTCCGATTATCGTGAACCACTCAATCTCGGTCAGGATCGGCTCGTAACGATAAACCAGCTCGCCGACATGGCCGCAGCCGTCGCCGGCATCCGTATCACGAAGCGTCACGTCGCTGGTCCGCAGGGTGTGCGCGGCCGCAATTCCGATAATACTCGTCTTCGTCAGGTGCTTAACTGGGAGCCCTCGATTCGTCTTGAGGAGGGCCTCGCGCGCACTTATCGCTGGATCGAGGAGCAAGTAAGGAGTGTTGGGATCGCGCAGCTGCCGACAGCCGTCGCTCCTTAGTCAGTTCGTCAGGCCGTTCACTTTTCGCCTTGATAGTTCATCAACCCGCCGTTTGCGCGGCTTCCTCCAGCCCATGGGTAATCGCTGATGCTGGTTGCTCGTCAAACGTTTCTTCGTCAGGCCGTCGCCTCTTGCGACGTGCTGACGTTGGCCGCTGCCCTGACGCTTTCCTACTGGCTTCGAGGGCCAGCGGTAAACGCTAATATCGGTCCGTTTGCCAATTACTTTTGGATGCTATGGGTGATAGTGCCGGCGTGGTTCGTTAGTCTATGGTTTGCCGGCTTATACAGGTCCGGAACTTACCGCAGCCTCGCCAGACTCGTCGTTGCGGTGATTCGCTCCCAGATAATGGCCGCCTTGCTCTTGCTCAGCTCGATGTACATAACAAAGTCAGTCGAAGTGAGCAGGGTGCTGACACAGCTGTTTATAGTGATCAGTTTCTGTGCGATGCTACTGCAGAAGGTCGCGCTTCATACTGTCCTCGAGCGCCGGCGTCGCCGGTCGAGCTTTCATTGCCCGCGCATTCTGCTGGTAGGTAGCGCTTTCGACAGCGCGCGCTACATCAACCTCATCGATAGCCATGCCTCAATGATGGCGGAAGTACTTGGAGTGCTAACTCCGACCGACGAAGTTGGTGGTCCGCCTGTTCGTGTGCCGATTATTGGTCGCCCCGCCGATTTGCAAGGCATCTTAGCTACAAAGGTGGTCGATGAGGTTATTGTGCTAACCCAACTCTGGCCCGCAATCATGGAGCGCATCGCAATGGCTTGCGCCATGCGCGGCGTCGTCATGCGGTTGCTGGTCGAGGTGCCGCAGGCGTCGGTGGGCGCTTGGCGTGCCGACGATTGTGGTGGTGGCCTTTTCCTCTTATCGTTATCCGCGGTGCCACAGGATGTAATGTGGCTCGCGATCAAGCGCGCGCTCGATATTGTTGGCGCGCTGGCCGGTCTAATGGTTTGCCTGGTGGCATGGTTGCTATATGGACGGCATCTCAAACGGGAAACTGGGGCCTCTGCATTCTTCCGTCAGTATCGAGTAGGCCAGAATGGCCGGCGCTTTGTGCTATACAAATTTCGCACAATGCACCGCGATGCGGAACAACGGCTCAAAGAATTGCGCTCACAGAATCAGATGCAGGGTCCGATGTTCAAGCTTGAACACGATCCGCGAGTTACAGCAACCGGCCAGCGGCTGAGAAGCCGCCATCTGGATGAATTGCCACAATTTTGGAACGTTTTCAAGGGTGAAATGAGCTTGGTCGGGACACGGCCTCCGACTGAAGATGAAGTACGCGAATACGATCCGCATCATCATAGGCGGTTAAGCATGAAGCCAGGATTGACCGGTCTCTGGCAGTTAAACGGAAATCTTAGCGTGAACAATTTCGAGGAAGTAGTAAAGCTCGACTGTGATTACATTGATCACTGGTCCTTGGGTCGCGACCTCAAGATACTATTAGCAACCATCAAGAAAGTTTTCCGCGGTGACGCTTGGTAAACCGGACGAGCGGTTATTTCATCATTCACCCATAATTCCAAGATGAGTGCTAAGGTAAGAGGCACGGGCAGCGGGGCAAACCTCAGATTTGGCAGAGCACGGAATAGAGGTCTGTCCTTGACGAATCGATAAGCTACATATCCACCTTCCGCGAGCGAGACTGGTGATTCTAGCGCATTTAATTCCATGAGCGACGCAAGAATATCTTGAGTCCACGTCCCGGCAGCTGACCTCAGCTTAACCTCGAGAAGTTACCCTTTACTAACCAGCGCGAATAGAAGAAGCTCGGGAACGTTCCTCGAATTGCTCATCCTTATTTCATTAGGCGTTCTCGCCCTCATCACCTGTGGGTTATGGATACTTCATAAATGGCAGAGAGGCGTAATCGCGTTTGTTCTCTACACTCCGGTCAGTGGTGCCGTTCAATTATTGCTCTTCCCCGCGCCATGGCCCATTCTCATAAAGGATATATTGTTCGCATTCCCCCTATACATCGCATTCTTCGTTTCCGGCGGGGCGAACGTCGCGTGGCGAGAGACACCGAAAGCGGTAAAAATCGCAGTGACCCTCTTTATCGGAGTGGTGGTGGTGCAGATGTTGAATCCGTTCAATCCGGATTTAACCGGGATCCTGGCGCCCTTGATAGGGGCGAAGGTTTGGCTGTTTTATGTTCCGATGATATCGGTCGGGATAGGCTATGCGGACACAACGCACTCTCTTATAAACTTAAGCAGGTTAATGCTCTGCTTAACATGGTTGCCCTGCCTAGTTGGGATTCTAGAATACGCTATGAGCCAGCGGTTGGGCTACGATCGCACTATGCACATGTTTTATGGCGATGCCGCGTTGGCGGCAACCCAGCAGCTCACCAGTTTCAGTGTTGGCCTCATGCGTATTCCATCGACTTTTAGTTCCGTGACGCAATATCTAAATTTTATTCTTTGTATGCTGGTGCCAGCTCTAGGACTCAGAGCGCTGGAGCGAGACCCTTTCTGGAAACGGATGTGCACAGCAACCGTCGGCTTGTTATGCGTGGCTGGCGTCTTGTGCGGTGCACGAGCGGCGTTTGTCACGATCCCGCTTCTTCTAGGCGCGTTCTACTTTATGAAGGGTGGTTATACGACCTTGGTTCTCCCCGGCCTAGTCTTAGTCGCCGGTCTTTATTTCGTGCTTAGCACTGCTGGCATCGACATTTCGGGTCTGACGACCCTAGAGACCGAATTAGTAAATCACTATTCTCTGGAGTCGCAAGCGAGCTTCGTCGAAGCAACCATTGCTGCTAGCGTGTTTGGCGAGGGCGTAGGTAGTAACACCAACGAAGCACAGCCATTCGTTAAAGAGGGAATGATAAAGGGTGTTGAGAATTATTATGCAAAAATTGTGATTGAGTTAGGAATCATCGGTCTCGTGATAGTGACGACAACACACCTAATATTAATATACTTAGGTCTACAGAATCATTATCGTCTGACGGGTTCCGATCTTCGAGACTACGCTGACGCTATTACAGCATTGCTTATCTTGACGTTTATTTACGACGCGAAAGGGCAAGCTATCGATTTTGATCCGCTCAACATGTTTTATTGGCTATTCGCCGGAGTCCTAATTCATTTGCCAAATCTGAACCATAAAAAAAACGAGAAAGTATCCTGGCAATACGATTACGAAGGTGAAAACGCATTTTCACATCAAGCCTAATCGACATCGGGCCGGTCGCTTAATGCTAGAGCGCTGGCCAAACTCGCCACAAATCCCTTCAATTGAAAAAAAAGCCGATGGAGCGTAGCGGTGAGGACGTGGACAGCGTTACGGCACGATCGGTGAGAAGTCGAAGACGAATATTAGCAGTCCTCAACGCTAATGGGATTGCCGGCCGTGCTTCATCGTATCATCTCGACGCAATACGCGGCGTTGCGGCGTTCGTCGTCTTTTTTTCCCATGTCCGGCACGTGTTTTATATCGATTTTCATGAATTAAAGCGCGCAACACTAGTCGATTCGGTAGCTTATGGTCTAACGAATCTTGGACATGAAGCGGTAATCATATTCTTTGTCCTGAGTGGGTTTTTGATTGGTGCTTCTGTCCTCCGACTTGAATGTGAGGGTCGGTGGTCTTGGTCCGGCTATATAATCAATCGCGTATCGCGATTGCACGTTGTCCTGATCCCGGCGCTGTTACTTGGGTTGCTGTGGGACCAGTGCGGCATGAGGTTTACTAGCGGGCAGGCTCTCTACAGCGGTCAAGTCACAAATTCCGTATTGAATGTGTCTATACGGTCGAGAGAGAGTGTATCGGTCTTCCTTGGGAATCTACTATGCTTGCAAACGGTACTGGTACCTACGTTCGGTTCGAATTCGCCTTTATGGAGTCTCGCGAACGAATTTTGGTATTACATGATATTCCCGTTGGTTGTCTTCGCGTTCGTGCCTTGGACGTCGGTTCGAGTGAAGTTCGTGTCACTATCTGTTATTGGGCTTCTTCTTTGCTCGTTGGGTACGACGATCAGTCTTTATTTCCCGATCTGGCTCATGGGTGTTCTGATCAACTTCGCACCACCCCTAGCGTCCGAGCTTAGGTCGTTGGTCATCGTCGGCTCAGCGCTGGCTCTGTGTGTGATTTTATCTATTCTGGGTACGCGATCAGTGAATGGGCTGATTGCCGATCTATGTCTTGGGTTGTCGTGTGCGGTATTTATTTATGCCACGATTCAAGACCGTCGGGAGCTTAAAGGCCAATCGCTATATGCCCGCGTGAGCGGCGAAATGGCAAAATGCTCCTACACACTGTATTTAATGCACATGCCATTGCTCGCGTTTATCTACGCGTCCTGTATGGAAGGCACACAATGGGCCCCGACTGCGAGGTCTTTATTAACTGGTTTGGGGGTCGCCCTTTTAGTGTTCGGTTATGCTCTGGTGGTAGCGTTCTTAACTGAGCGACGTACTCACGCAGTGCGGAAATGGTTGTTGCGGTGCAAAACGCTAATAGGAAGTGAACGCCTGCGCGGCTTATATAGCTCGACTGCGTTGAGAAGTCTTCTAAAGCCTAACAATTCTGTGTAGTGGATTGGCGAGTAATCAAGCGCGGCAGTGGCTAGTAACACCACGATCGTAATTGTGATCAGAACCGTTTCAGAACCTGATAGAAGGTTGAGGTAAGCTTCTTGGTGTATCACGGCGTCACTGCCGAGAAGTCTGCTCAGAGCATATCGATTCAGAAGAAGTTAGCTTTGGTTTCGGCTTGGGGGGTGGTGAAATGACTTACGATTATATTTCTAAATATGCAGGGGGAACGCTTTTCAAAATGTTCGCCTGTTAAGAGGGTAACCGACGGGGGGTATCGCCTGGTTCAATCTGCTTTCGAACCTTGTGCCTCTTTATAGGCGACTGAACTCCTTTGCTTCGCGAGGCGCACGGAATCTTCTGCCGGAGGTTTGTCATCGCTTTGCGGGTGAGACCATCAGAGCGTACGCACACTATTGTGCAACTGTGAGAACGGCCTAAAGAACGCTTTCGATGGAAGTCTAGATGATTTCAGAATAAGGCGGGAAAGTATTCATGGCTCTTGCAGGTCGACAGATCGCGCGCCTCAGGTTTCTGCGTAGGGTGATTGCGAGCCGCCTCGCCCGACAAGATTATTCTTGTCCATACTGTGCAAATGGCAGTAGTGTAGTAATCGCGCGTAAGCGCTCCATTCTCGATCTTCGACGATGTACACATTGCGGATTGATGTTTCGATGGCCAAAGGATAGTGTCCGACAGAATTTTACATTCTACCAGAATGATTATAGTGAGGGACTGACCACTCGAGTTCCTGATGAAGTGTCCCTGCGCGATATGAAGGAGCGGTGTTTTCGCGGTACCGAGCATGACTTCTCAGAGAAAATACAATTGCTTCAGGCTCTGGTACCTTCGGGCCTTATACTGGATTTCGGTTGTTCCTGGGGCTACGGAACGTATCAGCTCTCAGCAGCCGGTTATGAAGCGGTAGGATTCGAAATCTCTCGGCCTCGGGCTGAGTTTGCACGAACGAGGATGGGTGTGCAAACAATCTATGAGCCGGGCAGACTTGATTGCTATGTCGAGAGCTTTGACGCGATTTTCGCGGCTCATGTGCTGGAACACCTCCCATCGCTGAACGGCACCTTCGATTCGTTTTTTAGGCTACTCAAACCCAACGGATTGCTGCTCGCCTTCGTACCGAATTGCAGCGGTAGCAATGCTAACAGGTTGGGTGTGAATTGGGGACCGATGTGTTGCGAGAAGCACACGACTGCATTCGATCCGGACTTCTTTAGACATAATCTCCCGCAGCACGGGTTCGAAATCCTCTGTTTCTCGGATCCATATCCACAACGACTGACAGAGCCTGTTAACAGAGTTCAGCTCTCCGACCTTCGCTGCGATGGCGACGAGTTGGTAGTGTGCGCATGGCGACGGGCAAGTGACCTGCCCATTCAAAAAGATTGAATATTACTGTCGCGATTAGTCTAGAATAATGCTATTCGGGTTTTGGCTTCGATTACGTGACCAGCGGTCTCTGGGCGCTGACGCAACGGTAACTGCTGCGACCAACGTCGCGATGGCCGCGATAAGCTTCTGCACAGGAATAGCCGCGGCCCGAATGCTGGGACCGCTGGGTCGAGGTGAATTGGCAGCAATTCAGACCACTCCCAGCGTGATCGCAACTTTTGCGATGATTGGGATGCCCGAGGCGTTAGTTTATTTTTCGGCCCGCGAGCCTGGCCAATCAGGGCGTTATCTGAAAACGGGAATTGTTCTCGCGCTCGTCGCCTCTGTTCCTTTCATGTTAGTCGCATGGCTGTCGATGCCCTTTTTGATTCACGCACAAAGCGTGAAGGTCATTTCCGACGCTCGATGGTATTTGATGATTGCTCCGATTTGGGCAATCGTGGCGATGATGTATCACCCGTTGCGCGGTATCGGAGACTTCCTTTCTTGGAACGTACTTCGATTGGCGGTTCCTATTGCTGCGGTGGCGGTCCTGGTAGTTGCCTATCTCACCAGCCACATGACGCCGACGTTTGTGGCCTTCGGTACGTTACTCTCGTACGCTCTCTTTTTTCTTCCGTGTGGTTTCGTGGTTGGTAGGCGCCTGACTGGACCGTTCCAACTGGACTGTTCGAAGATAACACTTATGCTTCGCTATGGATTGCCGTGCCTCATGACTGGGCTTCCGCAGATTTTAAATCTGCGAGTCGATCAGATGCTTATGGCAGCTTTTATGCCGCCGCGTGACCTCGGATTGTATGTAATCGCAGTAGCATGGAGCGGTGCTGTATCGCCGGTACTCAATTCGATTGGTGCCACTCTACTGCCCGCCGTCGCCTCGATCGACGATCAAGGGCACGCTACAGCAAGAATGAGCGAGGGAGTCCGGATGACAGCAATGCTCGCGCTCGTAGTATGCCCTGGCGTCGCGGCGGCAGCACCGTTTGCGATCCCGTATCTGTTTGGCGCACAATTTCAAGGGTCAGTCTTGACTGCTGTGATCTTGGTTCCAGCTGCTGGCATTTTGGGACTCAATTTCAGTCTGCAAGAAAGTATCCGCGGCCTGGGATACCCCTACGCGGTGTTGCGCGCCGAGTTGGTAGGTTTGATTGTTACCGGAATATTGTTGGCGGCACTGCTTCGTCCCCTCGGGATCATTGGTGCCGCTATAGCGTCACTACTAGGCTACTCAGCAGTGACCATCTCCATGCTAGTGGCGGCGAAGCAAGTCTGTAATATTTCGATCGCCGGATTGATCATACCTCGCGCTGCCGAAGTCCGTCGAGGAATCCTACGCATTGCTCAACTTGCTGGCGTTAGCGCATAGTCCCTGGCCCGTTGGAAGAGAAGGGCTTGGTTCTTGTGAACCCTCCCAAGCTCGAAACAATCAGGCAAGGAAATGGAGACATTAGCATCTGAAGCGCCCGAGCTAAGGACAATGTGTTTCTGCACATGGTGTTGTTCGAAATGTAATCTACATTTCTAGGGACCGCGACAGAGTTGATCCGAATGTGCTGCACGGAATGTTCTACGCAGCTCGACAATTGACCATTTCACTTACCGCGCCACTTTAGCAGTATTACGACTGCGAATCGACTCGACGATCTATAAATTGCCAAGTATATGAAGATTAACCTAGCGGTCTGCGGGAGGTTTCACTACCACAACTATGTCCGCTTTCTTTCCGAACAAGGAATACTTAACAGATTTTATTTCTCGCACAGAATTAGCACGAATTGTAAGACTCTGGGTCTAGAGCGCGCACAAGCGATCAACATTTGGCCCAAGGAGTATCTGCTTGGGCTGCATAACCGACTGCTGAGAGGTCGATATGAACTACAGATGACTCCGCTTTACGCAAATCTCTGGCAGGCCGGTGTCTTGAACAAATGGAAGCGCGCCGATGCATTCCATTTTATGCTCCATGGGAACGCGCTAAGACTCTGTCGTCGTGCTAAGCGCGAAGGCAGCATCATCATTGCCGAAGCGGTAAATAGTCACATTGAGGATATGCACGCGATAGTCGACGGCGAGCGCGAGAATCTTGGGCTCAAGCGTCGCACCGAAGGCTTGAGCCGCTTACATCTGAACCAGCTAGAGGAGTTGGCTCTTTCGGACTTTCTAATTGTACCCTCGGTAGCCGTACGTGATTCGTTTGTGAAACGCGGCTACGATGCGCGAAAAACAGCGGTGCTACCGTTCGGAGTCGACACAGAGCGTTTTCGGCCGTTAGAGGTTGACGATCCATCGCGAGATAATTCAGTCTTCAGGGTGCTCTGCGTGGCGCAGATCTCTCCGCGAAAAGGGCAAGTACATCTTCTCAGAGCCTGGAAATCGCTGGCTCTTCCAAATAGCGAGTTAGTGCTGATCGGCGCTTTAACTCATGAGA
>Ga0206975_1235_pt1 | contig 12314 bp, 11 predicted proteins | sample Alteio_BWOrgHeat_81_FD_152919 | JGI IMG/M metagenome (GOLD analysis project Ga0206975, IMG submission 152919) | Enriched cells from forest soil in Barre Woods Harvard Forest LTER site, Petersham, Massachusetts, United States -... | ecosystem: Environmental > Terrestrial > Soil > Temperate forest >... | reverse complement strand
GGTTCGGTAAAAACTATAGGAAATAGAACATTAGACAGCGAATTTAGCTGCTTCTGTGCCTGACGCATATTAGGAATGCTGTTGTCTAAGTACATGGCGGTGGCGTTCTTGATAAAGAGGCGTCTTAAATATTGTTCTGATTGAAATTTATTTATTAGAGCGTTTTTTATTTTTTGCGCTTCAGCTGATTCGGTTTGATAATATTTGGTTGTTTCTGTTAACTCGTTCTGTAATTGGGTTATTTGTTCATTAATTGCCCTTTGCCTGCGTATGTATATATATAAGCTACCAAAGCAAAAAACAGCTGAACTACTAAAGATTAGTAGTATTTTTATATAAAGCAGTCTAATTAGAGCAAGATAACTCTCATTGTTGTAATCAATTTTTAAGATAATATTTAAATGGTGACTTGTATCTAGTTTATATTGCTTTTGTATTTTTATTTTCCCGTCATAATTTTCACTTCTTATTATGTTAATATTATCTATGTCTATTTTGTAATGAATATATGGAGGTAACCCTTCATTAAGAAGCATATCAAACTTCCTATAGTCCAGTAACCATCTATCTTGGAACCCTATTACATAAACATCATTCCTTACAAATTCTATATAGTTTTTTTAAAAATAACACTTCGATCCTTTATAACAAGGTTTGTGTTTGCCCTGGGAATCTTTTTAAATAAGGTAATAGGCGATGGATAATTTTGTTGTTGTAAAAGGGTATTAAACTCACCAACTAAAGACTTTTCAATATTATCAATGCAGCTATTTAATATTTGATAAATCCTTTTATCTTGATTTTTGATTAAAAACTGCCCAACTAATATATTTAGAGATACAAAAAACCAAGATAGTAAGTACACAAGGGATAATAAGAGCGTTTCGGGCAAGATTAGTCTTAATTTCTGTTGCACATGTTCTAAGTGTACCTGGCATGTAAGTGGTAGAATAAATTATAAAAAAGAGTCTTAGTATAGCGTTAAGCGTAACAGTTTTTCAAGAATTATCTAGGACGCTTTACATTTATAAGCTTTTTCCAATCCTAAAATATCCTTGGTTCTAGGATGATTTGGCCAGTTTTCTACTAATTTGTCCCTATAAGTTGTGTACCATACTTTTACCTCCTCGTCTTTCTTTTTTGCCAGTTTACAAAGATTTTTGGCTGCATTCCAACAAAAATATCCCACATCATCTACTTTGAACTCATTATGCCTATACCTATTATAATAAATCCTTGATGCAGAACTATATGAATTAATTATTACTTCTTTGTTATTATCGTTTGCTATGCTAGTAGATAAAACATTGCCCAAAGTAGAATAAGCTAGAGCCAAATCTATATTATAGGAATTAGAATAAATGTTGTCCTCTATCAATGTATTATTATCATTAAAAATCTTAATAGCTTTCTCTGCATGCTCCAGGGCTTCATTTGTCATTTTTAGCCCTGCTTCGGCAGCAGAAAGCCTCGTTAATATTCTTGCCAGTAATTCATGATTACTTTTAATGTTTTTGTGTTCTTGCTCATATAGATTTTTGGTAATCTCATATGCCTCTTTATATTTGCCTTCAGCTTTTAGTATATATACCGGGGTTGTAAAAATACCCTGTGGTACACCGGCTTCATTATCTATTTTTATGGTTTCGTTTATAGCATTAAGAGCTTCGTCATATTTGCCATTTGCTAGATACAATTTGGATTTAACAAAAGATAAAGCCCCTACGTCAAAATTAACTGTAGTGTTCTTATCTACAATATCGTAGGCCTTCTGCAAGTTTGACTCAGCATCTCCAATATCCCCAATAAAGCCCTGTACTCGTGCTAATTGCAAATAAATTATAAAACTAAGCTCCGGCACTTTTAGCTTATTTACTAGATTAGCCGCCTTGTTTAAATAATATATAGCTGCCATGTAATTGTTCTGGGCACGGTTTTTATATACTCCTATAGAAACCAGGAACTCTGCATAATCTGTTTTTTCTTTTGCATTCATAAGTACCTTGCTTACCAATGAATCTAGTTTGTCACTCCTGTTTGTTAGCCATTCAGTCATCTTTTCACAGCCATAATAATCTAGTGCAGCTATATACAAGCCTATTAGATTTTTTCTTAACTCCATATTTTTATAAAGACTTACTTCATACTTTTCAGCGTTATTTAGTAATTCTTCAAGGCTACTCTTTAATGTTTTATCTGAAATCAATGATACATACTTATTGTCTTCACCTTTGGGCATTAATTCATTTAACCTATCAATAACCTTTGTAACGATATTTTTAGCTTCTTTCTGCCCAATAATTTTTAAAACAGCCTCCTTAATAGCATCATGCATTTCAAATATGGAATTATCTTTATCAGTATATGTAACATTTACTAACCCAAAACGTATAATGCTATCCAGGTCTTTTAGTAAATTATCTTTACTCACTATTCCTTCTAATAATTTTCGGGAAAACTGTTGATTATTGATAACAGCAATTTTATATAATAAATCCTTTGTAGTGTTAGATAGTTGTTTTAAAACTATCTCCACATGTGAACGCATTTTATCGTTGGAAGCACTAATGATTTTTTCATAATCAGCTACCGTCATATGTTTATTTTCATTTAAGTACATAGTGCCTTGTACTATTAGTATAGGGTAACCTTTAGCAACTTTTACCAGCTCTTTAACTACTTCAGGATTTTTATCTTCCAAAATTACATTAATGACGTTAGTAGCATCATTATCCGATAAATATGGTAGATGTATTGCGTTAGGCAAATCTTTAGCATCTTGTGAACATAATATTACAGCTCCGTTATGTTGCCATTTGACAATATCTGCTATTTTAGCATTTTGGTTGACATGCAAATTATCGAACACTAATAACCAATTGCTTTTAGGGGCTAGAAAATTTAAAACATCTTGTTTGGCTTTTTGGGTATCCTCCGATAAACTGCATTTATTTGCATCGCAAAGCTTACTTTTATTAATTTGTTTACTCAAATTAACAAACTGTTCTATCAAATCGGTATTACTATTAAAGAACCAGATTAAATCATATTTATCCTGATTGTTATAAGCATATTTTTTAGCCAATTCAGTTTTACCCATGCCGCTGAATCCAACTAATCCAGCAACGTTATACAGGGCTAGTCTATTACTTAAATCGGTTATTTGCTCTTCCTGGCTTAAACAATATTTGGCAGGGTTTACTAGATTTGATACCGCTGGCTCAGCATACGAAACAAGAGAGAAATTTGTGCAAATAACGCAAACTAACGCTAAGAATTGCTTCATAACCTATTAACAAAAATTAAGATTTATTTAGTTATATGTAATTGCTATTGGCCTTCTCGTCAACAGCTTTTGAGTAAATCTGGCTTTAAAATATTTATGCCTGTCATATATCGAGATCGTGCTCCTTATATTATCCTATATTGGCCCAAGTGTTAAGGTAGCTGCGCTGAGCTCTTATGTATAAACATAGATTAATAGAACCTTGATGGACTCTGATAATTGGAAAATTTGAGGTTCCCGTCAGCACGCATTCTTTACTTTAATGGTTATTTGATTACTACCAGCTTTATATGATAGGCTTTTTATAAGTAGAGACCAAATATTCAGGGTTAATATTATATATTATCAGTAAAACTTATAGTGTTTACCTCTCCTGATAAATTAATCAAACCCCCTGTAAGAGAGATACTGTTTAGAGGCACAGGATTTCCATACTCATCATCAGAAGCATATACAGCCTCTGGTAACCTATCTTCATAAAATAATAAATTGTGCTCAGCTATGCGTGCGTTAGCATCTAACCATTGTTTCGTACGATATGCTTCAATATTAGATATTATTTGTGTAATACATTGCAGGTCCAAATTTTCAGGAAAACAATATTTGTTTAAATATAATTTTCCATGCGTACCACGATGATCAATAGCCAAATAATTTAAAACCTGATCACAAATGTAACAACATAATTTTGATATTCCTATATAATTTCTTGTAAAAGCCTGCTCTTTTTGATCATCCATAAATATGTTACGTAAATATTGCCCAACCACTAATTCTGCATGCATACCATATTCATTATCTAATATTTTTATGTTTATATTTGAGTTAAGATGCCCATTATCAAAAAGTTTTGCTATATCTCGGTTTAGTTTATGAAGCATTTCTACTGCATCGGTTTCAGCTTGGTCTATAATTTTATCCGCATTACTTTGGAGAAACTCTGTTATTTTGTTCTGCTTACTTGCATAGGTTGCCATCCCCCTAAACTTTTTTGTAAAATTACTTGGAGAGCTAATATTAAATATTAAAGCAGTGCATAAAATATATTTCGGTATATTGGTGGATATAGCATAATTAAAAAATTCTAACGCTCTTTCATTTTGTACCTTCTCTACCTTATTAAATGAAACATACAAAGTATCTACTGTTTGTATAACAGCGCTACAAGGAGCCTGTATATTTAATATTCTAGCCCATGCATCCAGGTGCCTACCCTCTGCATACGGAAAGTCTATTGGATTTTTCTCATTTCTAGTGGAAATATACGGAGATAGTATATCTGTTTCTATTAAAGCAGACATTACTTTGCTTAGTATATTAAATTTACTAAGCACAACTGAGCGTTGCTCTACAGGCTCATCATTTTTTTGTTCTAACATAGAATAAACTTATGATCATTACTTATATCATAAGTTCTGGTATACAACTTATATATTGCGGACAATTATCATATTAACCAAATAAGTCATATACTCCTGTATACATGTGCTTTAACAGTCCTAATAAATCTGCTGTACTATAGTCATGCTCAATGGCAGTAATAGCTATGTCGATACTACCGATAGTATTATAATCATTTGATAATGGGATTGGCTGCATATCGTGTGTTTCGCAATACTCACTTATTTCTCTTATTTTACCTATGTCTCCATCAAGTAGAGCGGCTATTAACTCGGAGTTCCCGGAATCATCAGGTATTCTAGGGTCATATACATTAGAGCTAAAGCCATCATCACTATCTAAGTTTTGGGTAATTATATCGTGTTGCTTAGTCCCATTATTGTGATGACCGTTACCTGTAGAACCGTTATGTTTATGAATAGATAACATAATTTACCTCCCATCCCTCTAATTTGTCAAAATATATCCGACCTTAACTATTGCCGCATACCTAAATTGCAGTATAGCATAAGACAAAATAAAACTCAAATACCTTCAGCTATGAGCTAACACAGTACGGAAAGTCATCTGCTACTATGGGTGGCTTTTTTAAGCTTCACGGCAGTAAGACAATGTAACCCTCTATGACACACAGTAAAAGATTGATAAAGAACTCTCTGTTATCAACTTCTATTTGATATTAGCTGCCGATGAAAGCAATATGTCCCCCAATTCTATTAAAAACCGATAATCTAATTTCTCGTTTCATAAATAAATTCCCATTTATAGCAAGTTCTTGATGAAATCCTTGAATTTTATAAACAGTTTGTACCTTAATATAGCGTAAAGCTAGATTGAAAACAGAGTTTGTAACTTATTTTACCTTTGTAATACCAGGTGAACATAAAACCTTATTTAAATTACAAAGCGTCCATATACCACTAAAACCGACAAGGGCATATATTGTCTTCGTAACAATAGCGTAGTCTCCAAGTAAATACTCTATAATATTAAAGTTGAATATCCCAACAAGCCCCCAGTTAATAGCTCCTATTGAAACAATTGTAGAGGCGATAGTCGTTAAAGAATTGCAAGAAGTGTTAATTAACATTGTTCATCTCCTTAGTAAATTAGTTAATATAGCAGTGTACTATATTTTTAATATGCTTTCTACCATCGTTTTGTGGTTATAGTCGAGTAGCCATCCCTAATTACTCAGGGACAGCCCTCTAGGAACCGTGCAAGCCACTTTCACGGCACACGGCTCGAGCATTAATAAGGCTGAATTATTTTCAGCCCAGCAGAATCAGTAAAATTACTAATGGTGGTGCGCTGTATACGCTTTTGCTCTCGTTGTTCAACGCTTCTTGACACTATCCTGCATAGTTGGAATCGACAATGGCCTCAGATCTTTAGATCCTGATTTCTTGGAAATATAAATGCGTCTTAAAGGTTGTGGCTGATAACCACAACGCTTGAGAGCAAAGACACCTTGTGTTTTCTGATGGTTGGTTCGCCAGACATCTCCATCAACTCCAGGTGTTTTACTTCCTGAATTACTTGTAACTCGCTGTACTGCCAAACACTTAGCGGTAAACGAGCAAGTAAGAAGACGTTGCAAGGCTCTAACTTTGCCGCGTCTTCCTTCCCTTCCTGCCTTGGCAATGCGTATTTGGAGTCGTAACACTTGCTTCTTGATTTTTGACCAATTAAAAGAAGACCAAATATCATTTTGCTGCTTTGAAGAGGCACCAGTCAATGTGATTGCTGTCATTTGCGTTTCTTCATTAATACAATTCTCCATATTTTCTTGCCATTTGACACCTGTCCGAAGTAGGCTCACTTTCGTACCAGGTTATTAACCTGTATCTCATTCGTTACAAATGAGCATTTGCTTTCTCGGACATCCTTTACCTGCAAAGCCATGAGCCTTTCTTACGATTAGCTGTCCTTCTTAGAGGAAGGAACTTTACAGGCTTACCACCGTTCCGCCATAAGAGGCGATATTGACTTAGCTGCCTAACTATAGACCGGGGAGGGCTATTAGCTGCGAAGGAATTTGGTCCCAGTTCCTTCTGCCTTCCGTCAGGGGTATCAGCCATTGCCTCTGATTAACATTACGGTCTTTTATCATCGTAGGTTCAGATATCTTCAGCATATCAATTACCATGTGCTCACCTGATTTCGGCTATCAGGAGGAGTCTTGGTTTGCACCTTGATTTCCACACTTAATTAGTGCTTCGCTGCATTTTCCTATCCGCTCTTTATTCAGGATAGTAGGTTCATCTAGCAGCATAGATGGTGATATCAAGTCAAAACGAAGATGGCTTGTATCACAGCTCTTATTGGCGACTTCGTGTCGCACGGACCGGTGTTAAGAATGAGGTATTTTGTAGCAATGTAATTGATAGGGCAAATGCATTCTTATATCCTTGAAATTCAAAATTTGTCTCTGCATGGAAAGACCCATTTTCAAATATAAACTTACTCCACGATTCTGAGTTTTGGAGGGCCTTTAGGAATTCTCTTTTTAAAGTCCAGCTCAAAGCGATTGCAGGTCTGGTGGGTGCTGATATGATGCTCTATGTTATGGGCTTTTAGGGACTCCAGTATTCGCTTGTAATCCAGAAAGAAGGCATCTATAGGGAAACCTCTCTTGCTTAAGAAGCTTGCTACCTGATCAGAATTAAGTGGGAAAGTCTCGTAATCTATAACAATTTTTTCTTCCGAAAAAGTTATGGTAAATTTCTTCTTCTGTTCATCTACTGGGGGAGTATTTGAAATCGGCGGCATTAGTTGGATAAGATTTGAAACGAGGCTGAATAGTATTTGATAAAAGGCAGCATTAGAACACTGGACGATTAGTGTATCTACCTGTTTATCAAACTTTATCTCGTATTTAGTAGACTCAAAGGCTAAGTAGTCGGTCAAATCTTTTACAACCTGATTAACATCAATTTCTTCATCATTGGCAGGCTCAGTGAAAGCTATAGGAAACAGAACACTAGATAATGAATTTATCTGTTTCTGAGTAGGGTTCATATTCGGAATATTATTGTCCAAATATATAGCAGTAGCATTTTTAATGAATAGACGTCTTAGATATTGTTCAGCGCTTAATTGAAGAACTATAGAATTTTTTAGTTGCTCAGATACTTTTAAGTGTTGTTTTATTTCTATTAGATTATTCTCCAACTCTTTAAATCTTTCTTTAACTCTGTATAGTTTTCTCAAACAGAAATATAATAACATCATACTAACTATTAAGGAACCAGCTAGAGTAATTGCTACTTTTTTGTATATTTCGTAAGCGTCTTGCAAAGGTGGTATGGACTTATGGTTTTCACTCCAATATAATGTTCCAAGGGAGGAGTTCTCCAACTTTATTAGCTTTATAATCCTGTATAACGTCAAAGACTTTTTTAAGATATTTCCACGGATTAATATTGTTCAGTTTTGCTGTTTCTACCATAGTATAGATAATCGCTGCTCTGTGGCCGCCGCTATCTGAGCCGGCAAAAAGCCAGTTCTTACGTCCTAAAGCTATTGCTCTCATAGCCCGCTCCGCTGCATTATTATCAATCTCAACTTTACCGTTATCAAGGAACCGCATTAATGCTTCCTTATTATTTAAGGCATAGGATATTGCCTTTGCTGTACTGCTTTTTTGAGGTAATACTGCAATTGCCTTTTTAAAGCCGGTAAATAAAGCTTCTACTAAAGACCTGGACCGACTCTGTCTTTCCTGTAACCTCCGCTCAGGGCTTAAACCCTTAATCTCTGCCTCAATCCTGTAAACCCCGGAGATTTGTTCCAATACGGCAGATGCTATACTTGCCTTATCGTTTGCTAACGTAACCTCATAAAACTTACGGCGCATATGAGACCAGCATCCTGCTTCTTCTATTGCTGTTTTGTATCCATTACTATCTTCGTATATCTTATCATAACCGCTATAAGCGTCAGCATGTAGAACACCGGTAAAGTCTTTTAGATGTTCCGCCGGCCTTATGCCCTTACGATCAGGACTGTAAAAATAGCAAACCGCCGGTGGTCCTGTATCTCCATGCGGCCTGCCATCTACTACATACGTCCACAACCTGCCGGTTTTTGTTTTTCCTAAACCAGGAGCTAATACTTTTATTGGTGTGTCATCCCCGTGAATCTGACCGGCTGCAAATATATGCTTCTGTATTTCCTTAGCTATAGGTTCAAGGAGTTTTATGCATTGACCAACCCATCCGGCCATAGTAGTCCGTGATAGGTCTATATCTTCCCTTTCATACATTTGGGATTGCCTATACAAAGGCAAATGATTACAATATTTCTGTACTATTATATATGCCAGTAATCCTGAACCGGCTTTACCCTTATCTATTGCTTTTGATGCAGGGTAAGCCTGTACTATCTGTTCACAGCCAACACAGGCACAGCGCGGCCTTACATACCTGATAACTCTGAATGAGGACGGAACATATTCTAACGTTTCTGAGACATCATCGCCTATCTTACGAAACTTTTCACCGCCGCATGCCGGACATTTCAGTTCAGGTTCCAATATTATTGTTTCTCTGGCTAAATGTTCCGGTAATTTTTGTCTCCTGGGAACTCCCTTAGTTTGTTCGGTAGCATTATCCAGTCCTGAACTTTCCCCATCAGTAGCCTTAAAACCTAAAACAGATTCATTCTCCTCTATCTTCAGTTCCAGCTCTTCTATCTGCTTCTCCAGCTTTTCAGAAGATTTACCAAATCTCCTGGCTCTTAATAGCACCAGTTGCTCCTTTAAATTTTCATTTTCTGCAACCAGCTCAGAATTCTGGCTAGATAATTCTACAATAGTTTTCTGTAGCTTTACCACCATCTCCCGTAAAACTTCTGGCTCAAACGGCAAATGCTTCAAATCTTCTATTACTGGAGTTGATATTTTCACTATGTCTTATCCGGCATATTCCGGCTGATTAGACCATTTTGGCTGCCGCCAGTCAATACCTTCTATCAACATTGATAACTGCGCCCTGGTTATTCCAAGGCAATTCTGCTCATCAACTTTAGGCCACATAAACTTACCTCTATCCAAGCATTTATAATATAGACAAAAACCCTGACCATCCCACCACAATATCTTTATCTTATCAGCCTGCTTCCCACGAAAAACACACAGTACCCCCTTGCTGAACTGATTTGATACCAGAGATTGGGCAAGCAATGCCAAACCGTTAACACCCTTCCTCATATCTGTATGGCCGGTGCAAAGATATATTTTTACTTCAGAGCTCCACTCTAGCATGAAGCCTCCAATACCTTAATGACTTCCAGCAACTTGCCCGAAGCAATCCTGCCTTCCAGTAATACTGAAAAATCATCATATATTAATTCAGCTTTCTTAAGTAACCTAGATTCTGGTTCCTTAACGGTTAGCTCAACAAAGTTATTTCTGGAGTCACTTCTTAACGCCGCCTGCTTATATTTTCTACGCCAGCCATATAAGGTTTTCTCTGAAACCCCACGCAATTTTGCTAATTCTGATACTATGCATCCTTCCTTAAAGGATTCCCTGGTTATTTGCTCCTTTAATTCGCCCGGCATTCTTTTTTTTACATTCGGCATAATTTAGTCCTAGGTTTTATCGGACTATATTACCAACCTTCCTTATCCCTGAACAGTCCGCCTTTGCAAGACGCTTACTATATTTCGTATATTGCTTTCTGGTAATCAGAATGCTGTTTATTTATCCCCAGCTTAATGATTAGGCTATTATCGTTGTTAATCTTATACTTTGCTTGTGTATTAATATTTTTTTGTGAAATTTGATTCCTGGCTACTAATGTATTATTAGATAATATCTGGTAATTAATGTAAGGTGGTAAAAAGTTATCTACAAACTGTTTTAGAGCTGGTTTATTTAAAACTAATACCCTGGAAGAAGTAGTTATATAGGTGCTTTCATATTTTGATCCCATATCATTATCAACATTAGGAGCTATATCAAAGTACGTAAAGAAAGATAAGTTATTATTGTTATTCTGTGTACTTGTTTTAAAATTACTTACTATCGAAGTACCAATATCATTTATATATTTATTTAATAAAGATACATCTTTTTTGTTTTGAGACTCAAGTAAATACTGGTAATAAATAAAATTACTTAACAAGCAGAGTAATAGGGTAATTAAATAAGGTGCAAACCTTTGCAAGTATGCCAGGTATTTACTGTTTATTACTTCTATAACTTGCTTAAGAACTCCTTTCATAAAGGAAACTTTACTTGGTTTATTTAAGCACTATGATATGAAGTTAGAGTAAATTTTGTCAAGATAAAAGAGTCAGTCAGCCCCAGATACTTACCTACTTGCGTTATTAATAGGACGTATAAGACAATTAGTCTTTTTTTCTAATTCTACAATTTCCCTGGTTTGCGGGTCATTTCCCCAGTGTTTCATTATGTCTTCTCTTATTTGGTAGTACCAGATTCTTTCTATCGCTTCCTCATGCTTAACCATACTGCAAACGTTTTTAGCTGCATTAAAGTAAAGAGCCTTGACATCGTGGAGAGAAAACTTTTTATCTTCGCCGTATATCTCTTCATAAATCCTATTTGATGTACTATAAGCATTTATTACTTTTTCAATATTTTCATTATTTGCTGATAAAGTGTCTCCATACACCTTATAAGCTATAGCACTAAAAATACTTTCGTTATTCTTAAAAACAGTCAATGCTTTCTCTGCATGTGTTAAAGCATCATGCTTTTTGTCCTTTCCTAATTCAGCCCAGGCTAGTTGCGTTAACAGACTAACGTATACTTCATTTTCACCGGCAATATCTGTTTTTCCATTGTTGTATACTTTAGATAGAATGTCATAAGAGTCGTTGAATCTACCCATATAATTAAGGATTTCTGACTTCATTATATAGTCTACTGCTACAAAAACATCGTCCGGTGATAAATCTCCTGCACCCAGGTTATTCTTGATTGTTTTGTTTGCGGAATTTAAGGCTTCACCATACATACCCTGAAGTAAAAGCATTCTGGTTTTAATAAAATCTGATAAGTTATCAAATTTAATTTGGGGGTTATCTTTGATTATATTATCCGCTATTTTTAGATTTTCCTGTGTTTTTATAAAATCGCCATTATATACATAAGTTTGGGCTAATTGAGAATATATTATAAACTTTAGCTCTGGATAACCCTTAACGTTTTTTATTATATTTGATGCTTTGATCAAATATTCCTCACCGTCTAATCTACCAATATTAACTCCGAATTTGTGTTCTCCAATCATAGCTAAATATTCACTATAGTTGGCTTTATTCTTATCTCTTAGAAACATTGAAATTGAAAAGGCATCAAATTTGCTGCTATTGCTTAATAACCAATCAGTCATTTTGTTGCTGTTATAATGGTCTACGGTATTTACATATAGGTTCATTAGATTTTTACGTAACTCTAATATATCATAAATATCAACCTTATATTTTTCGGCGTTATGAAGTACCACCTCTATATTGCTTTTTAAAGTTTTATCTCTTTTTATGATGAAATATTTGTTACCTTCCCCTTATGGCATTAGAGAATTCAGTCTACCGATAATATTAGAAACTTTCTTCTGTGCTACGTCATTTCCTATAATTTTTAAAACCGCCT
>Ga0206975_1230_pt2 | contig 12456 bp, 8 predicted proteins | sample Alteio_BWOrgHeat_81_FD_152919 | JGI IMG/M metagenome (GOLD analysis project Ga0206975, IMG submission 152919) | Enriched cells from forest soil in Barre Woods Harvard Forest LTER site, Petersham, Massachusetts, United States -... | ecosystem: Environmental > Terrestrial > Soil > Temperate forest > O... | reverse complement strand
AGAATACTGACTGCCATTTTTTTCCCGGATCGTGATTTGCACGATTTAAGCGATTCGCAAGCGCCAAATTGCTTGTTGCTTGGTTAGTTCGTAGCGATAAAGGAAATTGCCTGGTAATTGCGACTGACTAAGCGTTTGAATCTTGCCGAATCACCAGCATCGGTCCCTCGCAATCTCCTGCCTCGTATCCACTCTGCTACGAGAGCTTCTTTGAAATTTACACACACTATCGCGGAACATCACCCTCTGATGCCCGCATTCGGTAAGTACGCTTAATCAATTGGCCGGAAACCGTGCCCTCGCTTAATACAAGATATCTAGTCTTAGTAAATCTGACATTCCAACCTTGTGAAGTAGGCGGTAAGACTTCAACGGACTTACGCCCGAGTTCGATCCTTCATCGTCTCACAAAAACCTCTTTCTATCTTCACAGATTTTTGAAATGTAAAGATTGGGGGGTTGCGTGACTGATTTTCTTCAGTAGTCTTGTCTATGCCTTTATCCCTGGCAGGGCTCTCAGTCTCACGACACTTTAGAGGTACCACTCCTTTCGCTTCAAAGTTTCGGTTAGAGAGAACACAACTGAATGAGTTATACGCTACCTCGATGATAGTTAGGTTCTCTCTAAAGGAACGAATGCTCTAGGTGATCCAACAGTTGGAGTCGGTCACGCGTACTGATCGAAACCTCAATTATTCTAGGCATCCGGTAACCTCTGTTTAGTTCAAAATGCAAGCTGCCCGAATGCGGACGTCAACCTGCACAGTTATCACGCAACTGCCCTCTTATTAGACCAATTAGACAAAGGCCCAATCGAGGAGCAAAAGCGTGGATCGCGTAAAGTTTACTTACAATTCGAAAACACTTGTCATGACGTCTGGGGAAGGAGACATATCCAAGTGAGTTTTCAGGTGCGGCGATTTTCAACTGCACGGTCATTCAATCAAGCAGAGCTTTCTGGAACGGCCTTTGCTCCACCAGCAGCGGCACGAGCCCGCAATCGCGCTACCTGGATGTTTTGGAGGCTGGTCTTAATTTGAAGAAAAAGGGATGGTCAGAGCATATCGTCCAGGAGAGCGAGGGAGACTCTTGATGCGTGAATGCGTTCGTTGAATAAGGTTCTCTCGCAGCAGCAAAATCACTCCTTAGGACTAAGACCGAAGCGTACTCGATGGCCTGACGAATCTCAGGTAAACGAAAGTTGCAGCCGGTGTGAGGGCGCAGTGGTTATACGATAGTGGAATACAAGCTTCACAAAATCTGTTTATCGATTATCGTGATGCTGCTAGTGGGATGCAGTTCCGGGAATGAGCACGATAGCGCTGGGGTGACTTCCCGCGGTGCACCTATCGCCGCTACCAGTAGTGGCGCGGAAGTACCGCAACTGTGTCAGACGGAAGGGCCACTGCAAGTGCTGCGCGAAGAGCGGATGCGCAGCAATAGTTCTTATGACTATCCGTTAGGCGCCGGTGATGTACTACATCTCAACGCATCTGAGTTGCCAGAATTGAACAATGTTACGGTGCGTGTAGATGGGCATGGCGAGATCGATTTGCCGCTGATCGGAGATCTCCGGGTTGCGGGACTATCGGAAGACCAAGTGCGTGAGTTTATCGACACTAAAGCGCGTAAATTTCAAAAAGAGCCACGTATTCACCTATTTATTCAACATTTCTCGGGGCGGAACGTATCCGTAATGGGTATGGTAGCGCAGCCTGGATCGTACGCACTCACGAGTTCGAATGAATCGCTGCTGAGTATTCTTGGTCGCGCGGGAGGTATTAAAGGCGTTGGAGCCGAAGATGCAGCTGACATGCTGGTGTTGTTTCCGGCTCGTGCCGAAAATGCGGGGGTTTATACCGATGCTGATCGGACGATAGCCGCGCAGTGTGCGGAAGCGACCAATACAGCTGCGAGCGGCGGACATGGATGTACCGAGACGGCGATGCTCAGCCACATCCGCGCCAGCGGAACGGATGAGCGTGGACCTGGAGCAAGCGTTGAGCCAATTATCTTCGATTTGAGTAAACCGACGATGGCGAACTGTCTGGACACACCTGCACGCCCTGGCGACGTAGTGGTCGTGCCACCCGCTGGACAAGTCGGAGTTTACGGGTGGGTCGCAAAGCCAGGGTCGTTCAATATCACTCCTGGAATGACCGCACTGGGAGCAATAACCGCAGCCGGCGGCGCTATGTTCAGTTCCAAAGCCGAGGTTAAACGCACGCTGAATGGTTCGCGGACATCGATACCGATAGATCTCTCGAAGGTAGAGAGTGGCGAACAACAGGACGTGTCAATTCTCGCGGGAGACGTTGTACTGGTCCGCGCATCCGCGACCGGAGCCGTCCCCTACGCGGTCTATACACTGTTCACTAAATTCGGGACGGGCCTTTATATGGCACCGGCGGCATTCTGATGAAGCAATTATCACCTTACATTATCGACCGAACAGTGGATGATGTGTTGCCGTCTCGTCCATTTATCAACCGCGCCTATGCAGACGAGATGGGGGGTATCGGACTCGCGGAATGCTGGAACGTAATAAGTGCCCACCGACGTCTTATTGGCGGGATTATCCTCGCAGCGTTAGCGCTTACGGCGGCCGTCGTACTCACCATGACCCCCCGTTACGTTGCTTCTGCGACGCTATTAATCGAGCCCGAATCCCCGCGCTTAATGGACGTGTCAAGCATGTTGCAGATGATGCAAAATGACCGCCCTGACGCTGATGATTACACCAAGACCCAATATTCGCTGCTGCGTGATGACCAACTTGTCGCGCAAGTTATCCACGAGCTTAACCTCGAATCGAATTCTCATTTTGCACCGCATCCCGGACCGATCCGGCGTTTGATCGGTATTTTTCGGCACCGATCGACAGGACCCGAAGCGAGAGATCGGTTCGGCGTAACGACCGCGGCGATTCATAATTACCTTTCTCATCTCACCGTCGCACCGGAGAACGGCACACGGCTCGTCAAAGTGAGTTTCGACAGTCCTGACCCCGTGCTCGCCTCGCAAATCGTGAATACGCACGTGTCTGACTTCCTGACAGCCAGCCAACAAATCCGCGCGCAAGCCGGAGGCGCTGCACGAACTTTTCTAGAGAAGGAGCTCGTCAGGATCAAGACGCAAGTCGAAAAGTCCGAAGTTGTACTGAACGACTATCGCGATCGAACGGGGATCCTGTCATTCGGTGAGAAAGATCAGGAAAGCAATGAAGTAGCTAGGGTTCGGATGGAGGAACTTGACAAGGCACTGACCGCTGCGCAGGACGAAAGAATCAAAGCCGAAGCGGAGATGCAATTGGTCAAGTCAGGTGCTTACGATTCGCTGCCTGACGTAGTCAATAACCAAATGATCCAGAACTCGCGCCCAGACATCGATCGATTGCAAGCTGAATACGCTGAAATGGCCGCCAAATATAACGATGCTTATCCGCCGCTTCGCGAAGTGAAGGCGAAATTGGACACGGCGCAGGAGCGGTTCAGTAAGGAGGTGGCTACAATCGCTCATGCCACCCAGCGCAAATACGATGCTGCTCTCAGAAGCGAAAACAATCTGGAAGCCAAGGTCGACGACGAGCGGCGTCGTGATTTCGCACGCAATGACGCTTCGCTGCAAGATGCTGTGCTGGCGCGTGAGGTGGATGCGAATAGAGAGATCTACGAAGCCGTGCTCAAACGAATGAATGAGATCAGCGTCAACAACTCGGCCCCGGTTTCCAATATTGATTTGGTTGAGCCGGCCGTACCCCCGCCGCTCCCTTCGATCCCGCAAAAGACTAAGGCATTGCTTATAGCAGGTATCAGCTCCGCGCTGTGCGGAATTGGGTTGGCTTTTCTCTTCGAACAGTTCGACGACCGGATCAAAAGCGGAGACGAGCTGCAGTCATTTCTGCATCTGCCGGAACTCGGGATACTACCCGATTTCGCCAAGATGACTGGAAAACTGACTCATGTTCCGTCCGACGGAGGGCTCGGACTTCTATGTCATGCTACCACGAACTCCGACTCCGGCGACGAACGCTATCGACGCTACGCCACAGACACCCTCGAAGCATATAAACCACTGAGAAACGCTCTGCTTTATTCACGTGCTGGAGGAGCCCCGAAGACAATTTTATTCGTAAGTGCACTGCCGTTAGAGGGCAAAACAATAACGGCATCGGGAACGGCCGTGGCCTTCGCGCAGACCGGAGCCCGTACGCTACTTGTTGATGCAGACCTTCGCCGACCACGATGTCATCAAATATTTAGTGCCAGTCCATCGGCGGGACTCAGCGAAGTGCTCGTTGGACGAGTGGAGCCGTGGCAGGCGATACAGCGGTTGGATGATTGGCCCGAGCACGATTATCAGGGCCTGTTCTTCGTCGGTGCCGGCCGACGAGTGCCGAACCCTGGGGAACTGCTGACCTCGATGCGAATGTTTCAGACTATTCAGCAACTGAGCAACGAATTTGATTTCACTATTATCGACGCAGCACCTTACGCATCCGCCAGTGATACCTTGGGTTTGGCGACGATGGTCGAAGGAGTAGTTGTTGTAGCGGCAGTGGACACGCCTAAGCAAACGATCCGAAATGTTTGTCAGCGGCTATCAGATGCAGGCTCGAAGTTGCTCGGCGTCGTCCTCAATCGAGTAAATCCGCGTGACACCGCGTTCATCAATTTGAGCCATCGTTATGGGTATGATGGCGACTCACTCGCAAAGGATCAGACGTACATCGGTACGCCGAGCGACTGATTTAAAATCCGTGGAGCTCGAGAAATGAGTGACATAAGGAGCGATCTCCTTGGCAGAGTGGATGATTGGCGATCAGGCGAATTAGCTCGAGGTCGGGGGACAGACCTTGACGCGGTCCTTGTATCATCGAGGGGTTTGCCTCACCCTTTCGGTCAGTCGACCATCCGTGATTTCAAGCGAGTCGCTTTTAGCGCACTCGATTGTGCGCTAGCGCATTGGTACATGGTGCCCGGTCTCCAATTTCATCGTCTTCGTGTCCGACTTGAAATCAATAGTCTTCAGCGTCGCTTGCGGTGGCCCGTTTCAGCGCGATCGCTGGTGCTCGATCGAACTATCGAGCCAGCATCTTACCTCGGATTTCATTTTGCAGCTAAATTTCTCGCCAGAGATAAACTCGGTAACTATCTTGATGTTTCTTCGCCTTGGCTCTTTCCATTCACAATGCTCTCAAACTATCCAGCGACCAGCGCAACGTTGCTTACGGTTCGCGCGCCTGGGTTACGGAGCCTCCTAGGAACCGAGAGAGTAGGTATCAAAGGTAAGACTCGCTGTTTTGACAATGATGTCAGTCTCGACGACAACTCCTATGATACTATCACGAGTTTGTGGGATCCGAATGAAGAACTGGGACAATTCGCGCGAGAAGTACGAAGTCTATGGCGCGTTCTTAAACCCGGGGGGACGCTTCTTCTCTCGGTACCCTGCATCAAGAAGGGCGGCGAGCAGCCATCTGCAAATTGTCCGTCCCCCTACGATGCTGATGCACTTGAAAGTCATATATTCGAAGTCCTCGGACAACCCAAGCGCTATGCGATCTATGGAGCGCAGACTCTCACACGCGGAGATAAAAAAGTTCCTCCTGAAGGTCGGAATGCCGCAGGCGGTTCGGTCGGTTCGTCAGTAATTGGCCGCGACTGGCGCTGTTATTCGAGATTTCAGGAATTACCGGGACCTGGCGTTATAGTGATGAAATTCTCTCGTCCGGAACACAAGTCGAAAGCAACTTCAATAGCCTTAACTCCGCGGCTAAACTAGCGCGCTATTTGTTATCTTGATCATGATTCGATTAGTTGCTCCTTTGTATTACGTGCAGCTTAGGGATTCCGTTGTTTATAATCAATAAAACACTCGACGCATTGTGGCGCGTCGTTGATTGCGGGTGTGTCGTCGCAAGTTACTTGATCTCGCTGAGTATCGCGACCCGATTGAGCCACAAAGGATTATTTGTTTTCCCTCAGCGGTGGAACGAGCAATATGGTGGCTTCCTGCTGCTCTCCGTGACCGTATGGATCGCTATTAGTATATATACACAAATCTATCGATCCCATCGTGCGGAGCGGCTGGAATTTGCCGCAAGCAGAATGTTGCGAACGCTAGCGCTGTGGGCGTTGTTTGCTACTGCGGGCGTGTTTCTACTGAAATTGTCGCACGTCAGTCGCCAGTTCATTTTATACGTGTTCTTTCTTGCAGGCGTCTTCATCATGGGGCGTCAAACCCTAACCACGATGGTGCTGCGACGCCTGCGCCGTTTTGGCTACGACTCGCGGACAGCGTTGATTATAGGGGAACGGCAGGACTGCGAACGCTTTGCCGACATCCTCACCAAGACTTTTCCCAACGGGTACCAAGTCATGTTGGCGCCGGTTGACAAGCACAGCCTGGAAGCACTCCTTGCTACACCCGCCGAGAGTTTCTCCGAGATCCAGGAAGCTTTCATAGTTTCCGGTGCCGCTGGCTGCGAAGCTCATGCCTTACGATTTTTAAAGGAGGGAAAGTCGGTACACATCGTACCGGAACTACTTGATGCGCGACTTTTCCGTCAAGAACTCGGCGATGTCGCGGGTATTCCGGTGCTCTCTCTGCTCAACGGCGGGCTGAGCGTAGTTCAGGCGGCAATCAAACGCGGAGCCGATGTTCTGGGTGCGATAGTGATACTGACGGCCACAACGCCGATATTCGCTATCGTGGCGATCGTCAACAAGATTATGTCACCTGGCGCAGTATTCTTTGCCCAAAAGCGACTAGGTCGCAATGGCAAGCCATTCATGGTCTTAAAGTTCCGCACGATGGTTTCCAATGCGGAGGAGGTACTGAAAAAGACGCCCGAACTCTACGAGAAGTACCTTAGAAACAACTACAAGCTGCCCGAGGGGGAAGATCCGCGCATCACACGCATTGGCCACTTTTTGCGCGCTACCAGCCTGGACGAGTTGCCGCAATTAGTGAACGTCTTGAGAGGCGAAATGAGCCTAGTCGGGCCCCGCCCGGTGGTTCCGCTGGAGGTTGAGAACTATGCCGACTATTCCTCTCTCTTTCTGTCCGCGAAACCGGGAATGACCGGGCACTGGCAGGTCAGTGGACGCAGCGAAATCACCGAGTACGCTCGCCGGGTCGAGCTCGATCTCGAATACATTAGGGACCAATCCTTCAGCAAAGATCTGGAAATTTTGCTGCGGACCGTCCCGGCTGTGCTAATGCGCCGTGGCGCCCACTGAGAGTGGACAATGCACATTACACCCATTGGTTTGTTTGTTTTACCGGTTTCCTTTGCAGTTTTCTTTTTTTGTCCTGATTATTTGGGCCCGTTGGCGATCCTTTTTTCTGCTTTTCAAGCCGCATCAGTGTTCAATGTTGAGGGAGGGCCGATAGGCGTTACTCCATATTTCTTTGTCCTGATCTTGATCATGATTCGCTTTTTCCCGCTATGGCTCGGTGGGAAGTTGAGTTTCATGCGCTGCGACGTGGCAATCGACATCAGTCGCCCTCTTCTAATTCTGACTATCTGGTCGGTAACATCATCTTTTCTTCTGCCCTGGATATTTTCGGGCTTGGGCGTGGACGCTCCCCGGGCTGGAATGGATTCACCTCATACAACTCCGCTTCAATGGGGTGTGAGTAATGCAGCACAGGCGTCGTATGCGGCGCTCAACGGGATTTTCGTCATATACCTGCTCTGGTGCGGCCGCGTAAAGGGATATTTCGAGCGTCTGGTCTGGGCTTTTGTAGGCGCTGGACTGATCGCGGCCTCGGTCGGTGCGTATCAATATGTTGCCCATTACTCTGGTCTGCCTTACCCTTCCGAATTCTTCAATAGCAATCCTGGATGGCGGCAATTGATAACAGAGGAATTTGGAGGTGTGTGGAGACTTTCTGCCACCTTTAGCGAACCGTCAGCCGCAGGACCATTCTTCGCGGTCTGGGCAACGCTGTTGCTCTTTCTTGCCGCAGACCCCCTCGGCGGTAATAGGTGGGCAGCACCGCTCTGCTTAATCGGCATAATAATGGTCTTTTTGACCACATCAACTACTGGCTACTTCACTGGCGCCCTAGTCATTGCCTTGTTCTTATGGAAGGAATTTTCTCGGATTTTTACCCGTGGAAAAATCAGTATGCCCGGCTTGTTCTCGCTTTTACTGATTGCCGGGGCCTTCGCCGCCGCTAGTCTATTCATTCCGAACTTTCGAGAAATTTTATCGAGAATACTCTTCGATAAAGCACAATCACAGTCAAGCCGCGACCGTACTACCACCATTTGGGAAGCTCTGCAGATAACCCGGGAAACCTACGGTTTGGGTGCCGGCATCGGCTCGAACCGTCCATCAGGAATGTTGTTTTACATCGCCAGTAATCTCGGATTTCCGGGCTTAGTGCTCTTCGCGGCAACAATTTGGGCGATCTATCGGACGTTCGCTTCGGCGCTCCTCGCAAATCCGAGCTATACCCGGACTGTTGGTCTCCTGAGTGCTATGGCATGGGCGACCGCGATCGAGTTGGTTGCGATGTCCAGCGCAGGTGGGGACATGAGTTCGTCGCTCTTGTGGGTTTGTTTAAGCGTCCTCGCGACCGGCAGTCGCGCGCTCTGGTTGCGACCTCAGAAGGATGCTCGGCCGATCGTACTACCAGAAAGCCGCCGAATTGGGTCAATCGGTGTCCCAATAATTCTGACGGAGGAATTTAGCGTCTGATGACTGTGTCAAGACGACCGAGGCCGCTCGCCAGAGCGCTAAAGGGCCTGTCCGTTCGCCATGAGGGTGAAGCCGATCTTGCGCCAGGAAGCCTGTTGGCGCGCAGTATGATTTGGAACTTGATCGGTTTCATAGCGCCGCTAGGAGTCGCCGTCGTAGTAATCCCTTTCCTGATCAAACGTTTGGGAACTTCGGAATACGGCGTTCTAAGCATCGCGTGGGGGGTCGTGGGTTACTTTGGTATATTCGACATGGGTTTGAGTAATGCGCTCACGAAGTTTGTCGCTGAACGCATTGGACGGGGTACCGCGGACGAAATCAGCGACATATTTCACACCGGTCTGGCTCTGTTATTGGGGTCTAGTCTGTGCGGAGCGCTATTATTGGCGCTGCTGGCGCGGCCATTGGCGTACTCGTGGTTGTCAGTGCCAACGGATCTGCGCAGCCAAACCTTTACGGTCTTTCGATTGTTCGCGGTGGCGTTGCCGTTCGTCGTCACTGTAGCTTGTTTTCGCGGGACTCTCGGCGCCTATCAACGATTCGATGTAATCAACAAAATCCAAATCGCTGTCGGATCGATCTCATTCGCCGGGCCGGCAGTGATCTCGCTTTTTTCGCGCAATCTTATTCCCATCGTCGGCTTCTTAGTATTTAGTCGGGCGGCCACATGGCTGATCTATCTCTTCTGCTGTATCCAGACCATGCCGTCGCTTTCAATGCGCTTTCGCCCTCGTGTGAAAATTATTTGGCCACTCGTGACTTTTGGCGGATGGATCTCAATTTGTAATCTGCTGGATCCGATTTTTCTCATTTCAGACCGCTTCATCCTAGGCGCGATTGTTTCGATGAACGCGGTCGCGTACTACGCGACTCCTTTCGATATGGTGTGTCGACTGTGGTTGATTCCTGACGCACTTAATACGGCGCTGTTTCCGGCATATGCCTCGAGCATGAAGCGCGATGGGCGTCGAGCGACCGAATTGTTGGAAAAAGCCGGACATTATTTGTTTCCGCTAATCTTCGCGCCGGTGCTGCTGGTGACTCTGTTCGCATACCAGATTCTCACTGTCTGGATTGACCGGAGCTTTGCCGAGCACAGCGCGATCGTTCTAGAATGGCTGGCGGTCGGGATTCTGTTCAGCAGTATCGCTCGCGTACCATTGACTCTGCTTGTCGCTCATCGCCCAGACCTTCCGGCGAAATTGGTGATGTTCGAAGTTCCAGTCTACTTAACGGTGCTGGTGGCAATGATCCATCGGTTCGGGTTGCAGGGAGCTGCGGTGGCGTGGACGAGTCGTAGTGCATTCAATTGCGTTGTGCTGCACGTGATGACCTTCCACGTACTGCCCGATTCGAGTCGCGCAATCAAGAAAAACGGCGCTATGCTGGGCATGGCCGTTCTGGCCCTAGCTGGGACCGCGGTTCTGCCGGTTGCGATTGGGCCACGCCTGCTCTACTTGGGGTTCATGCTTGCGGTGATAGTGGGCGCGACCTGGTTTTGTGTCCTGTCCCCAGAGGAACGTCGAGAATTCGTGCCGGCCTAGTTTATGACGCTATCATACGACTTGCCGTGGCCTTTGCCTCCGCTTAGGAAAGTTGATCAACGTTTTGGGGAATGTAGCGAATGAAGCGCCAAATCGTCATAAATACCCGGTCGATGACGGCAGGGCTAAGTGGGGTTCAGCGCTACGTCGGCGAGCTCCGCACGCGGCTTGCGGGGAAGCTTCAAGCGATCTCACCGATGCGACCGCTTCAAGGAATCAAGGGGCATGTATGGGAGCAATGTTTGCTCCCAGGAAAAATTCGCTCGCGGCTGCTTTGGAGTCCTGCCAATACTGGCCCTTTGCTTTGCCAGAACCAAGTTGTCACAGTCCACGATGTGGCCGCCCTCGACCATCCGGAATGGTTCACGCCGAAGTTTTCCGCGTGGTACCGCTTTATGGTTCCATGTCTCATCAGAAGCGCGCGTAGTGTAATTGCGGTTTCAGAGTTCACCAAGCAACGACTCGTTGAAACCACGGGCGCCAGTCCCACGAAAATCCGCGTGATTCCCAATGGTGTGGACGAGCGTTTCCGCTGTTGCGCGCCGGATGCTTCGGAAGCCATTCGAGCACGCTTGGATATACCCTCCGCGCGCTATGTGCTTAGTCTCGGCACGCTTGAGCCGCGCAAGAATCTGCGGGGGCAACTTGACGCATGGTCTAAATGTGTTGAACGACTTCCTACTGATACGTGGTTGATCGTGGCTGGTCGGACGGGTCAAAGTCACGTTTTCGCGGAAGCAGAGGTGAGTCGTGTTCCGGCGCGAGTTCACTTCTTGGGATTTGTTCCAGATGGCGAATTGCCGATGCTCTATGCAGGGGCGCTCGCCTTTCTTTATCCTTCAATTTACGAAGGCTTCGGTTTGCCGGCACTCGAGGCAATGGCAGCGGGAACCGTGCCCATAGTTTCGAACTCGACCGCTTTGCCAGAAGTGGTGGGTGACGGTGCGCTTACGGTCGATCCTTACAAGAGCGAATCGATCGCGGACGCGATTGTGTCTCTGGTGACCAACCAGCAAATGCGGCACGAATTGAGCAGGCGGGCGATCCGACGCGCGCAATCCTTCAACTGGGAGAATACGGCGGCAATGACATGGGAGGTTCTCTGTCAAGCGAATGCTTGATGATAGGAGACTCTTCTAATTATCAGGGAATAAATGGATATCGCATTATAACGCCTTAGCTATCCGGAGTTGCTCGCAATGGAATTAAAAGCAAAGAATATTGCCATATACGACAAAAACTTCTACGACTGGAACGCACAAAGTGCGACCCGATCTGCGGGACCCGTCTCAGAGCTGGTGTACAACATGCTCCGACCTACTCGCGTAGTCGACGTTGGATGTGGCCGCGGTGAATGGTTGAAGGCTTTCCATGAATTGGGTGCGCACGAATTATTCGGCCTTGACGGCGATCACGTGGATCGAGATCGCTTACTCATCGATCGGCGCCAATTTTTACCAACAGACCTAGCACGCGCTTTTGAGGTGCCAGGCCAATACGATCTCGCAATAAGCCTCGAAGTTGCGGAGCATCTACCACCAAGTTCGAGTCACCGGTTTGTTCGTGCGCTAACAGGAGCAGCTCCCTACGTGCTCTTTTCCGCGGCGATACCCGGACAGGACGGCAACGGGCACATCAATCTCAAATGGCCGGGTTACTGGCGCGGGTTGTTTGAAGCCGAAGGCTTTCGCATGTTCGACCCGATCCGGCCACTGATAAGAAATCATCCTTCGATCGAATGGTGGTATCGACAGAATATTTTTCTATATGCCTCCCAAAAACTTGATCCAATTCCGGTCGGTCTTGGCGAAGAAGTGGTTCGTGGAGCTGAGATTGAATGGGTCCATGCATCGGCGACGCGGGGCAATCGGCCTTTAAGACAAGTGATCCGCAGAGTTCCAGGAGCTATGTTGGTCTGGAGCAATCTTAAACCGTGGATCCGTTAGTGTCTGTGCAATGAATCGCCATTATACAAATCCGCGCCAGCTCTCACCGACACCAGGGACTAATAATATGAAAGTAGCCGCGGTTCATGAATGGCTGGATACATATGCCGGGTCCGAGCGAGTGCTAGAAGAAATTCTATCGATGTACCCACAAGCGGACGTTTTCGCGCTGGTAGATTTCCTTCCTCAAGCTCAGCGCCAATTCTTGCGCGGACGACGCGTCACAACTTCGTTCATCCAGCATCTGCCAGG
>Ga0206975_1231_pt1 | contig 12512 bp, 14 predicted proteins | sample Alteio_BWOrgHeat_81_FD_152919 | JGI IMG/M metagenome (GOLD analysis project Ga0206975, IMG submission 152919) | Enriched cells from forest soil in Barre Woods Harvard Forest LTER site, Petersham, Massachusetts, United States -... | ecosystem: Environmental > Terrestrial > Soil > Temperate forest >... | reverse complement strand
GGTATACAGAGCAGAAAAATGCCCAACAGAATGACAAATAACACAGCAAAAGTTACCACAGGATTAAATCCAGGCTCAAAACATGACTTTTCAGGATTAACATTGTCGTAATGCACACGGATTATTTGCATTTGCTTTAAAGTGTCTTTATAAGCTAATGGCAAGAGCTGTGTCCCTTGCATCATTTTGCCACGCACCTGGTACTGATAGCCATAGCAGGCGAAAAATCTCCCTCCCGTAACCATATAGGTAAATTGCCCCGTCGTGCTTGGCCAAAGAAAGTAGCGCGGATCAAGAAAGCCGCTAGTATATGTGATTTCCAGAAGAAGAAAAAAATAGAGAAAGCCAAAGACGCAGTATTTAGCTATCTTCTTTAACGTCACCCTACTCTCAACCAGCTTAGTCATAACCGCTCCGTAACATTACGGCTCCTCGGCTTGATGGGAAGTCCTTAACAGCGCTATGCCGAGTTATGCCCACTTTTATTTATATTCAGCCTTAATTTAAAGGCTAGCGAGCAGCTGCGTGCGCGTTTAAGTAATACCGGCTGTGGGCGGCGGCATCTTGCCCATTATACTTAGCGTTAGGTTTAGTATTGTAAGGTACTTCACAAACGGCTGTTTTAGTAAACACCATTTGGGCTATCGGCATACCAGCATACAGTTTGACAGGGCGAACCCCAACATTAACAATCTCAAGCGTAATTTGTGCAGGTGGATGACTAAAACCAGCATCAATAAATCCAGCTGTGACATGAACCATTACACCCAGACGCGCCAGTGAGGACTTACCGGTTAGCTGGCCCACGATATCGGCTGGCAAACAAACTCGCTCTAGAGTAGCGCCCAGGATAAACTGCCCCGGCGCAACAACAAAATTATCCGCAGTCACACTTTTCAAACCACTGAGAATAGTCTCGCCCTGGTAAGGATCAATTACTTCATTTGCCGCCGTGTGCCATGAAAATTTATCATCCAGCCGGACATCATATGAATTTGGTTGGACCAGCGACTCATCATAAGGCTCAATGATCAGTTCGCTCTTACTCACTGCCGCTCTTATTTCGAAATCAACTAATATCGACATGCCCTGCTTTCCCTCGTTAATTCCATTATTTACGCATCTAAATGCTCAGATTCAGATTTGAGCTATGCCCTGGGAAAGCCTTGGCCGAAGGATTGATATATGTAACCGCAAAATTAACAGCGGTGGCTGCCTCTGCAGCACCGGTGGCAATCAGTTTCAGCTTAGCAGGATGGGCAGCAATATCGCCAGCAGCATATATCCCCGGCAAATTGGTCTCCATTTTTTCGTTAACACTGATGGCATTAACATCCATTTTTAATCCCCAGCTTTTCAAAAAGTCAAGATTAATAACAAAGCCAATATTAATGAGAATCGCGTCAACAGGAATTGTCTCTTCTTTGCCAGTTCTATTATCAAAAATCACTACTTGCTGAACCTTATCGGTGCCTTTGATTTCCTTTAATTCATAAAATGGTTTGACATCAACTTTATTCTTGGCCATTTCCTCCACCGAGGTTTGTACCGCCCGGAATTGATCTCGACGATGTATTAAAGTGACACTTTTAGCATAAGCAGAAAATTCATTCGCCCAGTCAACTGCTGAATCGCCGCCGCCCACAATCAAAACATTCTTTCCTTTAAAATATTCTTTGTTTTTAACGGCATAAAAAATGCATTGATTTTCAAAATCATGGTTGTAATCAATATCAAGTTTTTTGGGTACGCAGGCACCAGCACCAAGAGCGAGAAGAATAGCTTTGCTGAAATGCTCAGAAGATTTGTCCGTGACTATTTGCCATATTGTGTCTTCTTGGGTATGGACTAGATTGGTTACTTTTTCACCCAAACTAATACCGGGTTTAAATAACTGTGATTGAGTGGCCAGATTCTTGGCCAAATCCTTAGCGAGAATTTTAGGATGTCCAGCCACATCATAAACATATTTCTCAGGGTACAACGCTGTTAGTTGCCCGCCTAATTCCGGCAAAACATCGATAATTTTTGTTTTTAAACCGCGAAGACCGGCATAGAAACAGCCAAATAAGCCGGTGGGACCACCGCCTATGATCGTGATATCATACAAGTCCATGAATAAAGTACATCTCCACCCCAACGGCTAATCAAAGTTGTATTTTACTAAACAACAGCGCTTGACTAAACACTATTTTCAATTCTTGAAGCGCAAATTCACGGAAGAACCGGAGAACCAAAGCGCTGATCGAATTTCTGTTCGGAAGGTCCAATCAATGGAGAAGCCTTCGTTGATCCAGGAGTAAGAACCCATCCAGTAGTATATGCCTTTTCTTGAGTCGCTTGGCCAAAGCTTTCATTATACGTGCCTGTCCGAAAATTTAACTGCCGAGGTGAAATTTTTTCAGCTGGACTAGGAGCATAGAAAGAACTGGCTCCTATCGCCGAGGTCTGAAAGGGAAAAACTTTAATAACACGAGCTATTAAAGATCGATCAGCAGCAGTAGTGGCTGAATGTGGGGCAGATATTCCCACTGCCTGATTTGCAAACGGCTCGTGATGACGAACCCAATAAACAACATAGAGCCAACAGATAAAAGTAGAAAAGACAACAACAAAGCGAATACCGGTATTGACCTTTAACCCCGCAAAGAAGGTAGACCAACTGATATTCTCCATATCAGTGCCCATAATATTAGTGCTAGCAAAATCACTACCTAGTTGTCCAAAATGCTGGCCTGACTGGTCTCCTGATCCTGCATCGTTACTCATGACTACCACCAATTGCTGAAAGACTTAACAAATCCAATTTATATGTTAGGGCTTGTTGCGTCTCTTGAAAAGCGTTATCAGAGGCCGTCAAGGTTATTTTCTCAACATTCGAGCAGGTTCATAAGTGAAAAAAGCTAATAGAAAAATCCCCAGAAGACAAGTACCAAGCCATTTTTACGACTTAGAAGAGCTAAGCCAGCTCAATGGTAGCAACAGAAGCAAAACTCAGATTAATTAGTACTAACAAAAACGGCAGAACGCTTAGAACAGCTGGATATCTCAGTATAGCTCCACACCTTCCATCTGTACTAGTCGATCTTGTAAACCATGTACCAATTTAGGCAATTCAAAAATGGTTGGTAGCTTCTCTTCAATAGCTGATATATGCTTCGTCAATTCAATAGATTTTTCCATTAAGCGAATCAAAATCTGTTGAGTAGCAATTAATTGCCTTTGATTTTCGATTAATTGCTCAGCCATACGTGCATTTTCCATGCGTTGATCGGCACTAAAAGCAATTAACTCTGTCAGGCGAGTAAGTAATTTCTCTACTTGATCTGGATTGGTCGAAATATTAGTGGTGGTAGCAGTAACCCTGTTAGCACTGGCAATAATATCCGCTTCGACTGACTCATCAAATATCTGCTCAAACCCATCCAGCCCAATATCGCTAGCCAATCGCGCATTGCTTTTTTTAGCCTCAGGCATTAATACTTACCTCCAAATGATATAGAGCGGGGGCCCCCACTGATGGTGGCAACCATAGCATTATAACTAAACATTTTGTTAAGGCAAGTCTTTTTGCCCTTTTTTTGGAAATCAGCGTTTTGCGGCATCATCTCGCAAATACATTTCTAATTCTTCAATATGGATAGACCCCCATATGAGTCATATGTGTGAAAATTATGCCGTTAAATAAAGCTCTTCCTCTGGTGCCGATTGATATTGATGCAGGCGCGTTGAAGCTATCTGGCAATGGCGACATTTTTCATGCGGTCTTTGCAAAAGTTGTCTTAATTCCGTATCTTCAGATTCTTTGTCTTCCAATGCCCGCATTTGCTCTAAATCTTTAACAACCTCTGGCCAATGTAGCCGATTTATCGATTCGTCGAGGCTGGCAAAAGCAGGAGCATACTCTCGTAATCCCAGACGCTGATTATTTAGAACCAATCTTTTATATGGCCATCGCGTTTGCAGTTTTTCGGCTAGGTATTTTTTGACCAATAAAGCCGTAGAAGGCCAGGACGGATCTGCAGCTTTTAAAGGCTGAGTAGTGAAATCAATCAGTTCTAGTTTTCTTTCAACAGGATACCAGAGAATTAAATCAAAAGTGTCTTCTATATAAATCTGCACATGTGGTACCCGTGCTCTTACACTTAAAGCCACACCAACAATCCTGCTTCCTTGCGGTCTATAAGGTTGGGCAAGATAGTACAATGAGGCTTTGTAAACAGTCAAAAACGCTTTGGTCACCGCTTCACGATCATATCTATGTCCAAGACGGTCAGCCGGCCAATATTGACCTATATATTTTTGCATTTGGCTTACTGTAGTAATTTTGCCGCGATTAATCTGGGCGACCATTCTCAGCAAAAATTGCTTACATATAAAACCCAAGCTCTCAGGCTCGGACCTGCTTTGCAAAAAAGTAAGAGCATATGCCCTTTTGCAAGCCCGAAAAGTTTCAATCATTGTTGTTGAATATAAAGTCCTGTGCATAATTGCATTCCTTTCTTATATTTAGATCTTATATTTAGACAAGGCAACCGAGCCAGAACCATTTCTGACTACTCACCTATTGATACCCTACTTTTGTATGTCATACTAATATATAGTATTGCTTGTTTTTTCGTCAAATGAAATTTGGTCGAAAATCTGTAAGACTAGTTTGATGTCTCATACCAGGTACTAATTACGTGTTCGGCCTTAAAGAAAATATTGCCCTGCAGCAGGTACTGACAGTCTCCCAATTAACCGAACAAATACGCTTGGTTCTGGAAGACGAATTTATTGACATCCATATAGTCGGCGAAATTAGCAATGCCAAAATTTATCCATCTGGCCACTGGTATTTTTCTCTAAAAGACAAAGACTCAACTTTGCCCTGTGTTTCTTTTAAAAACACCAACCAGTCTATAAAATTTCGCCTTGAGGACGGGCTAATGGTTGTCGCTCGCGGTCGAATTAGTGTTTATCCGCCGCGTGGTGCCTATCAGATGATTGTTCATGCTCTTGAGCCTGTCGGAATTGGCGACTGGCAATTAGCCTTCGAACAATTAAAGACAAAACTTGATAGTGAAGGATGGCTCGCTATCGAGCGCAAACGCCCCTTACCTTTGCTGCCCCAAAACATTGGTGTGGTCACCAGTGCTGCCGGCGCCGCCCTGCGCGATATTTTAAGTGCTCTTAACCGTCGCAATCGCAATGTAAGTGTATTAATTTCACCCTGCCGGGTACAGGGCGAGGGCGCTGAGCTTGAAATTGCTCAAGCCATTAAAGACTTGGAGCAATATCCGGATATCGAAGTTATTCTCGTCGCTCGAGGAGGGGGATCTATCGAAGATCTCTGGGCGTTCAACACAGAAGCAGTGGCACGCGCTGTTGCAAACTGTCGTGTCCCGGTAATTTCCGGCGTAGGGCATGAAACGGACATCACTATCTGTGATCTGGTTGCCGACAAGCGCGCCCCTACACCAACAGCAGCAGCTGAGCTTGTCGCCAGAGGAGCTGAAGAACTAACTGCCAAATGGTCATCTTTATATAAACATCTACAGCAAGGCATAAAAGAAAAAATATTCGCGCTAAAACATCGACTTTTAAAAGCCAGCCCACTGCGTTCTTTGGATAATTACCAACACCGCCTGCAAAATCAGCGCCTGCGTATTCTCAATATACAGGATCGCCTGCTTACTACTATAGATAGACTAGTAACCAGCAGCCGTTTCAAACTTGAACATAGTCACGAAAAACTAAAGAGCCTTGGTCCGGTCAATGTACTCAATCGAGGCTTTTCACTGGTCAGGAAACAAAACGGTGAAATTATAAGACAGGCAAATCAATGTAACAACGGCGAGATTCTTGAGGTCTTACTTTCTCAAGGCAAATTAATCGTCAAAGTAGAAAGTATAAATAATAGTTGGGAGGAATAATCAAATGCGTAAAACTCAAGGCAAAAAAGAAGACATACCCGTCTATAAAGATTTTGCTACACAACTTTCCGAACTAGAGAAAGTGGTAGCAGATTTGGAAAGCGATATTGCTATTGAAAAAGCTCTGGCTTTATTTGAACAAGGCATGCAACTAAGCAATGAATGCGAAAAATTCCTCTGCGCAGCCGAACAAAAGGTAGAAATTTTAAAACGCTCTGCTACTGGTATGTCCATAGAAACTTTCACTGAAACCTCCATCAGTTTTTCCGGCGTCGATATTGAAGAGAATGATGGCTAACGTTTCTTGGCTAGTTGTTAGGCGGCAATACGTTTGATGCTAAAATGGTGGCACATATTCAACGGTAATAACATGATGGAAAACATACAAACACAATTTGAAACACCAGGCAAAGACTTTGTTATCACACACCTTTATCATGCTCCTTGTATACTGGTCTGGAAAACATGGACTGATCCCAAACAACTAGCCCAATGGTTTGGACCAACAGTGTTTACTAATCGTGTTGACATAGATTTAAGACCCGGTGGTTCCTTTCATATTGTCATGGTTTCCCCCGATGGAGTTGATTATCCAATGGGTGGCATATATCTAGAAATTACCGAACCTAAAAAATTGGTACTGAAGATAAATTGTGATGAACACCCACAAGAATGGCATGAACTTGTTAATAAAAATCGAGAGACTAAAGGTACCAAACTGCCTGAAATGATCTGGACAATCACTTTTGAAGAACATTCTGACAAAACTACATTAACTATCCGTCTTCAATTTACTGAAGTGACTGACCGCGATGCCTTATTAAAATTGGGCATGAGGGAAGGATGGGCTGAAAGCCTAGATAAATTAGAGAATCTGTTGACACATGCAAAGACAAATGTCAGTTAATATTTGAGAAGGTAAATTAGGTGAATCAGAACAGGACAATTATCGTTTTTGTTCTTCTTCATTTTTTCTTTTCTAATTCGGTTGCGTTAGCATCCAAATCAAATTTAGAACCAGAGACGGATAAAACAGCTCCTTCAAAACTACTTTATGGAAAAGTTAACGAATTAGAGCTATGCCCTGCTTTAAGTCAATACGCTCAGTTTGGTTTTCTCAGCGCCCGCGAAGGAGTGAATGAACTACCAGCCAGAGTGACAGACGTTACCCTAAAGGGCATGGCTTACTGGCAGGGATTAAAAGTAGATGACAGAATTCTGCAAGTCCAAGCTACCAAAAACATGGTTCAACTCTCTGTAGAGCATAATGGCAAACCTTATTCAATCACTCTATCTACCGAGCATCCTTTTGCTGCTACGGAAATCGCTCATACCGGTCTCAGTGGCGTAATACAAAAGAATTATGCTGATTGCTGGTTTGATGCTGCCTTAGCGGCGGTAGCACTTTCTCCTACTGGGCAAAATCTTATTTCTACAATGATTACACAAGTCTCCCCTACCTCATATTCTGTTACTTTTTTAGATCAACCAACAATATGTTGGCCTGTCAATCTAACTACAATACAGCATTATCAATTGCAAAATAAGGCTTTGTGGGCGAGCTTACTGGAACAAGCCTGTTTGCTCAGGTTTTCCAATGAACATCAAGAAGGTGGACAAACTGAGGAAGCTATGTCCATGCTCACCGGTAAAAAAATAGGGGAAGCTATTCCAGACAATATTGATAAACGGGTTACACGTTATCAACGCTTATCCATGCCTCAAATGGCAGACATTATAAATAGAGCGCTGCTAAATCATGAACCTGTAGTAATATCTACAAAAAGTCCATTAGTATTGCTAAGGGAAGATAGGCTGGCTGCTCTGAAACAATATGGTGTAACCCTTACTCCTGACAGCACGCTCGCCGATCCAAATATGGATCGTGATTCATTAGTAAAGCTAGAAGACAAAGTCTGTTCGGCGCCGAGAACACCTCTTATTCTTTGGGGTCAACATGCTTACACAGTGACTGCTTTTGACCCTATTACTAATATGATTACACTCAGAAATCCATTCGGCACTGAAGATCAACCTGAACCAGATGGACGTCCGAAAAATGCTCCCTGGGCTGGCAGGATAGATATTGACGAACGCAAGCGCCATATCCAAGACTTAGGACAAGGCCAAATCAAAATGAAATTCGATGTTCTTTATCTTTATCTGGCTAAGTTAATCTGGACAGATTTATAAACACTGCTTGCCGCGACTTGATCTGCGCTGCCCAGCATTTAAGCAATCCACCTTTCTCATTCACCCATCCGTATGACCCCAATCACACCGGAGGTCGATGTGCTTCTATTCGGCAGACTCGATACTGAAGGCAGCAGCATTTAGTAGACAATTACATTTATATGAATGCTTGCCATAACTTTGCCCCGCTTATTAGATAAGCTTTTATTTTCGAGAAGTAATCCCTATTGTAGGAGTTTGCTATGCCATATATTTCAAATCATCTAAACATAAGCGCTAGAAATGCTCTGGCATCGATAGAAGAGAGAATAAAGGTAGTTGTGAAGGCTTTTTGCGATTCTCCACCAGCACCTTTTTGTGCCATCGATAAAAATGCACAAAAGATTGAGTGGAAACCTGCAGTAAACATTCCTCCATCTTTTTCAAAATTGACTAATTTATGAATAATTATTTTATTCAATCAGTTTTTTGTACTTCTTAGCCAGTCGATATTTTCGGCCTTTATTGGAGAAATCGACAATATCTAAAAATCCGGCATTTGTCCAGGTCTTACATAATTGGGCACTGGTTCTCGGTTTAAAACCAAACAGTTTACCGATTTGACTTGCAGTAACAGTTTCAAATTCTTCAAATAATTGCAGAGCTTGGCGTTGTTTGCGGTCAAGTTTTCGCATCATTTCGGTTTGATCTATATCACCATGTTTTTGCGCGTGGTTCATGCGTTTAAAGATATTTTCAAAAGCAACAGCCATGCCGCAGATAAAATAGTCTACCCACCTAGTTATATCCGCCTGAGCTTGCCCCATATAATAATTATGTGAAGGACCAATACTGATCGCATCATAGTAATTGCCCAAATTACGCGCATAATATTCTTCCAGAGAATATAGTCCTTTCAAATCATATCCTCCCAAATGCAGGATAAGACTGGTTAGTAATCGAGCCGTGCGGCCATTGCCATCATAATAAGGATGGATAGTAGCAAATTGATAATGAGCAATGCCAGCTAACACAGGACAGGGCAGTGTTTCGTTACTTTTAAGCCAATATACCAAGCCTTTCATTAAACCCGGCACATCGCTGTACTCTGGAGGCATATATACGATAACTCCGCTTCTACTGTCTCGAATAGCATTCTGTCCGTCACGATAAGAAGTTGGCTTTACCTTTGCTCGTCCGCCTCCCATAACCAAAGCATGAAGTATTTGAATCATGTTTTCGGTTATTGGATCACCTCTAGCTGCCCAATTTTCTATCTGAGCGATGGCGGTGTAGTAGCCTTTAACTTCTTTTTCATCTCGTTCTTTATCTGGAAAGTGCTCGTTATGTTTCAATACCGCCTCGACTTGATCAGGCTCAAGTTTATTGCCTTCAATCATCGTCGAATAATGAGTAGTATAAAGCCGTGCCGTTTCACGCAAAGAATTTAAAAGTTTTGCTGTCAGTGGCAAATGTGCCACTTTTTCTTTAGCCGCCTCGATTCTCATCAGGCTGTTGACAATTTCTGGTGTTATTGTATAAATAGGGTTAAATTTTATCGGCATAATATCGGCACGTTATCTGCATACATTTGTTATTATACTATGCCGATAAAATGCAGAAAACTATCACAAGAGATCATGAGTCAAATACATCGACCTCTGCAGGATTCGCGTTACTGCAATTGTAATTAGGAAGCAGACGCGTTTGTATGTTCTGGGATAACTGTTACCGTAATTTCAGTATGGGCGTCTGGTGAAAATCTGATGCCAGCTTTATATGTGCCTAAAAGAGAAATGTCACCATGTGGCTTGATTATTCTTTTATCAATTTCCATGCCTAAAGCTTTACCCAAAGCTTCAGCAATTTCTTTATTTGTTACTCTGCCATATAGTTTGCCACCTTCACCAGATTTAACGGCAATACTAATTGCGGACAAAGCATCAACTTTGGCAAGTAAAGCAACATGTTCGTCATGGGCTTTCTGCGCTTTTCTGCGCAAAACTTCTACTTCTTCTTCGCGCTTTTTCAAGGCTCCTGTTGTAGCAAACACTGCCAGTTTGCGTGGCTGCAGATAGTTACGGAAATACCCAGGCGCTGCCTCAACAACATCGCCAGCCTTGCCTAATTTAATTACATTTTCCTGCAAAATAATTTTCATAGAAACTCCATTTATTCGCTGTGTTCGCGACGCTACGCTGCTCACACGCTGGTTTCCCGCTCGCGTTCGCCGCACATGTCGCCTCACGCTCGCTGCCACATCATAATCCTGATCCCACAATCAAGCATGCATTAATTTACCATGTCTGGAAGCTTTTCTCGCGAAACATGCCCTTTGCACCCGTTGGATCGCTTAAAAAACCGAATCTTTCGTAAAAGCTCTCTGTGCCAGGGTCTGCATAAAGCGTTATTAACGGTATGCGGTATTGATCCAATTGGTTTAATAGTTCTTTCATAACCAGCTTGCCAAGACCATGTCTTTGATGGGTTGGGCGCACCACCACATCCCAAAGGGTGGCATTAAAGATTTTGTCGCCCGTCGCCCGGCCAAAGCCAACCAAATATTCATTTGCCCAAAGAGAAACGACAGCAACACTATTTTCAAGGGCAATAACAATCAAATCTGGGTCACGCCTATTCCAGCCCACAGACTCACATAATTCTTGAACGGCATGGGGAGAAATATTCTTATCATGCTTAATCACAATGCCAGGTAGGGGCTCCCCGTAAACATTCACAAAGCTTGATTGACGGCGTCTTAGATTTACCATAATAAATAGCTCAAATAATCTTCTTTAGTACGGTTACTGACTCAACATGATACGTTTGGGGAAATAAATCAACCGGAACAATCTTCTCCACTCTATACCCAGAAGATGCCAAAATCAGACGCAAATCGCGGGCCAGTGTGACTGGGTTACAACTTACATAAATTATCATAGCCGGACTTAAAGCTTTTATAGACTCAATAACTGTCGGATTTAATCCTTGCCGCGGTGGATCAAGAACCACAATCGGTATAGACGTGCCTTCCTTTAATAATAAGGGTAAAAATTCTTCTACTTTTGCCTGATGGAATTGAATATTCTCAATTTTGTTCAAGCTTATATTATGCTTTCCATCCCTGACTGCATCAGCATTATCTTCTACTGCCAGTACTTCATCTACAAATGGCGACAGCCAAAGAGCAATACTACCCACCCCGGCATAAGCATCAAGCACAGTAATCTTATTACCAGCTTCTTTCCTGGCATTAAGCGCATTGTTATCTTCCAAATAGGCTTTTATTTCAGAAGTAATAATCTCTAATAAAGTCACAGCCTGACTAGTATTTATTTGAAAAAAACTGGTCGGAGAAAGTTGAAATTTTAGACCTTTCTTTAAAACATCAGGAAAATCCGATTTTTCGGTGCGTAAAACCTCTTCTATATAAGCTTGTCCGGCCAGACAAACTGTTTGCTCTGCTAAAATACGATTTCCTTTTAATGGATTGCAGTTGGCACACACACCAATAATAGATTTATTCTGGCTGATTAATTCGTTGGCTAATTTTTTTAGACTAACTGGCAATTTATCAGCCTGACTGTTAACAATTAAAGTAACCAGCACATTTTTATGGGCCTCGCTGAAACGCATCTGTATGTGTCGCAACTGGCCTTTACCTATCTTTTCATCATAGGCAGTAATTTCATATTTTTCTGCCAGCACTTTGATTTGTTCCAACACTTCATCTAATAATAAGGGCTGGATTGGACAATGCTTTATATTGACCAGTTTATGCGAATTTGTTTCAAAATAACCAGCCAGTAGGCGTTTTGACTGCTGAGGATTTCGCACCGGCAAATTTACTTTATTGCGATAGGCAAACTGCAGCTGCGAAGGAATTGTTGGCACAATGACAGGACTGCATAAATTACTAATTTCCTCCCCGCCGATATGTCGTAAAGCCTGTTCAATTATTGCTTTTTTCCTGAGCAATTGAGTTTGATAGCTTAAATGCATCCACTGACAACCACCGCATATTTTAAATAGTTTGCATTGTGCCTCAACCCGGTCTTTGCTTGGCTCAATTACTTTTATTAAGCTGGCTTTGGCAAAAGTGCGGCGATTATCATAAATTTCCACCAACAGACGATCCCCCGGGGCCGCCTTATTGATAAATACAGGTATAGCAAAGTCTTTGCTTACCCCTTCTCCACCTGGAGCAAGTGATTCAATCGTCAATTCAACTTGTTTGCCTTTTTCAAGCATAAAATTTCTAATATATTTTGAACTTCTATAAATGATTTTTCGTATATTATGCAGACCCTGAGCACAATGCTACATTATCTCTCTAGAATCGTTGATTTGTTGCCCGTTAATCGTTTAGTTTAAGAAAATGCCAGAATCGCTACAATTAATTCATGTTTCAGATATTCACTT
>Ga0206975_1185_pt2 | contig 12539 bp, 15 predicted proteins | sample Alteio_BWOrgHeat_81_FD_152919 | JGI IMG/M metagenome (GOLD analysis project Ga0206975, IMG submission 152919) | Enriched cells from forest soil in Barre Woods Harvard Forest LTER site, Petersham, Massachusetts, United States -... | ecosystem: Environmental > Terrestrial > Soil > Temperate forest >... | reverse complement strand
AATATCTCGGCTCTTACCTGGGGATCTCCAATCGTATGCGCAAATACTTCTTTCACTTTATTTATTTGACCAATCATATTTTGATCTTCAGAGACAAGTTGGAGGTTTAGAGCTTGATAGAGCCAGTAAAAAAATATCTGACCTGCTGGGGTGGAAAAAACTTGTAAATCTTCATTCTTTGAATTTTCTCCAAAGAATTGCTTTAAAAAATTTTCATCAAGCTGGCTTATGGATTTATCTAAAATTGCTTTAGGTTTTGCGATACTTAAGTTTTCTGCATTAAATAGAACTGAAGCAAGTCTTTTTTTAGCTCTGCTGAGTTTCGTCCATTTAAGGTTTGAGTAGAGCTTAGTATGGGTAAGTTAAACTTTTGCCCCTCTCTGGAAGCCTTATCGCGCAAGGCTTTATCCAAGCTTAGCAGTTCAGAAGGATTGTTTCTCAAAAAACGAAATACTTTTTTATCAGCATATTGATTAACAAAAATAACTATATCTTCCAAATCACTTTTATTAAAACCAGCTTGTTGAAGTTCTTGTTGTTTTTCAACTAAATCATTAATTAGATCAGGAGTAACAAGTTCAGAAAGAAGCGGTCCATGGGAGCGATCTTCCTCAATGGCTTTAGTTAATAAGATCTTTCTATAATTTTTTATTTCTATCTCGTTGACATCTTCTTTTTCCATGAGCTGTCTAATTTGAGAGTCATTGAGATTTTTGGAAAGAGCTTCTTTTGATACAACTAATTCAAAAACTTTTTGACGCACTGGATTGACTTCAGAGCCGTAATCACCATCAAATTCAAAAGGATCGTTGAATGAACCTAAGACATTAGAAGTATGGATAACAAGATAAAATAACAGATTCATAAGATCTCCATCTAATGGATTAAAACGAATTTTACCACAACAATTGATTTATATCAATTAATTAAACTTATTTATGAGTCTATGATTTATAATTGCATTTTTAATATAAATCATTTATAATCCCAACCTATTAAATGAGTTTCGATATGAAATGCTATAAATACATAATAACTTTTTTATCTTTTACATGTTCTGTCCTTACAGCAAGCGAGTTTACCATGAGTTCATATAATTGTGGGGGTCTTTCTGAGCACTATGATTATTTGCGTGCTGCCAGTATGCAAAAGTTAATGCAGGAAAGATATATCGCTGAGCCAGAAAACATGTCACTTAACGAAAAAATTCAAAAGCTTGCCTTAAAAATTCTATTTTCTTCAGATACTCAGGAAAAATTACTAGCACAACAAGAATGGGATCAAAAAGGATACCAAAAGCTATTTGAGCACCTAACAGCTGCTCCAACAGATACCAAGAGTCCTAATACGACTTGGAATCAGAAAGCTGATAAAATGATCACTTCTTACAAAATTCGTCCCGTTTCTATCTCTGATGAAGAAGTTAATCAAATGCTCAAGGATCATTTCAGAGACCTTTCAAGAAATGAAGATTCTGAAAATAAAAGTTCTGAAGCTTCACCGCTTTTAGAAGTGCGTGCAACGATGGCTAAGAGAATTTTTGCCCATCATCTAAAATACGATATTATTTGCCTCCAAGAAGCAGACTACCTTGATAATTCAATGTTTCCAGAGCATTATGAAGTTCTCCTTGCGGAAACTTCTCACTCAAAAAATGGCATTGCATGGAATAAAGAACGTTTTGAGTTGATTGAAACAATTGGGAATATTATGGGTAAAGCTTTTGCTGTTCAATTGCTTGATAAAGAAAGCGGCAAAACTGTTTTAGTGGCCTCAGGGCATATTTCAGGATGTAATCCGTATCGCACTGAAAAAGATCATACGACAGGAGCTGTTGACTCCGCCAAAGGAGATGCTGAACTTCAAACCGTTGTGGAATTGTTTAATAGTTACGATGCAGACCTGATGCTTATTGGAATGGACTCTAACGTGACATCTTTACATCCCCGCTTAAATATCCTTAAGGACGCTGGCTATCAAATTGATTATGAAAATCATTTGGAACCTACGTGTACAAATCCTTATCAGGTATTGAATACCCGCATTGACTGGATTGCTTTAAAATCGACTGATGCCAAGGCTGTTTCTGTTACTAATATTCCAGTTTTGAGCGTTGGCCTAAACAGTATTCAAACTAATATTAGTGACCACAAGCCTATTGCAGCTAAAATCACATATTAATCGCCCAATTTAGGTATCTGTACCTGCGGTGCATCAGCGGTGCAATGACTTGCTCATTGCACCATCAAGATTCAATAAAATCCAGTAGCTTTTTAGCCATAAATGCCTCACCATCTTATCCATAGCGGTTGGATGGTATCGGGTTTTAGGGTAGACCACCGCCCTCATAACCCGTCGGTCCCTGGTTCAAATCCAGGTTGTCCCACTCCTTTCACAAACAAACCAGAGGCCATTTCTGGCCTTTGTGTAATTGTCGTAAAATCTTCATTTTACGCAAAAATTACGCACTCGACTGGAAAAAACTACAACTTTCCAGAACAATACCCTCTGTTCTTTTTTTCTTATCCTATTCATCCAGCACTTCCTTTTATTCGTCGGTATCAAGCAAAAATCCATCAAGTTTTTCTTCAAATGCGTAAAAAGTGCGTAATTTGCAATTCCGATTGCATTTCCACACTCGTATTCAATGGGTTAAGACAGATGATAATTATCCTATTCCCATTTATTTTAAAGTTTAAAATTGAATTCAAGAAGGTTATGAAAAGTTCAGACAATATCAGATGTATTCAGAGGTACCAGAAAGATGGATATTATAAAATTAATTGGTTTAAAAAAATTAATTTTTACTGCTTAAGTATTGAGTTTGTCCCAAAGAGCTTGTTTAAACCTTGAACCTCCCTCGCGTAAACGCGAAGGATTCCTGCTTCTCAGCTCCCGGCAACCCGGGCAGCTCCACAGGCTTTAGACCGACATCCCAGCGGCCCTTAAGTTTAGCGCTGCATTATGGTCACGATGCATTCGATGGCCGCAGCTACAGCTATACTCCCTCTGTTCTAAGGGAATCTCATTTTTGTTTTTACACTTGTAACACTGTTTTGTGCTCGGAAAATACCGCCCTACCTCAAAAAGCTGTTTACCCTTTTCCTCGCACTTATACTTCAACATCTGCAAAAAACCTCTCCAGCCTGCATCGCTTATTGCACGTGCTCTATGCCTTGGCTCTCTTTCCAAAAGCTCTTTCACAGCTAAACTTTCAACCACTATCTTATCGTGGCTTTTGACAAGATCTGTCGATAGTTTATGCTGAAAGTCTCTCCTTTGGTTTTTTATCCTGGCATGTGCTGCATTCAGTGCTTGCTTGGCTTTTAAACGGTTTTTGCTCTTTTTCTGTTTCCGTGACAGGCTTCTACTTAAAAATTTAATCTTTGCTAACTTTTTTTTCAAAAAATGAGGGCTCTTGATCTCTTTGATTCCTTCCCCTGTGGCGATCGTAGCAAAATGTTCTAATCCCACATCGATCCCAATAACCTCTTTTGGGGTTTCGGAGGGTTGCTGCTCTTTTTCGATCTCGCAGGCAAAGCAAACATACCAATATTTGCCTTCCCTAATCACAGTGGTTTGTTTGATCTTCCCTTCAATTTCCCTGGATTTACGAAACCTTATCCAACCAATTTTGGGTAGCCAAACGTAATCTTTGTTTACTTTAACGCCTTGAGGATAGCGAAAGGAGTCCTGTTCTCCTTTGCATCGAAAATGCGGATAGCCTGGTGTCTCTTTATTTTTAACCCTGCGAAAAAAATGATTGAAGGCTTGGTTTAAATCATGCAAAGCCTGTTGGAGCACTTGTGAATGGATTTCTTTTAGCCAGCCGGTCTCTTCTTTATTTTTTAACAAGACGAGTTCATCATTTTGATCAAAAAGGGAAGCGCTTCGCTGTTCCTCTTTCCATAGCGTATTTCTTTGAGCCAATCCTCTATTGTAAATCCAACGAGAGGCACCCGCAAATTGGGCGCAGAGACTGGCTTTTTCACGGTTGGGGCGAAGGCGAAATTTAAATGTCTTGGTAAAAATCATTATCTGAAAATATCATTTGGTCTATAAACCCCAAGAAGCTGTTTTCGAATCATGGATTTAAAAGTGCTTTTACCCGATCCATTGGGACCGGCAAACATACGAAGTCGCGGAATTGCAGAGTCCATTAGAATTCTATTTTTTCACCCTGTTTAACTGCAGTCCAAGGTGGCAATTTTTTTCTGAATTCCCTTCTTCCATCGGGAAATACTTCGATAAGACTCCCATTTTCACTCATTAGCACGCTGCTACCAGATGCAAGAGCTGCCCAATATGCTTGCTTAAATGCAACTTCCGCAAGTTCAGGGATATGCTCTTCCAGATAATCAATTGCTTTTTCTGTTAGCTCCATAGTCCTCCCAATTGATAAACACAATTTTAAAGGTCATTGGTTACATTTTTTCCCAAAAATTCCTGATCGTGCTAATTTTGCCAGACAAGCAGCTAATCTTCATGTGATCAAGTATTTGTTACAGAATAGGTTAGCTACCACATTAAACGCCTTCGAAGATATTCTACATGTAGTAGATGGTTTGCCCATGCCGGTTTGTAAATTTGCCAGGGCATACTTTAGTCGAGTCTTTAAGGGAAAAGCTGCCTATGGTTATTGTGCTGCTAAAAAAGAACGTTACTACGGCTTTCGTGGTCATATAACAGAACGTTTTCACATTGAAAAAGTACGTGCACGTGATATATGGCACCAGTTCTCTAGGTTTTGGAGAAAATTACTGGCTCATACTGTGAGCATTAAGCTTAGTTTGATTGAGGGCAATGAGCCTCTGCAATTTGAACATCTTATTGAATATTAAAATTTTTCATGTGCAGTTTTCCGTTAGGAAAACTCGCACATCGCGTTATTTAAGAATTCACTGGAATATTCTTCAAATATAGTAGCGAGAGAAAATTGATTCTGGTTAATCTTTTATTCAGAGTTTTATATTGAATGGGACTCATAATCCGTTGTTTTACAGTTCAAGTCTGTTATGAACAGGAATTTGAGAAAATTTCCAATGTAACCATTCTAGTACATATGGATTTAAAAGTACCTTTACCCGATCCATTGAGACGAACAAACATGCGAAGATGAGAATTTCTGAATGCTTTTGTTGCCGCATAAAGACTTAGAGCATAAAAAAACAAACCTCGATTTAAACTTCCCAAACTACCTTCTAAATTTTAGACAATCTCTCAAACAGTCTATCTTTAAACCTTTTTTGGTTTTTTATAAACTATTTTCTAGTTTTTTACAGCGCAATTTCTAGCAATTTCTCATTGAAATATCCACAAAATTAGATAAAAATTCTGGTTTCAAATGAAACAAAAGGAAAAACTATGAACTTTTACAAAAAAATATTCTCAGTTTGGTTATGTATTTTGAGTTTTTGCTTATCAGCCTTTGCAGATGATATCTCTACACAGCAAGATCAATGGGACGGTGAGCAATATTTGAACAACTCCAATCTGCAATACAAATGGGCCAATTCGTATATTCAAAAATTTCAGCTAAGTGGATGGGAAAAAATTTTAGATATTGGATGTGGTGATGGGCGTATCACAGCTATAATCGCGCAATCAGTACCCAATGGTTTTGTCTTAGGAATAGATGCTTCTGAGTCAATGATACAAGTGGCTCAAGATCTAAAAAATAAGATTAATCTTAAAAACCTAGATTTTATTAAGCGAGATGCAATTCAACTTGGTTTTGAAAATGAGTTTGATTTCATCGTATCATTTAGCTGTTTCCATTGGATTCCCGATCACCTTGCTGCACTGCAAGAAGTAGAAAAAGCGTTAAAACCTGGTGGTAAAGTATTTTTATATTTTGCGCCCGACCATGGCCGTGATCGTTTCGATCATGCCATATACGCGGTCGTCACCTCACCAAAATGGGCCCCTTATTTTTCTGATTTCTCAAATCCATTTTCTCTTGTAACTCCATCACAATTTACAACTTATGCAGAAGAAGCTCATTTACTTCTTAAACGCATTGAAATCATTACAGTAGATGAGGTCTTCCCAAGCAAAGCAGCCTTTTCTGCGTGGATGACCGGATGGATGTCCCATCTAAAACAATTGCCTAAAGAGTTGCATCAGGAATTTTTAGAAGAAATAATTGATTGTTATTTAAAAAAACACCCAATCGATACCGAAAACAAATTACATTACATTGACTACTGGATGGAAGTTGAACTACTGAAGTCTGCTTAGACCTTGGTTGCTAAGGTAGCAACTTAGGTTTCAAATATAATACCCTCTTAGTCTCTAGCTAATTTTGCTTTATGCAGCTCTAACATCAGCTCTTGTAAATGATGAAATCCCGCCTCTTCAGACCATTTTTTGATGGGGATATCAAGGTCCCATTCTGAGTTTTGGATGTGCTCTTGAATCAATGTAGGCGAAAAGATATCGTCATCCGTATTCTCGAGATAATAAGGATTTTTCTTTTGCCATTTTTCATGGTGGTCTTCAGCCTTTTGCACCCAAGAGGTATAGTGATCATGTAATTTCAGCTCGTCAAGAATCGCTTTCTGCAAGCGCCAATTGGGATTTGCAGAAAGTGGTGAAGAATACAATTTTTGTGCTTGGGCACGTTCCAGCATCAGCTGATCGAACTCGGTTTCTGTAAGGTGATTCTCCTGTAACCAAGCTTCAAAGGAGTGATGAAGGGTGAGATTATACTTAAACTTGAATCTTTCTTTTTCTTCTTCGATTTCAGTTGCTTCCACCTGAATTGCGAAGATTTCAGTTAAAACGCTCACCAAAATACGGTTTAAAGCATGTCTTCTTAAGGTCGTAAAATCGGGATGATGAAGGGTAATATAATTAGCCAAATCTCTATAAGTCATCGAAGATGGATCTAATTGACTAGTATGATATTGACAGGCGCGATCTTGAGAAAAAAGCTGTTGAAAAAGCGAATTTTGGTGCACCGATACTTTGACATGAGAGGGTTTTAACTGTTCAGAAGCAATTTTCTTGAGAAGTTCTTTGGCATCTTCTTTTTTTTGATCCACATAATGGGCGGTAAAAATATGCGTAATAAGCTCTTCTTCCTCTTGCAATAAGTGGCCTGCAAGGGCAATTTCCTCAACTGTCCTTTTAGGATAGTAAAGGGATTTGGCAATCTCGATCCAATTATTACATGTGGCTTTTGAAATGAGTCCATTTTCAGCTGCTCGTATCAAAGTGCAGCGGATATTGACCATAGGCAGGGACAGATTAAGGTAGTGATGTTCTCTAGGAGCATGGATAAGAGCTACCTCATCATCGTCTGTCAATGTCCCGCTGCGATACATCTCATACACTTTGCCAACACCGATCATGCCAAAAACATCTGTTTCAGCGGCTCGCAGCGCTCCCATGCTGCTCGCACCTAAAACAATCACCTCTTTTTCTAAAGCAAATAGGATTTCCTTATGCCAGACAGGAAGTGTCTGCATGAAATAGCCATCAATGATGCCAATCACCTTAGGTTTTTTTTCTCGAACCAGCGTCAATACCTCCCCCAATTTAACAGGAGGAAGATAGTGCGCATCTAAAATTTGCTCTGCTTCTAAAATGGGTAAAGAAGGTCCCAAAAAAATATAGGTCATGTCACTTCTCCAGCGGGTCTATGCCACATACTTAAGGGAGCATCCTCTTCTGATTGCCCTTTTTTGGAGGCTGCGAACACCCTTGCCCGTTTTCCCATCGCACTTGTTGCGGTGGAATAACCCTCCATACCGGGAACCGCGACCTTGACTACGGGAAAAGGACTATTCTCGAAGGATAGGTCAAAAACGACAACATGTTCAAGACCTGCCTGCATGATTTTTTTGATCAGGAGTTGAAGATCCTCTTCGAATGTCAGAGAGGCTTCGCTTCGATAGTGCCTGGCATCAATTACAGAAGGGATTGCTTGCATGCGCTCAATGCATCTTTGTGCATCGAACTTCCGGAAAAGTTGAAAGTGGGAGAGGAAGATATCATCGCGGGCTCCAGAGATATAAACAGTCCTCCCTTGGACGGCTTCGGTGATGGCCCGAAGAATGGCTATCTCTGGATCCAAATGGGCTCCATATCCCTTTGCGACTCCCTGGTTGCGTTGCAGATTGTCGTAGACAAGTGCTTCAAAAACATAAACATTTGTATCAACGGTGCAATCAAAGAGCTCAAGGGCTATTTGGGCATGCTGCAATTGTTCAAACAGCTTCTTTATCGCTGCATAAGGAATTGTCTCAAGGATCACTTTTGGCGCGTGATAATGGGTCGCAGTGTAAGCATGGCAAGCAATTGCATCCCGTTCGATCACCTCATAAAGGCCCGCACAAATAGCTTCTAGAAAATGATTGCCAGAGGCTAAGCCATTGGAAGTCCTTTCAAAATTATTCAATTCAAAAAAGGAGCCACTTTTTGCCAAACGGTAATCTAAAGAAATTGCCAAAAGCGGAAGAGCAATTTCTTGCTGAGTAATCAAATCCCACCCCAAAACCCAGCGCAAAGGCCATTTTTCATGAATAACAGCCTGTTTTTTCATCGGCGTTTCACTAAAAGGGGGTGTCTTATACATTTGTGACATTTCTTCAAAAGAGGCAGCGATGGAGGGGAAAGGATACGTTTCACAATGATGGAGTTCATAAGCCTCCATGTAACCCGAAACGAGTGCTGCAGTGTGCGTCAATCCTTTACCTGAAGAAACAGTTAGCGTAAGCCCATTAGGGCGAATGGCGATTGTGACAGGCATTCCAATGCGGTCAAGTCCGGTAATCGTAGCATTGCGCGTCAGGCCAAATTCAAAAGGGCGCATGCAGATGCTATCCCAGGTCTCTTCTGGGGTACATATGCGGTGTGTCCCCTTGAGAAACCCTTTTTTTGCTTGGAAGGCGCGCTCTCTAAAAACTACTGGCTTAGAGACTAAAAAAGAAGCTGTTCCTATCATGCTAAAAAATATAGCTTTTTTTAGAATAAACCTTTAGAAAAAAAATATTAACTTGTTACCGTGAAGTGTGGGTTAACTCTGGAGTAGAAACTTAAAAGGAGAATAAAATGTCACAACAATCTGCGAAACAATTTATTGAAAGATGTCAAAAAGATCCAAATTTTAAAAAACAGCTCGCACAGGCGATGTCTAAAAAATCAAAAGAAGATGTTGCGGAGTTTATCAAAAAAAATGGGTATACTTTTACAGAAAAGGAGTATAAAGAAGCTGGAAAAGTAGCTTTGGGTAAAGATCTGTCCGAGAAGGAGTTAACTGAAATTGTCGCAGGCACGCAGGGCATAGTCCTTCGAGCTACAGAATAAGAGTTAGATAAACTAGAAAAGGAGCATGAAATGTCACAACAATCTGCGAAACAATTTATTGAAAGATGTCAAAAAGATCCAAACTTTAAAAAACAGCTCGCAGAGGCGATGTCTAAAAAATCAAAAGAAGATGTCGCGGAGTTTATCAAAAAAAATGGGTATTCATTTACAGAAAAGGAATATAAAGAAGCTGCAAAAGTGGCTCTTGGTAAAGATCTATCCGAAAAAGAACTCACTGAAATTGTCGCAGGTTCGCAGCAAGTTATAACAGTTTTAGCTACAGAATAAGCGTATGTCTTTAGACATAGAGTAGGAAAGATGTTAAAAGAAATTGTTGTGGAGTACTTTGCCCTGCTGATGCAGGAGGCAAAGATTTCAAAAGAGACTGTGCTCACACAGGCCGAAACAGTGGACGTTTTATATCACGAATTGAAAAAAAATTATGGATTTTCCCTTTCTTCAAAGCAAGTGAAAGCTGCCATTAATCACAAACTTGTAGCTAATTGGAATACTCCCATTTCATCGGGTGATCATATCTTGTTTATTCCTCCGCTTGTAGGTGGATAATGGATTGGAATACAAAATATTATGCAAGGCAGCTTTTACTTCCCGAGGTAGGGTTTCAAGGCCAAGAGAAACTCCTCAAAAGCAAATGTCTGGTTGTGGGCGCAGGTGGATTGGGCAGCTCTGCCCTCTATTATTTGGCATCGGCTGGCATAGGAAGGCTGGGAATTTGTGATGGGGACACAGTGGATATGTCCAATTTACATCGTCAAGTCCTTTATACAGTAGACGACGTTGGAGTTTTTAAAGCAGAAGCAGCCGCAACAAAATTACGAAGATTAAACCCTTCAATTCAAATAGAACCCTATTGTAAACGGCTTAACCAGTTCAATTGTGCGAAAATCCTAACACACTACGATCTCGTCCTTGATTGTACAGATAATTTCCACGCCAAGTTTCTTCTCAATGATGCAAGCGTTCTGTTCAATATCCCCCTCATCCGGGCAAGTATTTACCGTTTTGAAGGACAACTTAACTGTTATTTACCAAAGAGGAATGAAGCGTGCTTACGTTGTTTATGGCCTGACATTCCTCAAGATGGATGTGTGGGAAATTGTGCTGATGTGGGAGTGTTAGGCCCCTTACCGGGCTTTTTTGGAGTGTTGCAAGCCATGGAAGCCATTAAATTTTTTCTGGGCCTTCCTCTATTAGCTGCAAATGCGATGCTGATGTATGATTTAATTTCCCATACACAAAAGATAATTACGCTGAGCCAAAACTCTGACTGTCCTCTTTGTGGAAAAACCCCCACAATCACAGAGCTAAGTGGGGTTAATGCATGGGAAATTGATGCCTATTCGCCTTCCGATTTTCAATTAGTCGATATCCGCGAAAAAGAAGAACTGGAACAAGATTCCCTTGTCAGCCACACCGCCCTTCATCTTCCATTAAGTGCATTTGATGAAAAATTCCTCGATCGGCATCAATCTTATCTTTTTTTCTGCGCCCGTGGAAGAAGGTCCTATAACCTCGTTTCCCAGCTACGTGCCCAAGGCTGGAACAATATCTATTCCCTGATCGGTGGGATCAACACAATTAGAGATCAATGACAGACGAGGGAGGATTGATCTGCAAGACAAAAAACTCGCACATGGCGTTAACTATTGATTAATTGCAGAGATGCCTTATTTAGCTTCTGAATTGCTAATGGGAGATCAAGTGTTTGAATTTGTCCATCTTTGACAATCACACGACCATCAATTACAACATATTCCGCATTGGACGGCGTGCAAAATACTAAAGAAGCCACCGGGTCAATTATGCTGCTGCCGGCAAAATTAATTGTATTGATGTCGACTGAAAAAAAGTCTGCTCGCATTCCTGGTGCTAAAGAACCGACATCATCGCGACCCAGTACAGCAGCTCCTCCCACCGTAGCTGCTTCCAAAACATCACGCGCTGAAATCCATGCTTTGGGATCTTCAGGCGGACCTCCAGGGTTGGTGCTCAACAGCAAGCGCCCAAGCAGCATGGCCATCCGCACTTCCGCCAGCATATGGCTGCAGTCGTTGCTGGCGCTGCCATCTACCCCTATACCTATCCTCTTCATTCCAGCATCTCGGCATTTCTTGAATGGAAAAAATCCCGACGCCAAACGCATATTTGATGATGGGCAATGCGCAACGCCGGTACATGTCTTAGCATAAGTCTTGATTTCGGCATCATTGATATGAATGGAGTGGGCAAACCAGACATCTTCACCGAGCCAACCATACTTCTCCATGAGCTCCAGAGGTCTTAGATTATAGGTTTTGAGTGTGTACCTTTCCTCATCGAGCGACTCGCAGATGTGAGTATGCAGTTTGCAATTATGATCGCGCGCCAATTTCGCCGATTCAATCATGAGCTCTTCAGTGACTGAAAATGGTGAACAGGGAGCAAGCACGATGCGTGTCATCGAACCGCGCGTTAGATCGTGATATTTGTTGATGACTCTTTGTGAATCATTGAGTATGTCCGATTCTTTTTCTACACAATTATCCGGAGGCAATCCACCTTTTGATTGCCCGCGTGACATGCTACCACGCGATGCATGAAAGCGAACGCCCATTTCTTGTGCGACTTCAATTTCATCATCGACTTTGCATCCATTTGGGAAAACGTAACCGTGATTGAAGACTGTGGTACAGCCCGAAAGCACCAGCTCAGCAATGCCAACCTGTGTGGAAAGACGCATAGCATCTGGAGTTATTCGTGCCCATATGGGATAGAGTACCTTCAACCAATTCCAGACATTTCCATTTTGCGCTTTCGGAACTACCCGAGTTAAATGCTGGTAAAGGTGGTGATGGGTATTGACAAGTCCTGGCAAAACCAGATGTCCTTGCATGTCCAATATAAGTTCTGCCGATCGAGGCAACTTATCACTGCTATCAACCTGCTTGATTTCCCCGTCTTCAATATACATTCCGCCGTTATTGATCTCTCGGCGGTCTTTGTCCATACTGACAAGAATTGCTGCATTTTTTACGAGCATCGATTGCGGACGCTTTGTCAAACCCATCCTTTAACTACTCCTTAACTTGATAATGATCAATATAATAAAATCTTTAAAAATGTCAAATTAATAACTCACCTTACGCAAAAAGAGTGATGCAGAGGGTGAAGCGAGAGGACAATATGCAAAGAAAACGACGAAGGGCAACTTGAATAAGTTGGTCGAG